>LWDU01040338.1_pt1 | contig 43597 bp, 35 predicted proteins | sample 727161 | NCBI WGS metagenome assembly LWDU01 (sample SAMN04566230, study PRJNA314399) | hydrothermal vent metagenome | isolation source: deep sea hydrothermal plume seawater | place: Mexico: Gulf of California, Guaymas Basin | collected 2004-07-11
TGAGCTGCTCTGCGTTGAGGCCGGCAAGCCCCAGCTCAAGCTCATCGGTCTTGACCGGCCGGCCGGTCAGCAGAAGCTGCTGCTCAAGGGTGCAATGACGCTGCCGCACCCGTTTGATCCAGTGCTCGACCCGGTAGCGGACGGCGCCCAGCTGCGGGTGCGCGACGCGGCGGGCGACGAGCTGCTGCTGGTCGACATCCCGGCCGGCGCCTTCGACAAGGCCACCGGCCAGGGCTGGAAGGGCAACAGGACCGGCACCAGGTTCACATGGAAGAGCAGGACAGGCGTTAACGGTGTCACCAAGGTGGCGGTGCTGGCGGGCAACAAGAAGGCGCCCGCTCTCGTGCGTTTCGTGGCCACGGGCAAGACCACCTCGGTGGCGCCGGTGGTGGCCGGGCAGCTACCGCTGGAGGCACGCCTGCTGCTCGACCCCGAAGGCGGGGCCACCGGCCAGTGCGGCGACGCGCTGTTCGATGTCGACTCGGGCCGCGCCTGCAAGCTCGACGGCAAGGCGAAGAAGGTAACGTGTAAGTAATCGGGGCCGCGGTCAGCCCGCCGCGCGCGGCCGGCCGAGCACGATGATCGGTGCTCCGCGTTCTTCCATCGTGCCGCGGATACGGTCGAACACCCTGGCGTAGCGATAGAAGGGCACGCGCGGAAAGAGGTGGTGTATGGAGTGGTAGTTCTGCCACAGCCACAGCAGGGTCATCGGGGTGTTGAGCGGGCCCTCGACGATAAAGGTCGAGGTGTTGAGGTAGCGCCCCTGCTCGGAGTATGGGTGGTGTACGGCCACGGCGAAAAAGGTGGTCACGATCAGGTTGCCCAGCAGGTTGGCCAGTACCGTGACCATGAGGACCTCGGCGGGGTAGCCGGCCAGCGCAAGCGCCACGCGGCTGCCCACTATGGCCACGGTCTCGGCGGCCACCGTGCGCTTCTCGGCCGCGTTGGCCTCGGGCCACACCCTGCGGCGATAGAACGAGTACTGCAGCGGAATGGCGCGCAGCGATCCGGTAAAAAGCGACAACGCGTTTATCCGCGCGCCGGGCGAGAAGATAACGTCGGGGTCCTGGTCGGGGTCGTTGGTAGAGCCGTGGTGGGCGAAATGCTCGGCGCGGTGAATCCTGAACGGTATGGCCATGACCAGGGCGGCCGTGTAGCCGAGCAACTCGTTGAGCCACTGCAGGCGGGGTCCGCCACCGGAAATGTTGGAGTGGGTGGCCTCGTGAAAGACGGTGTAGGTGGCGTATACCAGCAGCCCCGCGATGCAGGTCGCCGGCAGCAGCCCCAGCGCGCCGCTGGCAGCCGCGGCAAAGTTGAGCCCGTAGGCGGCGAACACCGCAAGCGCGAACAGCACCGTGGGCCAGGCCACCTGCCCGCTCAAGGAGGCCGCCACCCGCGCTGCCTCGCGGTCGCTACCGGCTGTCGGCGCTGTCGTCTTGTCAGTCTCCATCGTGTCAGTCGCCATCGTGTCAGTGTCCATCGCTATACGAGGGGTCAGTATAAGCGCCCACCGGGCCTGTTTCCAGTGGGTCGGCGTCGAGCATGTCGCCTATGACCGAGCGCGTGTAGTCACACAGCTCGGGTACGGTTCGCCCCTCGGGGCTGATGGGCTGGCCGAAGGTCACCCCGATGCTACCGCCGTGCTCTATCTTGAGCAGTGAGCCCCTGGGCAGCACCCGCCGCGCGCCGGCTATGGCCACCGGCAGTATCGACAGGCCGGTCTCGCGGGCTATGGCGAAGGCCCCCTTCTTGAATACGCCCAGTCGCTCGCCCTCGACGCGCGTGCCCTCCGAGAAAAACACTATGGTGCCGTCGGGCCAGTCGACCAGCGCCTTGCGTACGGCGGCCATCGATTGCACGTGGTCGGACCGGTCGATGATGACCTGCCCGCCCATGCGGCAGGCGCGTCCCACGAAGGGAATGTAGCGCACTTCTTTTTTGGCCACGAAACGGGCCGCGGGAATAAGATCGACCAGCGCCACCACGTCGAGCGTGCTCTGGTGGTTGCTCGCGATCACGTAGGCCCGCGACCAGTCGACTTCGTCCAGGCCCTTGGCGTGAACGGTCACCTCTATGCGCTCCATTATCCAGCGCGCCCACACCCGGCTGGCCGATGCCCACAGGATGCGGCCGCGTTTGCGCACGCTCCAGCGTTCACCGTGGCGGCGGAACAACAGTATCATGCGCACGGCCACCACCGCGGTACGCCACACGACGCCGGCGATGACCGGCACGTTGCCGAGCTGGCGCAGAAACTCGTCGGTTCTGCGGCCGGTAGACCAGGCTCGGTAGCCGGACGCGCGCCCCCTGAAAACCGATCCCAGCCTGTTCATGTCCCAGTTCATGGACTTCCCGTAGTGCTCGGAGTCTGCCCGCACAGTTAACACAGGTGCAGCGGTCGTGTCCAAGCTGCAAGTGGCGATAAGCGGCGCCCTTGGCAAAAAGTGCACCGATTTACTATGTTTCGGGGCGTGGCGACGGCGGCTGAAAGTGTATCTGGCAAAGCAGCGCAAGGGGCGCTCGCGGGCACGCGCGTGATAGAGCTGGCCGACGAGAGTGGTTGCTACTGCGGCAAGCTGTTTGCCGACATGGGCGCCGACGTCGTCAAGGTCGAGCCGCCCGGCGGCGATCCCGCGCGAGGGATCACCCCGCGTGCGCCCGACGGCAACGAGCCCGGCCTGTTTTTTCGTTGCAACAACAGCGGCAAGCGTAGTGTCACGCTTGATTTTGAGCACCCCGGTGCGCGAGAACTCTTTGCCGGCCTCGTAGCCCGCGCCGATCTCTTGATCGAGACCACGCCCGCGGGTTATCTCCAAAAGCGCGGGCTTGGTTACGACCGCCTGTCGCAAGAAAACCCGGCGCTTGTTGCCTGCTCGATTACGCCGCACGGTCGCAGCGGCCCGCGCGCCCATTGGAAGGCCTCGGCGCTCACGGTCGAAGCGATGTCGGGTTCGATGCACGTGACCGGTTACGCCGAAGATCCCCCGGGTCGCCTGGCCGGGCGGCAGGCCTGGGCTGCGGCCGGCAGCTGGGCGGCCGTTTCTTCGATGATGGCTTTGTGGCACGCGCGCAACACCGGGCGGGGGCAGTGGATCGATATATCTGCCACCGAGTGCCTGGCGTCGGTCGCCCACATAACCGGCGTGGGCAAGTACCTTGACGACGGCATCGTGCCGCGTCGCTCGGGCCCGGGTCTGTTCGCGTCGGTGCCCTCGGGCACCTACCGCTGCACCGACGGGCTGGTTTACCTGATGGTCAACCGCCCCTCTCACTGGAAGGCCCTGGCCGCCTGGATAAACGAGACCACCGGTAACAAGGAAGTGCTCGACCCCATGTTCGAGGGAGCGTCGTCCGCGCGCCTGCCCCATCGCGAGTTGCTGGACATTTTTATAAACGAGATGACCGCGAGCTTTACGGTCGAACAGGTCTACCGCGAGGGGCAGCGACGGCGTATAGCCTTCAGCCCGGTCAACACGCTGGCCGATCTCGCCGGCGACGAGCAGCTGGCCGCGCGCGGGTATTTTGTAGAAGGCGAAGACTGCCTGCGCTATCCCGGCGCGCCTTTTCGCCACTCGGCCACGCCCTGGCAAGATGGCGGTCACGTACCGGCGGCCGGAGAGCACAACCGCGAGCTGCTGCTCGGAGAGCTGGGTCTTGACGCCGAGCGCTTCGAGCAACTGGTCGATGAGGGCGCGCTGTGAGCGCGGACGGCAGTGTGGAAAACGCCGCCGGGGCACTTGCCGGCCTGCGCGTGCTCGAGTTCACCTCGGCCATGGCCGGTCCCTGGGTCGGTCGCATAATGGCGGCCTGCGGAGCGGAGGTCATACGCGTAGAATCGCGAGACTTTCCGGACGTGGTGCGCGGCTACTCCCGGCCCGATGACCCCGAGCACGTGCCGCGGCCGACCGAGTCGCCCTGGTTCACCGACTGGAACGCGGGCAAGCTGTTCGTGGCGCTCGACCTGCGCCGACCGCGCGGTGTTGAGCTTGCCATTAAGCTGGCAGCGCGCGCCGACGTGGTGGTCGAGAACCACGCCGCGGGTGTCATGGATCGCCTGGGCCTTGGCTGGCAGCAACTGTCTGCCGCCAACCCGCGCCTGGTCATGCTCAGCAGCAGCGGCTACGGAGCCACCGGCCCGGCGGCGGGCTACGTCAGCTGGGGGCCCAATATCATGGCGCTGTCGGGCATGGCGGCTGCGTCGGGTTTTACAGGGCGCGAGTGCACCATGGACCAGTACGCCTTCCCCGATCCCATGACGGCACTGCACGGACTGTTCGCCGTCATGTCGGCGCTCGAGCACCGGCGGCGTTCCGAGCTGGGAGGAGACACAGGACAGGGGCAGCATATAGACCTGTCACAGTTTGAGTGCACGGCCGGGCTTGCGGGCGAGTTACTGGTGGACGCGCTGGCCGGGTCCTCTGCGGGGGCAACACCGTCCCAGCAGCCGGCGTCCGACTGCCCCGAGGGCGTGTATCGCTGCTCGGGTGAAGACTGCTGGCTCGCGCTGTCGGTGCAGGGCGACGTCCAGTGGGCCGGGCTTTGCCGGGTGCTTGGACGCTCGGCCTGGTTGGCCGACGCCGGGCTCGCCCACGCTGACGGCCGCTTGGAGCGCGCCAACGAAATCAACGAGGGCATCAGCGATTGGACGGCAGAACGTAGCCCGCTCGAGGCCAGCGAGCAGTTGCGCCGCCGCCCCCGTGCAGAACGTCGATGACCAGTACCACCACGACCCACAGCTACACGCTCGGGGCTTCTTTGAGCTGGTGGAACACCTTACTCTCGGCACGGTGACGGCCTGCGCGTTGCCGCTGGGCCTGGGTGACACGCCCGCGGCCAGCGGTGTGGCCGGGGCCGCCGTGGCCGAGCACAACGATTACGTGCTGGGCGAACTGCTGGGCTTGAGCGCGGCTGATATAGCCGAGCTGGAGCGCGACGGCGCGGTTCAGCCGCGGGCCGGGAACAAAACAAGGAGCGACGATCAATGAGCAACAACAGCAATCTCGAAGCGACCGTTAGACGGCTGGCCGACCTCGAGGCCATACGCGACCTGCCGCGCCGCTACGCGCACTGCGTGTGGAACGGCGACGGCAAAAGTATTGTCGAGCTGTTCGCCGAGCAGGGCAGCATGGACATAGGCGACGGCCGGCCCATAGTCGGCCGCGAGAATCTCAAGCGCGACTACGGCGACATGCTTACCGGCATCGGTCTTTACCCCTACGTGCACAACCACGTGGTCGAACTCGACGGTGACCACGCCACGGGCAACTGCTACCTCGATCTCAGGGCGACCATGGGTGACCAGAGCATGATAGGCTCGGGCTGGTACGACGACAGCTACGTACGCGAGGACGGCGCGTGGAAGTTTGACTCGAGGGTGTTGCACATCCGTTTCCTGGTGCCGGTGGGCGAAGGCTGGGCCGACGTCGACGGTAAGCAGGGCGACGTGTTCCCGGCCAGGGACTGAGGGACGGGACTGATCGTTCTTAAGCGACATGAACTTCGCGCACGGTGAAAAAGAACTGGCCTTCGCGGCCGAGGTCGAGCAGTTCCTCGACGAGTACCTGTCTGATCCCGTGCGCCGCGCGGCGGTGAGCGACCGCCACCCCGAGCAGCTCTCGCAGACGGTCGACAGCGCGGCCAAGCGCGAGTTCATTGCCGCGCTGGCCGAGCGCGGCTGGCTGGGCATGTCGTGGCCGGTCGAGTACGGCGGTGCGGCGTTGTCGGGCATCTACGATTTCATACTCACCGAGGCGCTGGCGCGGCGCGGCCTGCCGCAGCCGGGCAAGGGCGTGGGCATGGTGGGCAAGACCATCATCCGCAACGGCAGCGACGAGATGAAAAAGCGTTTCCTGCCGCAGATCATCCGCGGCGAGATCGAGTTCGCGGTGGGCTACAGCGAGCCCGAGGCCGGCAGCGACGCGGCCAACATGCAGCTGCGCGCCGAGCGCGACGGCGACCACTGGCTGCTCAACGGCACCAAGATGTGGACCACCTCGGCCCACTTTGCCGACTGGTACTGGCTGGGCGCACGTACCGACCCCGACGCGCCGAGGCATCGCGGCATAACGCTGTTCCTCATTCCCATGGACAGCCCGGGCCTGGAGGTGACGCCCATAATGACCATGGGCGACGAGCGTACCAACCAGGTGTTCTTCGACAAGGTGCGCGTGGACGACGACTGCGTGGTGGGCGAACTCAACCGCGGCTGGACCTATATATGCGAGGCGTTGGACCTGGAGCGTTTTGCCATGATGCCCATGGGCCCGCTCGAGACCAAGGCGGCCGCCTTGTTTGCCTGGGCCCGCGAGGCCACTCGCGAGGGCCGCCCGCTCGCAGAAGATCCCAGGGCACGCAGGCAACTGGCTCTCGTGGCGACCGACCTGCAGGTGGCGCGAGCGTTACAGAAGCGCGTGCTTGCCGCGGCCCTTGGCGACACCGTGCCCACCGTCGAGTCGTCGCAGTACAAGCTGTTCATGAACGAAGCGGGGCAGCGCGTGGCCGACACCGCGCTCGACCTCGCGGGCGTTGCCGGCCAGTTGCGGGTAGGGCAGCGCCACACACCCCAGGACGGACGCTTCGAGCGCAGCTATCGCTACACGGTGGTCGACACCATAGGCGGCGGCACCTCGGAGATACAGAAAAACATAATAGCCACGCGGGCGCTTGGCCTGCCGCGCAGTTTTTAGGTTCTGCTGGCGGGTTCGGTGGGGGCGGCGGCCGTCGGATCGATCTCCAGCAGCTCGGCGCAGGCCTGCTCGGGCAGTTCAAGCGTGCGTGCCACGGTAAGCCCCACTACCGCCGGGTCCATGGCGCCTGCCCAGCCCGGGTAGCCGCCGGCTTCCCACTCCTGGTAGGCCACCTGGGCGCGTTCGGGATCCCAGCTGGCGTTGAAGTTGGTCCAGGCCGGTCCGCAGCGCAGCACCGTTACCCGTGTGCCCTGTTCGGCCAGTTCGCGCCTGAGCGAGACGGCATAGTTTTCAAGCGCCGCCTTGGTAGCGGCGTACACCGCCATCCACGGGTAGGGGTCGTTCACTGTCGTCGAAGAGATCATCACCACCTGGCCACCTTTGGCCGCGCGCAGCAGTGGCACGGCCTCGCGGCAGCAGTACATTGCGCCCAGCAGGTTGGTGTCCAGCTGCGCGGTCAACTCGTGGTCGGCGAGGTCTTCCACGCGCGCGAGTTCGGCCACGCCGGCGTTGATGACCAGTATGTCCAGGCGGCCGTCAAACAGATCGGCGGCTTCGGCGAACGCGCTTCGAACCGAGTCGGGGTCGGCCACGTCGGCCTGTATAGCCCTGGCCCGCTCGCCCAGGCGCGCGGCTTCTTCCGCCAGCTTGCCGGTTTTGTTGGTGGCATCGTCGGGGTCGCTGTCGCCAGCGCGGGCGAGCATTGCTACGCATACGCCGCGTTCGACCAGCGCCTCGGTGATGGCCAGGCCCAGGCCGCGCGAGGCACCTGTGACCAGGGCGGTTTTGCCGGCAAGTGAGCGCGGGGTGCTGTGACTGCCTGCTTCGCTCAAGCGGGGAATCCCAGCGTCTTGGTCTCCAGGTACTCCGAGAAACCCTCCAGCCCCATCTCGCGTCCTATCCCGCTCTGGCGGTAGCCGCCGAAGGGCGAGTCGGGCGCGAACCACATGCCTCCGTTTACGCCCACGGTGCCGGTGCGAAGACGACGGGCCACGCTCTCGGCGCGCTCGAGCGATGCCGAGCTTACGCCGCCCGACAGCCCGTAGTCAGAGTCGTTGGCTATGCGCACGGCGTCGTCGTCGTCGTCAAAGGGCAGCAGGGTGAGTACCGGCCCGAATATTTCTTCGCGGGCTATGGTCATGGAGTTATCGACGTCGGCAAACAGCGTCGGTTCAACGTAGTAGCCCTTTTCGTGCGGCCCGCGTCCGCCGCCGGTGACAAGGCGCGCGCCCTCGGCCTTGCCCTTTTCGATGTAGCCCAGCACGCGCTCCCGCTGGCGAGCATTGATGAGCGGGCCCATCAGGTTGGAGGGGTCGGTGGGGTCTCCCCAGGCCACGCCCTCGACGGCCGTGGCCGCAAGTTCGACCGCTTGATCGTAGCGGTCGCGGGGAATGAGCCAGCGCATGGTCATTGCGCAGCCCTGGGCCGCGTGGGCAAAGCTGAAGGCAGCGAACGGCATAGTAGCCTCAAGGTCGGTGTCGTCGAGGACTATGTGCGCCGACTTGCCGCCCAGCTCGAGGAATACCTTTTTAACCGTGTCCGCCGAGCGGGCCATGATGTGGCGGCCCACGGCCGTCGAGCCGGTGAAGCTTACCATGTCCACGCGTGGGTCGGCGGTGAGGAACTCGCCCACCTCGGCTGGATCGCTCGCGGTCACCACGTTGAATACGCCCGGGGGCATGTCGGTGTGCTCGGCCGCCAGGCGTCCGAGCCAGGTGGCGTTCCACGGGGTATCGGGCGCGGGCTTGAGCACCACCGTGTTGCCCGCCGCCAGTGCCGGCAGGATCTTGGCCATGTTGACCTGCAGCGGGTAGTTCCAAGGTGTTATGGCGGCGACCACGCCGATGGGCTCGCGCACGACGGTTCGGCGGCTCTTCATTCCCATGAAGTCGGATATTCCCAGGTCGCGCTCCCACTCGAAGCCGTCGATGAGCGCGATGGGCCACCTGGCCTGCTCGATCACCGTGTCGCACTGCACGGCCCAGGTGAGCTGCAGCGGGCTGCCGGCCTCGGCCACGGTCTGCCAGCGCAGCGGCTCTTTCTCTGCCTCGAGCGCTTCGCGCAGCTGTTCCAGGCAGCGTTTGCGCAGTTGCCGGTCGCCGGCCCACTGCCCGTCGTCGAAGGCCCGGCGCGCAGCCGCGACGGCGCGTTCAGCGTCCTCGCTGTCGCCGTCGGCAGCCTGGCCCAGGACCTCTTCGGTGGCCGGGTTGATGTTGTCGTAGCTACGCCCCGAGGCGGCCTCTACCAGCTCGCCATCGATGAGTAACCGTGTTTCCGGGTTGAACTTTACTGCGTCGGCCATCCCCCTGACTGTCCTGCCTCCCCACACCAGTCAAGAAGCTCGCTACGTTTCTTTGATGGCAAAGGAGCGTATCCCCCTTCCGGCTGGAGTAGAACACGTTTCACTTGAGGGGGGTGGCGTGCTACTTCTCTTTGCTTGCCCGTGAGCCATCGCGCCCGTTTCGCCGGGCAGCGGCCGGGCAGCGGAGGTAGCCTTGAATTTCGAGTTTTCCCAGGCCGAGCAGGCTTTTCAGCAGGAAGTTGAGCAGTGGCTGGCCGACAACCACGACCCCGAGGTCATGGATCCCACCCGCGAGAACTTCACCCAGTTGGCCGACACGCCCGAGCGCCGCGCGTTCATGAAGAAGCTCGCCGCCCAGGGCTGGATGGGCATGACCTGGCCCCGGGAGTACGGCGGCCAGGAAATGGAGGGTGTCTACGAGTACATACTCAACGAGGCGCTTGCGCGCGTGGGCGCCCCGCAGATCGGCAAGGGCGTGGGCATCATCGGTAAGACGCTCATTCGCCACGGTAGCGATAAGCTCAAGAGCGAATTCCTGCCGAAGATTCTCAGCGCCGAGGTCGAGTTTGCCGTTGGCTACAGCGAGCCCCAGGCCGGTAGCGACGCGGCCAACATGCAGTTGAAGGCCGAGCGCGACGGCGACTGGTGGGTGATGAACGGCCAGAAAATCTGGACCACCTCCGCCCACTTTGCCGACTGGTACTGGTTCGGTGCCCGCACCGACCCCGACGCTTCCAAGCACAACGGCATCAGCCTGTTTCTCGCCCCCATGCGCAGCGAGGGCATGCAGATCCTGAGTACGCCCACCATAGGCAAGGACACCACCAACGAGGTGTTCTTCGACAACGTGCGCGTGCACAACGACTACATGGTCGGCGAGCCGGGCAAGGGTTTTCAGTACATAAGCGAGGCGCTCGACCTGGAGCGCTTCACTATGTTTACCTTCTCGCCCATAGAGGAACGCACCCGCCTGCTGTGCAACTGGGTGCGCGACACTCAGCGCGACGGGCGCGCGCTGCGCGACGACCCGGTCGTACGCAGCACCATCGCCAACACCGTGACCGAGACCGAGGTGGCCCGCTGCCTGGGCTACAAGTTCGTGGCCGCGTCGCTGAAGGGTGGCAAGCCGCCCACCTGCGAGGCATCGGAATACAAGCTCTACGGCACCAACCTGTCGCAGCGCGTGGCCAATACGGCCCTCGACGTAATAGGCGGCGAGGCCCAGCTCAAGGAGGGTACCGACAGCGCGCCGCTGCGTTCCCGCTTCGAGGGCACTTATCGTTGCACCGTGGTCGAGACCATAGGCGGCGGCGCCTCGGAGATTCAGAAGAACATCATCGCGCGTCGCAAGCTGGGGTTGCCGCGCAACTTCTGAGCCGACACCGTTGCCAGCCATGACAGACAACGCGTCAACTCCCGCTGTGCCCATGCTCAAGGGCACCACCGTGCTCGACCTGTCGAGCGTGGGGCCGGCGGCCAGGTGCAGTCGCATACTGGCCGACTACGGCGCCGATGTGGTCAAGATCGGCCCCGTGCCGCGCCACGAGGGCGTGCAGATCCGCCCTCCGTTTCACAGCTACTCGGCCGGCCGCGGTTACCGCCGCGCGCTGTTCGACTTCAAGGACCCCAGCGGTCGCGACGCCTTCGCGGCGCTCGCTTGTAAGGCCGACGTCGTGATCGAGAGTTTTCGTCCCGGCGTCGTTGATCGCCTTGGCATCGGTTACGCAGACCTGTCGGCCGGCAACCCCGGCCTGGTCTACTGCTCAACGAGCGGCTACGGCCAACAGGGCCCGGCCTCGCAACGCGCCGGCCACGATCTCAACTATCTTGCCGTGGGTGGATTTCTGCACTGCTCCACCCGGCGGGCCGACGGAGGACCGCCGACGCCCGGGGCCACGGTAGCCGACAGCGCCGCCGGTGGCATGCAGGCGGCGGTGGCCATACTGGCGGCGCTGCTGCGGCGCGCGCGCACGGGACAGGGCGAGTACCTGGACGTGTCGGTGGCCGACGGCGTGCTGGCGCTCATGGCCCTGCACGTAGACGAGCACCTGGCCACTGGCGCCGAGCCGGGCCCGGGCAGCAACGTGCTCACCGGTCGCTACGCCTGCTACGACTGCTACCAGGCCCGCGACGGCGCTTGGCTTGCGGTGGGCGCCATCGAGGCTGCCTTCTGGGCCAACCTTTGCCGTGCACTCGGGCTCGACAAGCTCGCGCAGCGCCAGTACGACGACGACGCCCAGGAAGAGCTGCGCGCAGAGCTCGCGCGAGTGTTTGCCGGCGAGGATCGGCAACACTGGCTCGACCTGCTGCTCGACGCCGACACCTGCGTGACGCCCGTGTACTCGATAGACGAACTGGTAGATGACCCGCAGTTCGCGGCGCGCGGGGTTTTTGGCACGGCCGAGCATCCTGTCGAGGGTCGCCTGCGGCAGGTAACCCCGCTCCTGGCCGGTCAGCAACGGGGCGATGACCGCGTGCAGCTGCCCGACCCCGAGGTCACCCATACGCGCGAGCTGCTGGGCGCTGCCGGCCTGGGAGCCGAGGCCCTGGACGAGTTGTTTGACAGCGGGGCCGTTGCCTGAAGGCGTCGGCCGAGAGCCACGCGGTAGACGAGAGAAGAGGAAGAACACATGGACCTGGATTTCAGCGAAGAACAACAGATGCTGCGCGACACCTTGCGCTCGCTTTGCGCCGAGCACTCCACGATAGAAGTCGTGCGTGCCGTTGAAGACGACGCCAAGGGCTACACCGACGAGTTCTGGGGCAAGCTGGCCGAGCTGGGTATCACCGGCCTCACCCTGCCCGAGCCCTGGGGCGCGGGTATGGGACTTATGGACGCGGTGGTGGTGTACGAGGAATTAGGGCGTGCGTTGGCCGCTTCTCCGCATTTTGACAGCTGCGTGATGGCTGGTGGCGTGCTGGCCGCCGCGGGCAGCACGGAGCAGAAGGACGAGTGGCTTCCTGGCATAGCTTCGGGCGAAAAGATCGTGGTGCCCGCGTGGTTGGAGCCGGGCAACGGCTGCGGTCCGCGCGGCGTGCAGATGCGCGCCCGTCCGGACGGTGGCGGCTTCGTGCTCGAGGGCGAAAAACTCCACGTGCATTTTGCGCGTGAGGCCGACGCTCTGCTTGTGCTGGCCCGCAGCGGCGACGGCGACGAGGATGTAGATATATTTATTGTCGATGCCCGCGCCGAGGGCCTCCAGATGGAGCAGCAGTTGTCGATGGCGTCGGACTGCCAGTACCTGCTGACCTTTGACGGCGTACAGGTCGACGCCTCCTCGCGCGTTGGCGCCGCTGGTTCGGGCTGGGCTGCGTGGAATACAGCCATGCTCAACGGCATCGTGTTGCAGGCGGCCCAGGCCATGGGCGGGGCCGAGCGCGGGCTGGAGATAACCGTGCAGTACTCGCTCGATCGCGAGCAGTTCGGCAAACCGCTGGGCGCTTTCCAGGCGCTGTCACACTACATGGCCGACGCAACGACCCTGATCTCAGGCGGTCGCACGCTGGCTTACGAGGCCGCGTGGACCCGCGACCAGGGACTGTCGACTGCCAGGCTCGCGCCCATGGCCAAGCTCTTTGCCTGCAACACCTACCGCGATGCCACTGCCATGATGGTCCAGGTCCACGGCGGTATGGGTTTCACCATAGAGTACGATATCCAGTTGTTCTTCCGCCGCGCCAAGCAGATGCAATTGGCCTGGTGGGACACGCGCTACCTCGAAGAGCTGGTGGCCGCCGAGGTACTCGACGCCGCCTGAAGGGTCGGGTCGGGCGAGAGGAATACGACGCTTGCGCGAGCTGGCCGATACGCTCAATGGCTGGCGCCAACAGGGCCGACGCGTCGCCGTGGCCACGCTGGTGGCGGTGCAGGGCTCGGCACCGCGCCGTAGCGGGGCGCGCATGCTGGTGTCCGATGACGGCAGCGTCGAGGGATCGGTGAGCGGGGGCTGCGTCGAGTCGGACCTCGCGCGCGTGGCCCTGGACATGATCGCCAGTGGAGAGGCTGCGAAACTGCTCGACTACGAGCTGGCCACGAGTGTCGACAGCCGGCCGGGTGTCGAGCGAGGCCCCGAGGCAACTTCCTGCGGCAGTATAAGCGTGCTGGTCGAAGTGCTGGCTGGCGATGAACCGGCGCTGGACCTGGCGCTGGCCGAGCTCGCCGCGGGGCGTGCCTGCTCCCTGGTGACAGCCTTGCCGCCGGGGTCGGGAAGGCTGTGTATCGACCACGACGAAAACAGGGCGGGCGTTATGCAAGGCAGCCTGGGAGCGCTCACGGCAGGGCAATTGCGAGACTCTGACGAGGTATTTTTCGAGCAGCTGGAGCCCGACGAGCCACTGTACATCGTTGGCGCCACCGACACCGCGGCGCAGCTGTGTCGCATGGCCTCGGCCACCGGCTTTGCGGTGACGGTCATAGACCCGCGCGCGGCTTTCGCTCGCCCTGATCGTTTTCTAGATGCGCGGGCACTGTTGTGCGAGTGGCCGCAGGCGGTTTTCAAGCGAGAGGATCTGCCCGTTACGGCCAGCGTTGTTACTCTGAGCCACGACGAGAAGTTTGACATGCCGGCGCTCGAAGCCGCGCTCGCCGCAGACATACGCTACGTGGGCGCGCTGGGCAGTCGTGCCACCCAGGCCCGTCGTCGTCGTGAGCTGGCCTCGCGCGGGGTCGCAGAAGAACAGCTCGACAGCATTCACGGGCCAGTGGGGCTCGACCTGGGTGGCCGCGAGCCCGCCGAGATAGCCGTGGCCGTACTCGCCGAGCTGGTGGCCGCGCGTCACGGCCGGGCACTGTCGTGACCCACGGGCGACTTGTGAGCGGCGTACTGCTGGCCGCCGGTGCTTCCTCGCGCATGGGCGAGTGCAAGCCGCTGCTGCCCTGGGGCGAGGTCACGCTGATAGAGGCGGTGACGGCCGAGTTGTTGCGGGTTGAGTTCTGCGAGCTGGTGGTCGTGCTGGGTCGCGAGGCCGAGCGCGTGGCCGCGCTGCTTGAGCAGATGGACGACGCGCGGATCACGATAGCCCGCAACCGGGACTACGCCCGCGGCGTGGCCTCGTCGCTGCAAGCGGGCCTGGCGGCCTGTTCGCCCACGAGCGAGGCGGCCGCGGTGCTGCTGGGCGATCAACCCACGCTGGGCCACGAGCTGGTCGAGCGGGTGATAGCCGCCTGGTCGGCCGGCGACCGCGAAGCCGCGCGACCGGTCTACACCGGTGGCGAGGGTGATCCCGTACCCGGCCAGCGAGTACCCGGCCATCCCGTGCTGCTCGGGCGATCGCTGTGGCCGTCGGTAGCCGCGCTTTCGGGCGAGCAGGGCGCGCGCGAGTTGTTTGCTGCCGATCCATCGCTGTTGCTCGAGCTCGAGCTCGAAGGCCCGCCGCCCCCTGACATCGACAGCCACGATGATTACCTCGCCGCGCTGGCCGATATGATCGACGCGGGCGACTTGAAAACGGGTAACTTGAAAAAAGAGCCGCGCATGGGCTAACTGGTCGGCGCTACTACCCGCAAAGGAAAACGATGGCAATAGAGATCAAGCAGCAGTTTGAAGTTAACGCGCCCGCCGAGCAGGTGTGGGCGTTTGTCATGGACCCGCATCGCGTGGCTCCGTGCATGCCCGGTGCCACACTCGACGAGGTCATCGACGACAAGAACTTTCGCGGTTCGGTTCGCATAAAGGTGGGCGCCGTTTCGGCCGCTTACAAGGGCAGCGTGTGCATGCAGAAGGCCGACCAGGCAGCGGGCCTGCTCGAGATGCTGGCCGAGGGTAGAGAGACCGGCGGTGGTACGGCCCGCGCAACCATGACCGCCACCGTGACCGCGGGCGACAACGGCACAACCGCCGTCACCGTGTTCGCGGCGGTGGATATAACCGGTCGGCTGATGCAGGTGGGCGGGCGTATGATACAGGGCGTGTCGGACCAGCTGTTCAAGCAGTTCGTGCGCAAGCTCAAAGCCGAGCTCGAGGCTGGCGCGGCATCTTCCGGAGCCGGGACTTCCAGCGCGCCGGCTTCCCTGGCGATTTCTCCAGGAACAACAGCGCCGGCACCGGCCGACAACGCCATACGCGTGCTGCCCCTGCTGCTGCGCACCCTGGCGGCCGCCATAGTCCGTCTGTTCCGCCGCCTGTTGGGCCGTGGCTGACGGTAAAACAGCCGCGCAAAGCCGCGTGCCACGGCTAGAACGTGTTGCAATATGAGTCGCGGCCACCGATAATCCGCCCGCGCGGCCGGCACGGGGGCAGTTTCGCTCCGCCGGCGCCCAACAGGAAGGAGACCACCAAGAATGTCACGTTATGTTGTAGCCTGCGACGCGGGCGGCACGATGACCGATGTCATCATCGTCGATGAGGAAGGCCGCAGTGTCATAGGCAAGGCGCCCACTTCGCCGCAGGACGAGAGCATCGGCTACATGGAGTCCTTCTGGGAAGCCCTGGAGTTCATGGGTATCGACCGCGAGCAGGGCGCGCAGTTCGGTGCCCAGGTCGAGACCGCCATCTACACCGGCACCTCGATGCTCAACACGGTGATCAACATGAGCGGCTACCGCACCGGTCTGCTCGTCACCCGTGGGTTTGAAGACATCATCGCCCAGGGCCGCGGTTCGCAGACTTTTATCAACGCCCAGTGGACCGAGATCACCCACATGCAGTACCGCAAGCACCGCACGCCGCTGGTGCCGCGCAGCCTGGCCCGTGGAGTGACCGAGCGCGTGGACATGTTCGGGCAGGTAGTCATCCCCATGTACGAGCACGAGGTCGAGCAGGGCATACGCGAGCTGCTGGTAGACGAGCAGGTAGAAGCCATCGCCATCGTGTTTCTGCAGTCGTTCAACAATGCCACCCACGAACGGCGCGCAGCCGAGATCGCCCGCGAGGTCATGAAAGAAACCGGCCGCGAGGTGGTGCTCGAACTGTCGAGCCAGGTGGCCCCCACCACCCGCGAGGTGTCGCGCGCCAACGCCACCGTGGTGCAGGCCTACGCGAGCGATCCGGCGCGCAAGCAGCTGCTGCGCATTGAAGAAGAAATGAAGGGCGTGGGCTACGAACACAGCCTGAAGACCGTGCTCGGCTATGGCGGCATCACCAACATACGCTACCCGCGCCTTTTTGAAGCCGCCATGTCTGGCCCGGTAGGCGGACTGATGGGGGCCAAGTACCTGTCGAGCGTGATAGGCGAGGACAACATAGTGTGCTCCGACGTGGGTGGCACGTCGTTTGACGCCGGTGCCATCACCGCAGGCGTTCTGCCCATCGACCGCGAGCCCGGTTTCCAGGACATGTACGTCAACGTGCCCATGCTCGGCATCACCTCCATAGGCGCGGGTACGGGCACCTACATACGGCTCGATCCGCAGACCAATCGCATCAAGCTCGGCCCCGACTCGGCCGGCGGTACACCGGGGCCAGCCTTCCTGGAGGCCGGCAACACCACGCCGACCATCAACGACGTCAACCTGTTGCTGGGCATACTCAACGAGGACAACTACCTGGGCGGCAAGCTGTCGGTAAACAAGCAGGTGTCTTACGACACCTTCAAGGAGAAGGTAGCCGACCCCCTGGGCATGGACGTATACGTGGCCGCCGAGACCTGTCTCGAGCTGCTCAACGTGATGATGCGCGAGCACCTGGTGCGCAGCCTTATGGTCGGGCACGACTTGAGGGAGTACGTGTTGCTGGGCTACGGCGGCGGTGGCCCCATGCACCTGCTCGGCTACGCCGGTGATCACCCGTGGAAGGCGGTGGCAACCGTACCGCACGCAGGCGGGTTCTCGGCCTGGGGCGGCGCCTGCATGGACTACTCGCACCGACGCCATAAAAGCGTGCAGGCCCTGCTCACGCCCGAACTCGACGATGCAACGCGGCTTGCCTACGTGGCGCCGGTGGCGCAGGCCTGGCGCGATCTCGAGACCGAACTGCTCGAAGAGCTGCAGGAAGAGGGATTTGACCGCGACCAGATCACTCTCAACCAGGTGGCCTACGTGCGCTACTTTGGTCAGCTCGAGGATGTGGAGGTCGACTCGCCGGTGGCCACGCTCGAGAACCTCGACGATCTCGGCCAGCTCATAACTGCTTTCGAGGACCTGTACACGAAGATGTTTACGCTGGCAGCAAAGCCCGACGCGGGCAGCTACCTGATCACCGAGGTCTGTGTCACTGCCAAGGTGGCCACCGTTAAGCCGCGACTGCGGCGCCATGAGCTGGCTGACAAGAAACCCAGCAAGGAAGCCTTCAAGTTTACCCGGCCCGTGTTCCAGGGTGGCGAGTGGAACGACGCCGACATATGGCGCATGGAGTCACTTGTGCCGGGCAACGAGATCGAGGGCCTGGCGGTCATCGAGGCATCGAACACCACGCTGTTCGTTCCCCGCGAATGGAAACTACGCATCGACGAGCACGACATCTACTGGCTCACCCGCGCCGACTAACGGGCAGTGGCAAGCGCTGGGACGATACCGTGGCGATGCCAGGGCGCGTCGTTTTTTAGTTAGCTTAAAGAAGGAATACGAAAACGAATTCAGCAGACCAGGGATCTGGTCATGGCTGAAGACTTCGATTATATCGAAGACATCGATAGTAGAACACGCCGCCACGACAAGCTGGGTGGCGTTGGCCCCGGGGTGTTTTGACGCGCCTCGTAACCTGGTCTCCGGCTCCCTGCAGTATCGGGGGGGGGGCAGGATGGAGAAATGAGAAGTATGAAAATCAAAACGATGAGACTCGCATTGGTACTCGCTTCGCTGGCGTTGATAGGTCTTTCGACCTCCTCGTGGGCCCATGATGATGGCGATGATGATGGTAGCGCCGCAAAGGTCACGAACGTGAAGCTGGAGACCTTCCAGGTACCGGAGATGGTGCCCAATACTACCCTGGATGAAACCGATGAGGTCGGTGGCTCGAGAGCCAGGCTCGTCCGTCGTGACGACTCCCTGGCGCTGAAACTGAAGACCAGGGATCTTCCCCCGGCGGTCTACACGTTCTGGTTGCACCTCACCCATGCTGATGGCGAAGTCAGCATACTATGGGCCGGGAATGCGTTGGTCGGTAGGAGGGGGAAGCTGAGCTTGAACACCGTGCTTCCGGCCGGGGCGCACAATGCGCCAGGGTATATTTTTATCGGTAACGGTCTACAACCGGGGCAGGCGGCCGACGTGAGCGTAGAGCTCTGGGTCCGCAGCCATGGCGCTCTCGCCCAGGATGCCGATACGGCTGGCGAGCAGTTGACCCGGCCCTTTGGCGGTTGCACCGACTCCCGCAACCCCAATCCCCGGCCGGGCGACTACCCCTGCTGGAACCCGCAGCGCGCGGTTTTCTAGCGGCACTTGGCCAGGCGCGCCTTGAGAACGCACTCGTGGCCAGCCGTGCTGAAGTCGGCGTCGCCACAGTGAGCCGAGGGCTCGATTTCGGTGTCGAGGCGAATTTCCACCGTTAAAGGTAGCGACTGCGGGTACAGCGTGGCCGCGGCCTGCCGGCCTACTATTTTGAATTTAATCTGCCCCGGGTCACTGGATCGCCCCCAGCGAAGCACGACACGGTTGATTCCGCTCGCCAGGGAACTGCCGCTCCATTTTGCCGACGTGCCCTTACTGTTGGTCTTCCATCCTTCCTTCGTAGCGGGGTCGAAAAGGCCTGCCGGAATGGTGGCCGACACGACGTCGTCGCCGGCCGCGTCGCGCAGGAAGACGCGTACGCCGTCAGCAGCAGGGTCGAGTTCGGGTATGAAGGGGTAAGGCCTGGTGAAGGTACCGCCGAGCTTGATCTTCTGCTCGCCGGAGGGCCTGTCGAGGCGCGCGACGATGATGCGCGGTTTGTTGATTGCCGAGCAGGGGCCACTTGTACCGGTGCAACCCGACGGGTCGCGGCTGGCCACCGCCAGCGCACCGACGGTTCGCGCTAGTTCGAGTACGGTGAACTCGCTGTAGGAGACCAGTTCGTTGCTGTCAACGTAACGGCGCAGGGGCGGGTAGGGGTCGCGCTCCCCGTTTGCCCACGGGTAGGAGTTTTCGTCGGCCTGCACGGCCTGGTCGTAAGGATTGGCGTTGCTCAGCACGGTCATCGTTCCGAAGACCGGTATACCCGGTACGGGTTCCTCGATGCCGTCGTACATCGACGGCTTCTGCAGTGGGTCCCGTGGCGAACGCGCGCCGGTCCCCGTGATGAAACTGAGCGAGAGCGGGTTGGCGCCCAGCTGTACGTGCAGGTTACGGGCGGCGCTGTCGCGGTATACCGGGTCCTCGGTGAGACTATACGCCTGCAGCAACTGGAAGGCGTAGTCGGTGGAGTGCGCGAACGAACCCCAGGCTATCCACACCGGAACGTCGAGACGGCTACCGCTGCGGTAGGGACTGGACTCGGTTCGTGAGACAAGCACGTCGGCCTCGGTGACGAAGGCCTGGCGAATCTCCTCGCGACTGGTTTCGTCGACCGACGCGTGCGGGCTGTTGGCGTAGGCCCAGCTAGCCTCGCGCTGATGGTGTTGCCAGGTATTCCATCCCCACAGGGGAGGGTGCATTGCCCAGTAGGTCGCGAAAGCGTCTCGGAACGAGACTTCTCCCGTGGTCCGGAACAGTTCGGCCGCGGCCCACGCGCGTTCGTCGTCATCGCCCAGGGGGTCCTGGTAAGAGCCGGTACAGACACCCGACGGGTTGACGAATCCCGCGGCCGGCTCCGCGGACGGGTTAGCGACGAGAAAGGTCCACGCGCTGCGGGCGGCCTCGAGATAGGTCTCGGCGAGATCACCGTCCCAGGCGGAAAAGATCCGGCTCGCCATGGCCAGGACGGCAGCTGCGCTGGCCGTGTCGTGGGTGGTTTTCTCGAGGATGTACTGTGTCTCGGTGCTCGTTTCGGGCATGCCGCCAACCCAGCAGGAGGTAGTCACCTTGTTGGGGAAGCCGCCGTCGGCCTCCTGGAGGCGGCGCGCTTCGTCGAGGAGATCGGGCACCCCGTTGCCGCTTTCGGGGAGACCCCAGTCGTCGGCGTGGGTCGGGCCATCGCAGTTGCCGAGGTCGAAGGCGGCCAGCAGGTACCACAGGGCCGTGGCCCCGGTTGGAATGTACTTGTTGTAGTCGCCGGCGTCGTGCCAGCCGCCGCTGACGTCGCGTTGGCCACCGACGGTTTCCCCGGCGTAGAGGGCACTGGCCGCGACGCTGGCGTGGTATTGAGCCGGCGCGACGTGACACGCGTCGTGCGGGTGGGTAGTGCCGACGAGATCGGTTCCGCAACGCTGGTGGTAAAGCGCACGCCCGGTCGTTTGCACGACCGGGTCGTAGACGTCATCGGCGACAACGAAGGGGTCGCTTGTTCCGAAGCCTTCCACCCTGGCCACGTAGGTTCCGGGAATCACGAGGGCGGAGAAATCAAAGCCGTAGACGTCTTCGCCCGAGAGGTGCCAGTTCGCGGCGTGCAGCTCGATGGGCACGGTCAGGACCACTGAGTCGGTGTCTGTGTCGACGATATCGGCAGACGACGCGTCGGTGCGCAGCGGCCCGTAAGGTAAGGCCATGGCATCGAGTACCGCGCCCGGCAGCGGGGCTGCCTGGCTTGACCAGCCGCCTGCGTTTGAGTCGTAGACGTAGGCCAGGCCCGCCGGCCCCAGCGCCATTCCGCGCCGGTTGTCGAGGAAGGCGATGGCCGACAGGGCATCGACGCCCGGGCTGGGGTCGAGGGTGAGCACGTCGTAGCCGGATCCCGAGCGGCGAACGATGGTGCCGTTGTCACCCACGGCGACCGCTCCGCCGTGCGGGTCGCCCGTTATTTTCCATAGATCGACGGGCTGCGGAGAGACACGCTCCTGCCACTGCCCGTACTTGCGTTCAAAGAAGGCTCCGCCGCGGCCGATAGCCCAGGCGACCGAGTAGGGGAAGCCACCGACGTCGAGAAGATCAGCCGAAGTCACGCCCACCGTCTCGGTCCAACTCGACCCGTCCCAGTCAAGAAGGGTGCCCGCGTCACCAACGGCCAGGGCGTTCGAGTCGTTGATGGCGAAAACGGCCGCGAGGTTCTGCGAGGTTCCGGACGCGACGACTTGCCATGATTCGCCCGCCGCCGAGCGGTGAAGGATGAGGCCACCATCGCCGACGATCCAGCCTTCGAGGGTATCGGTGAACGATATATCGTTGAGATCGACGGTCGCGGGGACCGTGATCTCCTGCCACGCGGCCCCGTCGAAACGACGAACGCTGCCACCGTCTCCGACGACCCAGGCATCAGACGCGTGACGGATGGCGACTCCCCGTAGATTTTCGGTACCCACCGATTCAACAGTCCACCCGTCGCGTGGGTGCCACCGAGCGACCATGCCGGATTCGCCGACCACCCAGATACCGCCGCCGAGGTCGCCGAGGTAACCGCCCACGAAGCCGACCTTGGGGTCATTGGGGCGGTAGCCGACCTGGTCTATTTTTACGTTGGGGTTTGGTGCTTCCGGGTCGAAGCCAAGTGGCAGGGTGGAGGGAATCATCGAGTTGCCGGCCTCGTCCCTGATGCCGTCGACATCGATCTGGTAAGCGTGGCCTTCCAGTAGATCCTCGGGCCACTGGAGGGTCACGTCATAAATCACTACCGGCGCCCCGCTCACTCCGCTGGGCACGCCGCCTGCGAAGTCAACGGTACGCCACTCCAGGCCCGCGTCGACCGGCGTACGCGGCGAAGCGTAGGCGGGGTCGCTGGAACTCAGGAGCGTGTAGCGGGCCGGGTCACCGGCGTCGGCGGTGTTGTAACGCTCGGAGAAACGAAGGCGCGTGTAGCGGTTGCTTTCGACAATGACCTCGCTGACCTCCACCGGGGTCGTGTCGCGGGCGGCGATGTCGTCGACGTAGGTCTGCCGGTACTGCGCATCAACGCTCCAGTGAAACATCTCCACGTCCGAAAGGTCCCAGGCCTGGGTCTGGAGGTCGGCGATGGGAATGGTCACCTTCCTCCAGGTGCCGTCCAGGACTCCTCCCTCGATGTAGTCTGCGATCGCGATTTCGTTCGAGGCCTGGTCCCACTTGGTCAGGTACAAGGTCTGTCCCTGGACCGGGTCCAGCGGGTCGGCTGCCCGCGTGTAGAAGTCGATCGCGTCGTAGCCGCTGAGGTTGCGACGTCCGCCACTGTCGCAGTACAGGATCAGCTTGGGCCTGTGCCAGGGCGAGGGCTCGAGGAGAAGGCTCTGCAGGCCGCTGTAGGATTCGGCGGTCGTCTCGGAGGCGTATTCAACGCAGCTGGCCGAGGGGAGAGGTGAGCCCCCGGGTTCGCCGTCGTAGAGCACGGTGTCGGGTACCGCTCCCGCCGGGATGGCCGGCAGAAGTACACAGGTGGCCAGGGCGAAGACAGCCCCCCACCGGAAGGTCCAGCCGCTGGCGAGTCGGCTCCTCCCAATGGAATTCAAGCGGGTGGACCATGCTGATAGTGCGACCATCAAAGATACACGGCGGCTTCCCGGTCACGACACGTAGCCTGCTCCAGGAACGCCTTACCCGTGACTTATACAGGTGTTCTGGCGTTGAATGTAGGGGCGGAAATGGGGCGGTATTACAGGCCCCGCGGTCTTTCCCCACGGCGCCCCGACCTGGGCCGCGTAACGGTCGATGGTTATAGCGTGGCGGACGTGGCGCAGCAGCCGCGACAGGCCGGGGCCCTCGCGGCGTACCGAGACTCCCTCGTGGGCTAGCTCGAGAATGGGGTAGGATCCGCACTCGCCCTTTGTCGCTTCGCTGGTGACCAACAATCCTACACCGCGACTGTTGGCGAACTCGAGAGCCCGTTGCTCGTCGACAATAGAGCCCAGTGGATCTCCACTGATGTTGCAACTGGTGGCAAGCGGCGCCGAGAAGTGCTTGCCGGCCCACATCCCGGGCTCCGCGCTGTGATCAAAGGCAGCTTCAATTTCCTTTACCATTTCGCGGTGTATGCCGTTGAGCATCAGGGCCTGGTGGCTGCCATCGCGGACGGTGGAGGATTGGAAGCCGGGGGCGGCGAAGGGGAATCGCAGGATGACGTCGGACATGTCCGAGATGGCTTCGGGCAAGTGGAATCCATCGGGGAGCCTGTCGTGGTCCAGGCTCTGCCAGAAGCGCGAGAGGTCGCCTATCGTCGCGCTGTAGGTCTTGTTGGGTAGTCGTATTTTGAGCCTGTCGAGATGGCCGACTCCCTGGCTGGTCGGGGCGGCGATGAGCACGTATACCGGTGCCAGCTGCACGACCACGGCGTTGACTCGTAACTCGTCGATGATCCTGCCGAACGCGTTTCGGTCGGTGATATCTATGGTTTTCATGGCCTGTTTTTCTCCCCGCGGACAGCCTGGTTCAGCAACAGCCGTGCCAGCGTGAAAGAGCAGAAAAACAGCCTGAAAAGGGGGTGGCCGCCGCGGCTGTAAAGAAAGGTTGGCGCCTGCCGGGGGCTGAGTGCTAAGCCTGGTTGCGAGCGGCCTCAGGGCGCGCCGATCCAGGCAGGGCAGGGCAGGGCTGCCGGGGGGTCAGTCGTGGGTGTAGTCGGTGAAGTTCACGTTGAAAAAAAGCGCGTACAGGACGGGCACGATACACAGCGTGAGCATGGTGGCGAATATCAGCCCCGCCATGATAGAGATCGCCAGCGGTTCCCACATCGGCCCGCCGCCAAGATACAGCGGTAGAAGTCCGGTCACCGTGGTGGTGGTCGTGAGCAGGATCGGCCGCAGTCGCCGTTGCGCGGCCTCTATCACCGCTGCCTGCGGCTCCCTGCCGAACTCGTCGAGCTCGGTCTGTATTCGATCGAGCAGGACGATAGCGTTGTTTATGACTATGCCCGACAACGATATTATTCCGAGAAACGTCATGAACCCGAAGTAAGAGCGGGCTACAAGCAGGCCGACAACTACTCCGATTATGCCCAGCGGAATGGTCATCAGTATGATCAACGGTTTGCGGATCGAGTTGAACTGCATGACCAGGAGCAACACGATGAACATGCCCGCGAGCGGCAGGGTCGATACGAGCGCAGCGTTGGCCTTGCTCGAGCTTTCTTCTTCACCACCAAATTCCCAGGAGTACCCGACCGGCCACTGCGCTGAGATTTCTTCAAGCCAGGGTCGTAGCTGGGTGTTCACGTCATGGGCGGTAATTCCACCGCTTACCCCGGATTCTACCGCCACGGTTTTTCGGCGGTCCCGGCGCTGGATCTGTGCTGACTGCCAGGCGACTCGAACGTCGGCGACCTGTTTGAGCGGTACCGACACCCCGGTCGACTGCGAGTAGACATTGATGCCCTCGAGGTTGCCCATGTCGTTGCGATCCAGGGCCTTGGCCCTCAGCGTTACGGGGATTAAATTGTCGTCCTCCCGGAACTCCGTCGTTTCGAGTCCCGTCAGGTAGGTCTGCAGCGACACTGCTATGTCCTGGGAGCTTACGTGCGCGCGCGAGGCCCGTGCCTGGTCAATGTCGACGACCAGTTTTTTGGTTTCCGCTCCCCAGTCATCGTCGATGTTGTACGTGCCCGGGATGGACCGGAGCTTGTCCTTCACCATGTCGACTATTTCAAAAATCCTGGTCTTGTCGGACCCCGCGATCCGTATTTCTACCGGCGGCCAGGCCGGCGGTCCGAGCGCGAGCGGACGCAGGACGGCCTTCACGTCGGGGAAAGTCTTTTCGATGTGCGTCCCCATGACCTCCATCAGCCGGTCGACTTCCGGCCGGCTGGTCGCGTTCAAGAGGTAAACTCCGATCTCGGCCCCGCGGTCCGGGGGCGCATAGGTGAGTATGAAGCGGGGTGGTGGCTCGCCGAGATAGGCGGTCCAGCTGGAGATTCCTTCCTGTCGGTCTTCGCCCGCGACCAGTTCCGTCCGGATGTACTCGTCCATGGCATCAGCCACCTCGATGGTCCTTTCGATGGGCGAACCGACGGGCATCTCCAGGTCGAGGGTAAAAGTCGGCCTGTCGTTGGGGGGGAAGAAAATTACAGGCACCAGCGAAAACGCGCGCAGGGAGACGACCAGTAGCAACACGGCGCCAGCGACGATGGCCAGCGGACGGCGCAATGCCGGCAAGAGCAGGCCGCGGTATGTCTTGTAGAGCCTGGAATCGAAGCTCTCGGGTTTGTCGCTGACCTTCACCTTAAGGAAAAGCGTGCACAACATCGGCACCATGGTCAGTGCCAGTATCCACGAACACAGCAAGGTGATCGTCACGACCGAAAAAATTGGCCCGGTGTACTCACCCGTAGAGTTGGGCGTTATGAATATGGGTAAGAAGGCTGCGGCCGTCGTGAGAGACGAGGTAAGCAGCGGGATCGTCAATTCGCCGGCCGCGTCTATCGCAGCCTGGCGGGCGGGTTTGCCCGCGCTCATCTGCGTCATCGTGCTCTCGGACATCACGATGGCGTTGTCGACCAGCATCCCGAGCGCGATGATGAGCGCTGCGAGCGACATCTGGTCCAGGCCGATTCCCAGGAGGCCCATGACGGCGATGGCCGATACCATTGCCATCGGTACCAGCGAGGCGACGATCAGGCCGCTACGCAAGCCAAGGGTGATCAGCATGACCAGGGTAACCACGGCCACCGACTGGAGCAGGTTGACCTGGAACGCCGAAACTTTTTGCGAGACCGCCTCGGGCTGAAATTGTGCGACGGATATTTCCAGCCCTACCGGGTACTGGGGGGCAAGCCGATCGACGAGCCGGGTGATGTCTTCGCCCATCGTGATGACGTTGCCACCGTCGCTCATGGAAACCGCCAGCCCCAGGCTCGGCACCCCGTTCGAACGCATCAAGCGCTGGGGAGGGTCGATGTAGCTTCTGTAAATGTCAGCCAGGTCTTCGAGAGTGACCAGGCCATCGGAGTCGGGCAGCTGCACCACCGCGCGGCGGATGTCGTCGACGGTATCAAAGTTGCCCGTGGGCTCCAGTGTGATGGCCTCGAAGCGGTTGTATATCTCTCCCCCCGACAGGACGATGTTCTGTTTTTTAAGTATGTCCTGGAGCTGGCTCGGCGAAAGGCCGTAGCGAGCGAGCCTGGCGTTGGAGAACTCGACGAAAACCCTCTCGTCCTGTATGCCCACGACGTCGACCTTGGCCACGTCGTTGACGAACAGAAGTTCGTCGCGGACCTCGTCGGCAACATCCTTGAGCCTGGCGTAGTCGAATCCCTCACCGGTCAGGGTGAGGATCACCCCGTACACGTCGCCGTACTCGTCGTTGACGTAGGGGCCGTGCACGTTGCTGGGCAGGTCGCGCGCGGCTTCTTCCATCTTGCGGCGCAGGTTGTCCCAGATGGGTCGGATGTTGTCGAACTCGTCTCGTATGTCGACGTACACGATGGACACACCGTTCTTGGACACGCTGCGGACCTGGTCGAGTTCGGGGATGCGCTGTATCTTTTCCTCTATCTTGTCGGTGACGAGTTGCTCGACGCGGTCGGGGCTGGCCCCGGGAAAATAAGCGGTCACCACGGCCGTCCGGATGGTGAACCCAGGATCCTCGGCGCGGGGCATACTGTTGTAAGTCGAAATCCCGGCGAACACGGTCAGCACAAGCGCAACTGTGGTGATGCGGCTCTTCTCGATAGCGATCTTGGCTATGTTCACGGTTACTAGAGGTCGGTGCGCAGCACTCGGACCTTCATTCCTCCGCGTATCCTGGGCACGCCGGCACTTGCGATGATCTCGCCACCGCTGAGCCCGCTGGTGATTTCTATGCCATGGGCGGTGAGCTCGCCTATCGTTACCTCGACCCTGCTCGTGGTCGCGGTGTCGTCTTCGCCGGATTCAAGCACGTAGACGAAGTGGCCCTTCCTGTCGTGCCCCACCGCGTATGCCGGCACGACCAGTCGCCCGTGAACTCCGGCAGAAAAACGAAAATCAACCTTGGCTGCCATGCCTGCGCGCAGCCGGGTGTCGCTATAGTCGAGCCTGACGGTTACCGGGAAGGTTGCGCCACCCTGCGTGGCGGCGACGCCGACCTCGGTTACCTCGGCCCCGACAATCTCGCCGGGTATGGCGTCAAATCGTACCTCGACACGGTCCTGCCTGCGTATGGGCGAGATCAGGCTCTCCGGCACCACTACTTTCACTTCGGGCAGTTCCCCGTAGACGGCTACCGCCACCGGGTCACCGGACTTAACGTTCTCATTGTCGGAACGGATCACCTGGGTGATCGCCATGCGCTGGGGGGCGAGCAGGGTCGTATACTCGAGTTGCTGCTTGGCCAGGGCCAGGCTCTGCTCGAGCGATTGAACCGTCGCCTTGCGGGATTCGGCCTGCGCTCGCGCCGCGTCCAGATCGGTCAGCGACACGCTCTGCTCCTCGTACAGGTCGCCTATGCGAGTATAGTTGGCGCGCGCGTTTCTTTCCTCGGCCTTCGCCTGTGCCAGCGATGCCTGCGCCTCGCGTGTCTTGAGCTCGAAATCGGTACGGTCCAGCACCGCCACGGTGTCACCTTTTTTGAGTATGTCACCGACGTTGACGTTGACCTTGACCAGCTGTCCGCTGACGCGAAAGCTCAGTTCGAGGGTGGTGTTGGCCTCTACCGTTCCCGAAAAAGTCCGCACGCGGTCCACGCCGGGCTTCGACACGACTATCGCTTCGACAGGCCTCGCCGGCCTCTCGGGGGGTGGCGGTGCCTCGGTGCATGCGGCCGCGAGTAGAACGAGGAGCAGGGAGGGAAGCATCATTGGTCGAATTGGCATCAGCGTGCCTCCTGGCCGGCCAGTTGAACATGGGCTCTGTTTAGTTCGGCGGCGCGTTCGTCTTCTGAAAGGAACAACCAGAATCTCCCGATCTCTCGCTGCAGGGAGAGCAGGTCTACCAGGTAGTCAAAAACGGCGTTCTCCGCTTCGTCGGCCGAGGTCGTCGCGGCGTTCTGAGCGTCGAGAAGTTCAACGACCGAGACGGCGCCCCGGCTGTAGGAGCCGGTGACAAGCTCAAGGTTGCGGGCGGCCGATTCCGACGCGCTTCGTGACAAGTCTATTGCCATCAGGCTTGACCAGGCCTGGAAAGCGGCCGTCCTCACGGCCCCGTCTACCCTCTTGCGGGCCGCCGACTCGCGCAGTCTGAGTTCCGAAAGGGTGTCGTAGGCCTGCCGTTGCGCAAAGACTCGCCGGCCACCCTCGAACAGGGGGATCCCCGCCTCGATGCCGACGGTCCACTGGTCGTCGTCGTCGAGGCGCAGTCCCGATCCGTCGCCTCCCTCATCGACCACGCGGTCAAAGCGCCCGTTGAGCGAAAAAGTGGGCATCCAGAACGATCGCCTGGCCGATGCGAGCACGCGCTGCTGCGCGGTAATCTGCTCCTGTATTTCTCGTAGTTCGGGAGAATGTCCCATTGCCTCGGCTACGAGCATCGTGCGGATCATTCCGAAACCCGCGGGCTTGCTCAGTGCCTGTTGCACCTGCTCGTCGCCGAACAGGTGCATCGCCGCCGGAGGCGCGGCCGGATCGAGCGTGATCCGCGACTCGGTATCGCGATCGAGGATGCGGTTTAGTGCGATTTCGGCCTGTCGCCGGTCACGAAAGGCAAAGATTGCCGACCTTTGATCTCGGGCCAACTGGCTGCGCCAGCGGTATACTTCGCCTGCCGCGGCCGTGCCCACCTTGCGCCGCGTTTCGGCCAGCTTGAGGTTCTCCTTCGTAACGCGTTCGTTCTCTTTCCTGATACGTCGCGTGGCCTCGGCGCGCAGTACCTGCAGGAAGGCGATTCCGGTCCCCTGGATGACGTCAAGCCGAACCTGGTCCCTGGACGCCTCTGTCGACGCCAGCAGGTGCTTGCGTATGGATACGTCGGCCATAAGCTTTTCGTCGAAAATTACCTGGCTGACCTCAGCCCTGGCCCGCTGGTCTTTTTCTGGGGTGCGCCCGTTGGTCTGCGCGGCCCGGTCGGCGTCGATAACGGTGGCAAGAAAGGAGGCCCGGGCCTGCGGGAGCAACTTGGCGATGGACAACATCACGTCAGACCGACCCGCCGCCACAACCCGTTCCTCGGCCTGCAGGTCCAGGTTGACCTGGACGCTGCTGTGCATGGCTTCGGCCAGGGTCATTGCCTTGGTATCCTTGAGCGCTTCCTCGTTAATAATTTTTGCGCTTATAAGAAGGTCATAGGCCGGGACATTGCCGATATCGACGGCGGTCTTCGCGTTTATGGTAACCGCGGCGTCGGCCGACAAGGCCAAGGGGAATTCCGCCGCGTCATCGCCGAGCAGTGTGCGTTGTACATTCAAAGATAGACGCCTGGCGATGCGCATGAACTCCGAATCCGGGGAGTTGCTGGCGAGAAACCCGAGTTCAACTTCTTGCGTGCCCAGGAAGGCGAAAGACGGCAAGCGGCGCGCGACCAGGTCGGTTGCCAGCCCACTCACCTGTTCGGCCGTGAACCGGAGCAGGGGTGTAGCGATAACGGCGTCAACGTCGGCAGGTATTTTGTTTGCGAGGCCGGCGAGGGAATCACCGACCGAGACCAGTTCTACCTGAACGTTGAGCGACCCCGCCAGCGTTTTTATGCGGTCGGCTATTGCCGGGTAGGCTGACAGGTGTCGCCCATCTATCAGCAGTGCGATCTTGTCGGCGGTGGTGACCTCGCGCACGAACTCTGCCAGGCGAGCGAAATCGACGGGGGAGGTTACGTAGCTGAAGTTGGTGACGCCGCTCGTCCCTTCATCACTGGGCAGGCCAAGCAACTTGGAATCAAACACGAGGGCGGCAAAGGCCGGCTTGGCCAGTGGGCCGCGCGAGCCGAGTTCTACAGCGCTGCTCGCACCCAGTCCGATAACAATGTCGATCTCAGGGTCAGAAAGTAAACTATCGGCCGCTTCGCGTGCGACCACCGGATCGGCCCCGGTAACCACGCGGGCTGATTCGGGGTAACGTACAGTGAAGTCCTCGCCGAGCAGTGTCTCCAGCTCCTTGCGCACCATGGCGTCGACTTCGACCAGTTGTAGCTGGTGGTCCATGATGAACGCGACGTCGATCGTCCGTGCGGCGTAACATGGGGTCGCGGGTGCCGTGGCCAGCAGGGCACCTGCAAGTGCGATGGCGGTACTAAAGCGGATGGGGCTTTTTAGGGTGTACTGCCAGCTATGTCGAGTCACTCGACGGACTGGGTTGAGCGGTCACCCACCAGGCTGGCAACCATCACACCCACGTAAAGTACGCCGCCGATCGCTTCGAGTATGACCAGTGTCCTGGCGTGCGGCGATACGGGGGTGATGTCCCCGTAGCCGAGCGTGGTCAGGGTGACGTAACTGAAGTATGTAAAAACTGGGAACGCGTCGCTCGTGTAAGCCGGGTCGGCCCTGTTTGCGACCAGCTCCTGTATAGGTGCACCGGTGAAGCTGGACGGGTCGATGAGAAAGACCATTACGTAGATCATGCTCCAGGCCAGGCCGGCAAGCAGGTAGACGCACAGCGCCGCCGACAGGCGGGTCCTGGTGTCGGCGTTCCCCCTCACGACGAATCCCAGCATGGTCCAGCCTACGTATGCAACGAAGAGCGCGAGCAGCGCAGGAACAAACGCGTATTCCTCGGTACTCCCCAGGGGTCGTACTATGTGTACGATCAGGGCCAGGGTGGATAAGCCCCCGAGCGTGAGCACAGTGATCCGGTGGCGGTCGCTGTCGGCTAGCGCGGCCGCCGCCTGTCCGATCACGGACAGGAACGTGACACCTATTATCACGCTGCCCAGGGTCCCGCTTACAAACGGTTGCATGGCCAGCAGGCCCAGTAGGAGTACCAGCAGGCGGTTGCAGCGACTGGCGGCGATCCCACTGTCGAGTGACGTTGCTGTAAATAGTTTGGCCATGGGCGGTCTTCTGGTCTCTATGGGGATTCTGAGTTGCTGGCCTGGTCGGTCGTTCCTTCCAGGTATATAGACTTTTTCAGCGATGCGAAGACGCTTTCGACAAGGGGCTCAAAGTGTTCCAGGGCCAGCGTGTCATAGGCGGGGTCGAAGCTGTTCTGGTCGTATTTCTCACAGAATTCCGCGCAGTCTTTCCAGTAGGGGTGATCGCGAAAACGGTCGCGCATGTCGCGGTCCAGGTCGAGGTGATGAAAGAAGTAGTAGCCCTGGAAGATGCCGTGGTGCTTGACGATCCAGTGGTTCTTCTCACTCACAAAAGGTTCCAGTATCGTCGCGGCGAGATCGGCGTGGTTAAAGCACGCGAGCGTATCGCCGATGTCATGCAGCAAAGCGCAAACGACGTACTCCTCGTCGCGGCCGTCGCGCTGCGCGCGGGTAGCACTCTGCAGGCTGTGGGTGAGTCGGTCAACGGCGTAGCCCCCGGTGTCGCCGGCAAGAATCTCAAGGTGCCCCATGACGCGGCCTGGTAACCCGGAGCCGAACTCGATCGAGTGATGCGCGATCTGCTGGTAGTCTTCGCGACTTGCGTCGCGCATGGCTGTGAAGCTGGTCTGCATTGCTTTCGTATTTTCAGGCATATCGACTCCTCGCCTGCCCGGGCACTGGCAGCCCTGCCCCGGCATAGTTGCTTGTAAGTCCCGTGCAACCCCCAGTCCAGTCCGGCGCTGTATTTCGATTGAGTCGGTCCCGTCTGCGGTCTCCTGGCAGGAGGTTGTTTTCTTAACTGCGCCAGTACCGCGGCCTTCAGTTGCCGCCGTGCTGGTACAGCTCGACTATGGGGACAGATCCGCGCTTTGCTTACGCCGGGTTGCGCTGCGGGTGGGGCGGTAGGTTACCCCGTGAGATGAGTTCGACGAGCGTCTTCTTCCGCAGGAGGCCGATTATCTGGTTCAGCAGATCGATCCCGACCTCGGCCATGCGCGCAGCCTCGTCGCTTTCAACCCGCCCGGCGATACCGCGGGTGAACAAGCGTAGCTCCTGGCTTGCCAGCCACTCGACCATGGTGACGTAGAGGCCGATCTGGTCGGCGTCGAACCCACCTTCGGTCGTGAAGCCGGAGCTGCGCAGCTCCGCCCACAGCTCAAGGATGGCGAGCGAGGTGTCCTCGATCCAGTCCTCGCCGTTGTGCGATTTGATCTCTATGGCCCGTGCCTGGGCTGCCTTGTGGACGTCGCTCGCCGGCAAGCCAAGTCGCTGTACCGCGTCCCGAACCAGCTCGCGCTTGGCATTGGGTGCGCCCTCGATCTGCGGGAAGAGCTTGCCGTCAATCTCGAGGAGCGCTTGGATTTCGGCGCCCGACGGATTGCCGTCATCGGCCACAATGCGCTCAATGACGTTCAGGGGCAGGTAACGCTTTTTTTGTAGTTCCTTGATGAAGAGGATGCGCTTGACGAAGGATTCGTCGTACCAAGCGACGTTTCTCGCCGGACGCTCGGGTTCGGGCAGTAGCCCCTGGTTAAGGTAGAACCGTATAGTCTCGCGCCCGACCCCGGTCGCCTCTTCCAGGTCTTTCATCTTGAGCCGCTTGGGAGGCTGTTGCGTGGGGAGTTCTTCGGGCACGGGCTCTCCAGCCTAGCTCCCCTCGGCGAGCGCAGCAACCTCCTCGACTTCACGCTGGCGTTGGTCGAACTGCAGGGCGATCTCTTCATCATGCTGGCCGAGTGCCTCCAGGTCGGCATCGGCGAATCCGAGGATTCCCATGTCGGCGTATGCCTTGCGCACTCGCGGTCCCCACAGGCCGATGTCCTTGATCGTGGGCACAATGCGGCTGAAAAGAGCGGAGCGATAGCTGCGCATGAACTCCGAGCGCTCGGTCGCCTCCTTGCACTCGTCTACCGGGAGGCCAAGATTTGCCCAGATCTCGTCGCCCAGGAATCGATCGCGCAACAGGTAGCAGCCTTCCACTACAAACTCCTCGCGCTCGTCTCGCTCTTTGTCCGTGAGCTGCGGATAGTAATCCCGTAGAGCCAGCCGTCCAAAGGCAACGTGGCGCGCCTCGTCTTGCATCACGTAGGCGGTGACCGACTGTGCGAGAGGGTTCTGCGCGTGGTCGCGGATCATGCCAAACGCAGCCAACGCGACTCCCTCTATCAGGACCTGCATGCCGAGATAGGTGATATCCCAACGGGAGTCGGAGATGGTGTCTTCGAGCAGCGACTTGAGGTGCGGGTTGATCGGGTAAATGAGCTCGTACTTCTCGTGCAGAAGCCGCGAGTAGGCCTCGACATGGCGCGCCTCGTCGACCACCTGTGTGGCGGCATAGAATTTGGCATCCATGTTGGGCACTTGCTGTACGATCTTGGCGGTGCAGACAAGAGCGCCCTGCTCGCCGTGAAGGAATTGTGACATCTGCCAGGCCTGGAAGTGTCGACGCACGTTTACCCGTGCGGCTTCGTCCATACCGTCCCAGATCTTAGAGCCGTAGATGCCGATAACCTCATCCGGCAGTCCTGCGGGGTTGTCGGGATCAAGATCCACCGACCAGTCGATGCGTTCGGCGGCGTTCCACTGGAGTTTTTTGCCCTTGTCGTAGAGGCCGAGGAGTTTCTTTCGGCCGTCGTCGTACTCCCAGCAGAAGTTCGCGTCGAAGGACTGCGCGGCTTCCCAATGCTGGTTCTCGGGGGGACTGGTGTAGTGATCTGCAGTAGACATATTTTTTTCTCCTATTAATACGTAGTAAGTAGTAGTACTACGTATTAATAGGACTGTCAAGCCGACCCAAAAAAAAGATCTGCTGGTAAGTTTTCCCGTGTTTACAGGCCTTTTTCGCCTGCGACTGGTTCTACCTGCCCTGGCAATTGACCGCGGAGCCTTCGCAACTGGTCGGGTGCAGGCCCTTACCGGGCTGCGCGGTGGCGGCATTTCCCGTGGTGAATCTCAGTTGCCGCCGTGCTGCTTGAGAAACTCGGTCACCCGCGCCGAGGAGGCCCCTACGTGTTCGGGCTCTTTCCATCGCTCCACCAGCTCTGCGTTGGGGGCCAGTGCGACGATCTCGCGGGAGATAGCCTCGGGGTGGTACAGGTCGCGGCCACACAGCACCAGTAGCGGCGTGTTGCAGCCGGCCACGAAATCGCGTGACACGTTGAACAGAAAGTCACCGTCGTACATGGCGTGCTTGAATGCCTGCCAGGTATCCGGCGCGACCCCGGGCCGCTCGGGCGTCAGTTGGCTTGCCCACTGGTCGAACATCTCATGGAAAGCGCCGCGGTTATTCCCGGGCCCGGTTTCGTCGAGGCCTATGGGTTGAAACAGTACGGCCGATGCCACGCGTTCGGGCGCGGCTTCGATGAGCCCCATGCCGAATGACCCACCGATGCACATGCCCACGACGCTGAAGCGGTTCACGCCCAGGTGGTCGAGCAGGGCAAGCTGGTCGGCGGTATAAACCTGCCAGGAGTCGGTGGGCAGTACCGGCGCTGTTGAGCGCCCGGCGTTGCGTTGGTCCATGGTGATCACGCGAAAGTGTTCGGCCAGGGCCGGCACCGGGTTCCAGGGCTGCGTGTCCCACATCTCAAGCGTGGAGCGCATGCCGCCGGATGCCAGCAGCAGCAGCGGGAAACCCTCGCCGTGTTCCTCGTAGTAGATCTCGGTTTCGTTGTTTTTGAATACGGGCATTTCGTTTTCCTTGCCGTTGTCGGGCGCCGATTGACTATACGAGACGGTGCGTTGCAGCCACCCGGCGTCGGGCAGGCGTTGTGTCAGCCCGCGCGTGGGGGCACTGCTGGGGCATGAACCGACCCGCTTTCACCCAGGATCGCTTTGCTTCCATGGCCTACGTCGTCCTCGTTTACCAGCTGGTGGTCGGGCTGGCCTGGTGGACCTTCGGCGCCTTTGACCTCTCCCCGCTGTGGGCCATGAGTGCGGGCCTGTTCGCCTCCGCGCTGCTCTGCTTCGTGGCCATGCTGCCGGTCAACAACGGCTCGGTGTTTGACCCCTGGTGGAGCGTGTTGCCTCCATTCGCCGCGCTTTATTTTCTCACGCTTGCGGCGGGCGAGGGGCTGAGCGACCGACAGCTGGCCGTGCTCGTGGTGGTCGTGGCGTGGTCGCTGCGGCTCACCCTGAACTGGTTCCGCGACTATCCCGGCCTGACACACGAGGATTTCCGCTACGTTGATCTTTACGAGAAGACGCCGTTACCACGGTGGGCCGTACGGTTGTTTCTCGTTGATCTCTTTCCCGCCTTGCAGGTGGTGCTCGGCTGCCTGCCGCTTTACCCGGCGCTGGTGCTGGGCGGCGGCGAGTTCGTTGCGCTGGACCTGCTGGCCCTGGTCGTTGGCCTGGTCGCCGTGGCCCTGGAACTGGTCGCCGACGAACAGATGCGCAATTTCATACGCAGGCGCGCCGAGGGCGAAAACATGTCGAGCGGGCTGTGGCGTTACTCACGCCACCCCAACTACCTTGGCGAGATACTGTTCTGGGTGTCGCTGTTCTTGTTCGGCCTGGCGGCTGCACCCGGGTGGTGGTGGACCGGGGTAGGCGCAGTGGCAATGATACTGATGTTCGTCTTTGCGAGCGTTCCCATGATGGACGAGCGCAGTCTCGCTCGACGGCCGGGCTACGCCGACTACGCCCGGCGCACCTCGGCGCTCGTGCCCTGGCCGCCGCGGCGGGATTGATCGGGCTCAGCTCTCGAGGATCAGTATAACGATACCGAAAAGCATGACGGCCATGCCCGCGAGTTCGAGGCGGTTGCTGCGTTCGCGGAAGAATATCCACGAAGCTGCCATCGCGAAGAGAAGTTCCACCTGCCCGAGCGCGGTCACGTAGGCCACGTTCTGTAAAGTCATCGCGGTAAACCAGCCTACCGATGCCGATGCGCCGCATATTCCTACCCAGAGCGACGGTCGCCATGCCCGGCCCACCTCGCGAAGTTGTCCGGGCTCACGCAGCGCGAGGTAAAGGGTCATTAACACGGCCTGGAACACTAATACGCAGGAAAGCGTGAACCCGGCGCGCAGGAACGCTCCCCCGTCGGATACCAGGGAGAGCGAGGCTGCCCGGTACGAAACACCCGCCAGGGCGAACAGTGCGGCCGATAACATTCCCAGCCCGGCCCCCCGGTCCAGGAAAATGTTGCGCAGGGGGCGCCGGGTTACGTCCTGGCGGGAGACGGTGAGCAACAACACGCCCACGACCGACACGAGTATGCCGATCCCTGCCAGCTCTCCCACCGACTCCCCGAGAATGGCAACGCTGAATGCCGCAGCCTGCAGGGGCTCGGTCTTCCGGTAGGCGGTGCTCACGGCGAAGTTTCTAAACGAAAATGCGTGCAGCAGGGTGGCGGTGGCAAGCACCTGGCCGATCCCGCCCAGGGCTCCATAAAAAAAGAAGGTGCCGCCCGGCTTCGGCAGCGGGTGGTCGAGCCCGACCGTCAGCACCAGTAGGTAAACGAGGGCGAACGGTGCGCCAAAAGCGAAGCGGACGTAGGTCGCTCCGGTGTTGCTGAGTCTCGTCTTGAGATCCTTCTGCAGCGCCGAGCGAATGTTCTGCAGGAAGGCAGCCGCTACGGTTAACAGGATCCACGGTTCGGGCATGAGGCAGGGGATGTTTTGTGGCAGGAGCCGGGCTCGCTCTTACTACACCGGCGAGCAGACGAAGATGGGAATGTCGCGGGTGGTTCGCTTGCGGTAGTCGGCGAAGGGCGCGTAGCAACCGTCGCACACCGGCCACATGGCGGGCTTTTCGTCGGCCTGGGCCAGGCGGGCCGTGTAGCTCTTGCGCAGGCCACGGTAAGTGATGTCGACGCCCGGGTTCTTGACGATGTTGTGATACCAGATGGGATTCTTCGGCGCGCCGCCCAGCGATGCCACCAGCAAAACATCGTCTCCGTGCGGCACGTACATAAGCGGCACGGTCAGTCGGCGGCCGCTGCGGGCACCGGTCATGTCGACAAAGCAGACCTCGTCGCCGCCCAGGGTGTTGCCCAGGCGCGCGCCGGTCAGCCGGCTCAACATGACGTGCAGGCGGGTGATGATCTTGAGAATCCAGCGCGGCGGTGCTGCTCCCTTGTCCTGGGGCTTGCTGTCCGTGCTGGCAGTATCGGTGGTGTTGGCGGTGTCGCTCATGCTGTTGTTCCTCCGGGCGTTGCCCGAATGTTAGACCGCCGAACGGCCAGCGGCAAGCCGCCGGCCGTTGCCATAACCGCCGGCCCTGCACATATTACGCGGCGGGTAGAACGTGTTTCACTCGTTCCCCGGTGGCGGCCGGAACGCTAGCCGTAAAGCGGCAACAGGAAAGCAGATTATGGGCAATGCCAACGCGTTAAAGCTGAAAGAACAGCTCAGGGTCAACGACCGGGAGCTGGCCGATACGGGACATCTTTTCGGGCTTGAGAAGCTTGAGCGCAAGGAAAGCGACCCCGGCACCTACGAGGCCGTGTGGCACATACTATCTAATCTCTGTAACGCCGCGTGGTCGGTGGGCTGCAAGGTTTCCAGTTCGCCCATTGCCGCCGAGGGTGGCGACGCCCTGTGGGCGCTGCACACCCCCACCGGCGAGGCGGTGTGCGTGTCGCGCGGCATCACCGCCCACCCCGGCCTGCTGGCCGACATGATACGCAACTTCATCGAGCTCGACTACGAGGACTACCCGGGCTTTCACCAGGGCGACATTTTCGAAAACAACGATCCCCACTACGGCGGCATCCACGCGCCCGACTTCGACATGGCCATGCCGATCTTTTACGGCGACGAGCTGGTGGCCTGGACCAGCTGCGTGTCGCACGTGAGCGACTGTGGTTCGGTGACGCCGGGCTCCATCGGTTTTCCCAATCCCGACTGCTACTCCGACGGCCTGTGCATCGCCATGGAGAAGGTGGGCGAGGCCGACAAGTTTTACCCCTGGTACGACATGCGCATCAAGTCGCGCACGCGTACTCCTGACTGGGTGCTGGGCGACGCGCGCGGGCGTCTGGCCGGCTGCATCACGGTGCGCGAAAAACTCATCGAGGTCATCGACAAGTACGGGCTGGATTTCTTTCGCGACGCTTGCAAGGAGTACGTCGAAGACAGTCGCCGCTACGCCGTGGGCCGCGTCAGGACCCAGACCGTGCCCGGGCGCATACGCAAGTCGCAGTTCAAAGACCTTGCCATGAAGGGCAAGCGCGTGCTGCTGGCCAAGCAGGACATCGACTGCCTGTTCAACCTGCCCATGGAGCTCGAGATCAAGGCCGACGCCAACGTGGCCATTTCACTCCGGGGCGCGAGTGGCACGGTGCCTTTCGGCGAGAACATAAGCCCCACCGCGCTCAAGTCGGGCCTTCTCAACGGCTACTCGCACATAGTTGGCTTTGACATGTTCAACTCGGGGCCGTCGGCTTCCTGGGAAGTTGAAACCCCGCCCGGTGGTTCCTGGGCAAACCCGTTCGAGAAGGACTTCTCGGCCTCGTCGGGAGTGGCTTGGGCACCGGCGGTGATGTGGATGAGCAGCCTTTACGAGGTTTTCGGGCGGTTGTACCACATGCGCGGTTTCATAGAGGAGATGGCCGCCGGCGCGGCCACCACCATGACGGCCGAGTTCGCGGGCATTAACCAGACCGGCCAGTACGTGGCCGGCCTCACTCTTGAGCAGGCCTGCAACGGCTCGCCCGCGCGCGGCTTTACCGATGGTGAGAACAGCGCCTGGTGCATCTATACGCCCAACGCCGACTTCGGCAACGCCGAAATCGCCGAGCTCTACTACCCCATTCTCTACCTGGGCCGTAACCTGGAGCCCGACTCGGCAGGCTACGGACGCTTTCGCGGTGGCCTCGGTCACACCGCCGTGTGGATGGTGCACAATACTCCGGGCATCGAGTACCAGTGCGGTTGCGCCGGTATACGAAGCAAGACGATTTCGAACCACGGCATGTACGGTGCTTACCCGGCGGTGCCCGACCGCCCGGCCTACGCCCACGACACCAACGTCAAGGAACTCATAGATGCGCAGAAACCACTGGTGCACGAGCGCGGTGACCCCGAGGACCAGCAGATCTCCAACAACGTCAAGGCGCGTGAACTCGAAGACGCGGCCATAGCTCCCTTCGTGACGCCCGAGCCCTTGCAGAACTACGACATCATCGTTCACCCGGTGTCTGGCGCCCAGTCGATGGGCGACCCCCTGGACCGCGATCCGGCGGCCGTAGAAGACGATCTCAACAAGGGCTGGGTGCGCGCCGGCGTGGCCGAGCGCGTGCACGGGGTGGTGGCGGTGAGCAACGGTCGCTGGACGGTAGACGAGAAGGCCACCGCCAGGAAGCGCAAGGAGCTGCGCGACAAACGCAAGGGCAAGGCCGTACCGTTTCGCCAGTGGTGGGATGAAGAACGCAAGCGCGTAGAGGCCTGCGAAAACATGGATCCGGCCGTCATCGAGATGTGGCGCAGCTCGATGGAGTTGTCGCCGGGCTACGGCGACGAGCTACGCGCCTTCTGGCGGCTGCCCGAAGATTTTATTTTCGAGTTACCGGAAGCAGGCAAAGAGGGGAGCTGAGCGATGGCCGAATTTCACAAGGAAGACATTGCGCGCTTAATGGACGGGGAGCTGCCCTGGCCGGCCGTGCAGGACATGCTCAAAAGCCCCAAGGATCTCGACCGCTTTGATAAGTTCCTCGAGATAATGGCCGAGCGCGTGCCATGGGACGACACCATACTGCTGCCTCTTACGCCGCAGCTGATGATAGTGGCGCGCAAGGGCGAGCGCGTGGTCAAGTGTGTGTGCGGGCAGGAGTACGGCGACTACCGCGTAAACTGGAAGCTGTCGGCCCTGGTGCACGTGCGTGACAGCCAGGAGGCCCTCGACGAAATCTACCGTGGCCGCGATGCCCTGGACGAGGCATGGGTGCAGTTGCGCGAGTACATCTGTCCGGGCTGCGGCAGTATGCTCGAAGTAGAGGCCGTGCCGCGTGGCTGCCCGCCCGACTTTGAATTCCTGCCCGACCTCGACACCTTCTACCGCGAGTGGTTGGGCCGCGAGTTGCCCGACAAGTGCGAGTACGAGGACCATACGCTGGCCGTAGTGGCCGAGTGGTCCTCGGAAGGAGAGTAATCCACGGGTGGCCGGCAGCCAGCCAACGGGAGCCCTCGACGACCTGAGGGTAGTTGATCTCACGCGCACTTTCTGGGGCGCCATGGCGGGTACATTGCTTGGCGACTTTGGCGCCGACGTCGTGCGCCTGGATTCGCCCGACGGCAGCAGCCGCGAGTTTCCCGACGACATTGAGCGCCCGGCCCTGGGCGACAACGACTGCATGGGCGCGCTTGTGCATCGCAACCGTCGCAGCGTGGCCGTGGATATTTCGAACGACGAAGGCCGCGCGCTGGCCCGCGAGCTGAGCGCGACGGCCGATGTGTTTCTCACCGATCTCGCGCTTGATGAGCTTGAGCGCTGCGGGCTTGACGAAAACAGCCTGCGCGAGATGCGCGCAGATATAGTGTACCTGCGTGGTTCGGCCTTCGGCCCCGAAGGCCCCGACAAAAACGAGCCTCCACTCGACGAGTTGGCCGCCGCGCGCACGGGTATGATGCCCATACTGCCCGAGCCCGGACAGCCGCCGGTCTACCCGGGCCACGGGCAGATGTATACCTCGGTGATGCTGGCCCTGGGCGCGGTGACGGCGCTGCTTCACCGCCGTGCCACTGGCGAGGGACAGGCCGTGGACGCCTCCCTGCTGGGCGGCAACATGTACGGCGCCAGTCTTGACCTGCAGGCCTTTCTCGCCATCGGCGGACAGCGTTTCTGCGAGCCGGTTTCGCGGCTCGACGCGGGCAACCCGATGAGCGGCACCAAGTATCCCACCAACGACGGGTTGTGGGTCACGCTCACCATGCCGGAGACCGATCGCTGGTGGCCGGCGCTGTCGGGCCTGGTGGGCCTGGACAGTGACGACCCGAGATTTGCCACACACGACTTGAGGTGTGGCGACAACCGCTTGCTGCTCATGGAATTGCTTGACGGGGCGTTCCAGCTCGAGTCGGCAGCCCACTGGCGCGAGCGTTTCAACGAACTGCAGATGTCGGCCGACGTCATCGAGAGCTACGAGTTTCCGGCCGCCGATGCGCAGGCCAGTGACAATCGCTACATCATCGAGCTCGAAGACGGGCAGCGCTCGCTCGGCTTCCCGGTGTGGATGCAGGACACGCCGGCGGCCATGCACCGCGAAGCACCCGCGGTGGGAGAACACACGGACGAGTTGTTGCTTGCGCTTGCCGGCATGGACGAGGCCCGCCTCGAGCGCCTGCGCAAGGCAGGGGTCGTGTCGGGAGGAGAGCGCTGATGGCGGGCGCGCTCGACGGCATACGCGTCATCGATCTCACCATGTGGTTCCAGGGCCCGGTGGCCGGTCAGCACCTCGCCGACCAGGGCGCCGAGGTCATACACTTTGAGAACCCGAAGGGAGGCGATCTCGGCCGCGGCGTGGCGAGCATCAAGGCGCTGCCCGTGGGCGACTGGAACCAGTACTTCCTGGTCATAAACCGTAACAAGAAGAGCATGGCGGTTGATCTCAAGAGCGATGCAGGACGCCAGGTCATGTACGAGCTGGTGGAGAAGTCCGACGTTTTTCTCACCAACCTGAGCGCCGGCGCGCTGTCAAAATGGGGCGTGAGTTACGATGACCTCTCTGCCATAAACCCGCGCTTGGTCTACGCCATGGGCAGCGGTTATGGGCCGCGCGGCACGGTGACCAAGCCGTCTTTCGATCTCACGGTGCAGGCATTGATCGGCGTGATGACCCGCCTGGGCGAGCCCGGTCAGCCGCCTATCTACCTTGGCATGGGTTCGGGCGACGCCATGGGTGGCTTGATGGCGGCCTTCGGTATCACCACCGCCCTCTGGGCCCGCGAGAAGACCGGCCGTGGGCAGTTTCTCGACGCGTCGCTCTACGGTGCGCAGTTGTTCATGGCCGCGCCCACGATGCAGGCGTGGCTGGCGACGGCCAGTGACAGGTTCTCGCGGCAGGTGTCGCGCAGCCATGCACGCAATCCGACCTGGAATACTTATCGTGCCTCGGACCGTTGGCTGGTCGTTTGCGTGCACAACGACGACGGGCAGTGGGCGAAGCTGGCCGGTGCACTAGGCGATGACGTGCTGGCCGCTGACGCGCGTTTTACGACTGAAGCCGCACGCGGCGAAAACAATGTCGAGCTGGTGGCCGAACTCGACCGCGTGCTGGTGGGCGACACGGCTGAGAACTGGGTCGAGAGGCTCGCAGAGACCGGGCTGCACGCGGGCGTGGTGTGCACGCTGGCCGAGCTGGCCGAGGACGAGGGCGCCTGGGCCAACGACTATCTCGCGCGCACCCACTGCAACGAGGTCAATCGCGAGGTGATGCTGCGCGGCCTGCCCCTGGGCTTGCGTGGTACCCCGGGCACGATCAACACGCTGGGCCCCGAGCTGGGACAGGACACCGAGTTGATACTGTTCGAAACCCTGGGCTACGACTGGGATCGCATCGGCGAGCTCAAGTCGTCGGGCGCCATACTCTAGGAATGCCGGCCGTGGGCGCAGGCAGTACACAGAAACCCGGTGCCCTCGACGGCCTGCGGGTGCTCGACCTGGGCAGCATGATGGCTGCGCCTTACGCGGCCACGCTGCTGGGCGATCTCGGCGCCGACGTCATCAAGGTCGAGGCCCACCGCGGCGACGACAGCCGCTACCTCGGTCCCGAGCGTGACGGTGAACACACGCCTTTTCTTGCCATCAACCGCAACAAGCGCAGCCTTCTGCTCGACCTGCGGCAGGACGAAGCCCGGCCGGTGTTCGAGCGGCTGTTGGCCACCACCGACGTGCTCATCACCAACGTGCGGGAGCCCGCCCTGTCGCGGCTCGGCCTTGCCTACGAGCAGGTCAAGGCCCATCGCGACGACGTCATCTGGGCGGGGGTTACAGCTTTTGGCCCCGACGGTCCTTACGCGGGCCGACCCGGCATAGACTTCCTGGCCCAGGGCTACGCGGGGATGATTTCCCTGAACGGTCAACCTGGCTCTGAGCAGGCGAGGGTAACCATACCGGTGGTGGACGTGATGACCTCGGAGCTGGTGGTCACCGGTGTGCTGGCGGCGTTGCTGGTGCGCGAGCGCACGGGTGAGGGACAGCGCGTTGACGTGTCGTTGCTCGACGCGTTGGCGCACGCGCAGTCGCCGGGCCTGGCGGTGTGGAACGTTGCGGGCGAAGTGACGCCGCGCACGGGCAACGCCAGCCAGTACTTTGCCCCCTCGGGCATCTACCCGACCCTCGATGACAGCCACGTTGTAATCACCTGCCCCGCCGACAAGTTCTTTGCCAACCTGTGCAGCGCGCTCGAAGTCGACTGGCACGAGCAGTCGCGCTTCGCGTCGGTGAACGATCGCCTGGCCAACGCTGGTGAGCTCGACGAGTTGGTCGCATCGCGCACCCGGACATTTGATCGCGAGGAGTTGGTCGAGCGCCTGGTGGCGGCCGACGTTCTCACCGCGCCCATAAAGACCATTGACGAGGTCAGCAGCGACCCGCAGCTAAGGCACAACGGCATGCTGGCCGAGGTGGAGCACGCCACGCTGGGCCCGGTGACGGTGACCGGTGTGCCGGTCAAGCTGGGGTCTACCCCCGGCTCGGTGCGCCTGGCGCCGCCCGTGCACGGCCAGCACACACGCGAACTGCTGGCGGAGCTGGGTTACGACGCCGACGCGGTCGAGCAGTTGCTGTCTTCGCGCGCTGCCGGCGCTGCCTGAGCGCTTACGGGCCGACTGCGCGCGGCCGCCTTGCTGCAAACCCTGGTTGTCGGTAGCCCCCGATCGAGGCGGCGCCAGGCTAAGCCGGGTATGGGGCAAGCTGCGGCTCCACCGACTCGGTGGTCGCCACCAGCGGG
>LWDU01039952.1_pt1 | contig 43559 bp, 38 predicted proteins | sample 727161 | NCBI WGS metagenome assembly LWDU01 (sample SAMN04566230, study PRJNA314399) | hydrothermal vent metagenome | isolation source: deep sea hydrothermal plume seawater | place: Mexico: Gulf of California, Guaymas Basin | collected 2004-07-11
CAATATCTTATAGAAACACAATACACTCAAATTAAACGTCATTAACTAACTGTTAAATAAATTTCTCTTAAATTTCAGTTATTTAGTACCTTCTCAATGTGGGTACTAGCGGTGGCCAGACCCGTTGGGGAAGTAGTCGAAGCGTGGGGGGGCGTGGCTAGCCAAAAGCACAAACTGCCGAGTAACGACGACCCGGCAATCAGGGAAAAGGCGATTTCGTAATTACCGAAATGGTCCACCAGCACCCCGCAGAAGATCGGCCCACTCATCATGCCCATCATCACGACCATTGAGGAGATGCCCGTGATCGTGCCGAAAGATTTGGAACCAAAGTAGTCCGCACGAATGGCCACCATCAGCGGCCCCCGGATACCCCACGCAATGCCGTGCAATGCAGCAAATCCTCCGATCATGAGCAGACTGTCCGCATAAGTCAGCAGGTACAACCCCATGCCGTGGCCGACCATGCACCCCACGCAGAGGAACCGCTTGTTGAAGCGGTCCCCGAGCGGTCCGCCAACGAACTGTCCCAAAAACTGGAACCCCGTCATGATGCCAAACCAGACTCCGGCCACGGCCAGCGAGTGGCCGAATCCGTTCGTCAGGTGGGGGATGGTGTGGACAATGACGGTGGACACCGTGAGCAACGCAATGCCATGCCCGGCGGAAAGCAGCCAGAACGATGGGGTTTTCACGGCTTGCTGCCAGGTGAACGGCAAGCGGTTTTTTGGGGAACCGTGACCATGCTCGTCCTCCGCATCCGGGGCGATGCCATCCGGATGCTCCCCGATTTGCGAAGGGCGGTGGTGGATCAGTTGCACCAGCGGCAGCCCAACCACCAGAATCAGAACTCCTGAGAAAATCGCCATCACTCGCCAGCCGTAGCGTTCCAACCCGAAAACCAACAGTGGGAGGCTGAGACCGCCAAAGGAAAAACCCATCTGCGCAAAGGCCACCGCCGAGGCACGGTGGCGATCAAACCAATTGACGATGGCAACCATCAGGGTGAAGAATCCACCCAAGCTCGCACCCAGTGCCAGCACGAAAAAGGCGAGGTAAAAGCTCAGAAGAGAGTCAATCTGGCTGAACCAGAGGAAACCCAAACCGAACAGCAGGGTACCGATGGTGAGGATGATCCGGGGGCCATAGCGATCCACCATCCAGCCCTGAAGTGGGCCGAGAATGCCGGACTCCACGCGGGTCAGGGCAAAGGCACCGGAGAGGGCGGTCATGCTCCAGCCGAACTCCTCATGCAGCAGCACCGTGTAGGCTCCGTAGGAATGGACCCACAACATCCCCGCCAGCCACTGCACTCCGCAGGCGGCACCAACAATCCACCAGCCATAGAACACCTTGCCTCCGGGACGGAACTGGCGGTTTAGGCGTTGGCCAAGAACGTGGGGTAGGATTGTCATCAAGCAGATTTTTGAGAGACGTCAGGCGGAGGTTGCGACTTGTTCGAGTCGGTCCAATTCGGATTCGGTGAACCCCGCTTGCATCCGGGCGCTGCGGTGAAAAGGGCCATGCACCGCATTTCGCAAATACTGCTTCAGGAGCCGAAAGTAAGTTGCTTCCGGATCCAGGTTTTGCAAGGTGCAAAGGTGCTGAAACCAGCGGGTGCCGATCGCGACATGCGTGATCTCGTCACGAAAAATCACGCGCAGCACTTCCGCTGTTTCCTCATCTCCAAGCGCTGAAAATTTCTCGATCATTCCGGGGGTGACATCCAATCCGCGAGCTTCCAGCACCCTTGGCACCAAGGCCATGCGGTGGAGCAAATCCGCTGCGGTTTGCATGGCCATCATCCAGAGTCCGTTGTGTGCGGGAAAATCACCATACGCGCAATCGTAAGCTTGGAGCCGCTGTTGCAAAAGCGTGAAGTGCAGGGCTTCCTCGTCCGCCACTTGGAGCCAGTCCGTGTAATACTCGCGGGGCATTCCGGGAAATCGACAGATCGCATCGCAGGCGAGGTTGATAGCGTTGAACTCGATGTGGGCCAAGGCGTGCAGTAGAGCGGCCCGTCCTTGGAGAGAACCAAGTTTTCGTTTCGGCAACTCTCGTGGCGCGACCAGTTCCGGAAGGTCGGGGCGTCCGGGAATTTCAGGCGGTTCGTGATTCATCGGTTGTAGTGACAAGTCACCACGCTGCCATGCTTGGCATAGCTGCCGAATTGCTTGCACCTTGGCCTCCGGGTTAGGCTCCAGCAGGCACTGCAAGGCCCGCCACAGCAAGCTGGTTTCCGAAGCGGTCATTGTTGCGAGAATCGTCACTCAAGCCCGCTGATCGGAAGCGATCCGGGGTTCCTTGATCAGATCGAAGGCTTCCGGCCAGCGCTTGGGGGAGCAGCGTGCATACTGCGCGGGATAGGCAACTTCCGCATCCAACTCGTGTGCAGCGTGCCATGCCCAACGCGGGTTGTACATCATCCCCCTTGCCAGCATCACGAAATCCGCGTGACCAGCGGCGATGATTGCTTCGGCCTGCTGTGGTTCGATGATCATCCCCACCGCCATGACCGGCAAGTTCACCGCTTTCTTGACCGCCGAGGCGAAGGGCACCTGATAACCCTTGCCCAAGGAAATGCGCTGCCGCGAATCAAGCCCGGCGCTGGTGATGTCCACAAAATCGCAACCGAGTTCCTTGAGTGCGGCGGTGTAGCTGATGGTGTCCTCAAGGGTGGTGCCCCCCTCCACCCAGTCAACGGCGCTGATCCGGACGCCCAGCGGGCGCTCGGCAGGCCAAGCGGACCGCACGGCATCAAACACCTCCAAGGGGTACTTGAGTCGCTTTTCCAGCGAACCGCCATATTCGTCCTGCCGCTGATTGGAAAGCGGCGAGAAAAACTGGTGCAGCAGGTAGCCGTGCCCACTATGCAGTTCCAGCAAGTCCAGCCCAAGGCGGGCCGCCCGTTCCGTGGCCGCCACAAACTCTGCTTTGATTTCGTTCATGCCCGTCCGGTCCAGCACTTCTGGATTCGGCCAGTCCGGGGCGTAAGGAATTGGCGAAGGACCAAATGCAGTCCAGCGGCCTTCAGCGCCTGTAAGCGGTTGGCCCCCTTGGTTCGGTGGGCGGGTGGAGGCTTTGCGCCCAGCATGGGCAAGCTGGATTGCGGTTTTGGCCACGCCGTGAGCCTTGCAGAAGTCGAGCACCCGCTTCATCGCGGCTTCCTGTGCATCGTTCCAGAGTCCAGCGCAGCGGGGTGAGATGCGCCCCACGGCAGAAACGTGAGTTGCTTCTGTGAAGAGCAAGCCCGCACCACCCATTGCCAACTGCCCCAAGTGCATCAGGTGCCAGTCGTGCATCTGACCGTCTCCGTTGCAAATGTACTGACACATCGGTGACACCACGACACGGTTCTCCAAGGTCAGGCTGCGTAAAGTGAAAGGGCTGAAAAGTTGGCTCATGGTCATTTTCATCAGGTGATTCTATTCAGAATGACATATTTCACGCGACACACCAGCAAACAGAGCCGACTGCTACGGTATTGCTGAAAAGCCTTATTCCCACCACACAACTCGCCAAACTCTGCGAGGTTGCTCCCACCCAGCAACGACTCGATTCGGTGCCTGTGTTCTCAAACATGCGCCAGCTCGGACTCATCGGCTTGTTTGTCCGCACTCTCAAGAAATTCCTGCCAACCTGAAGCGTCAATGTCCGGGAAGTTGCGGCTTCAACAAGCTTGTTTTCAAGCTAGCTGTGCGGAGATTGATTTTTTGCGGGGACTATCAAGACAGAAAGCTTGAAATGCTGAACCACAAAATCCGCAATCGCTTCAGGTGCGTTGAGGTTGAGTTGGGGAAGTGCAGGCGAATTGGCGAGGGGTTCGTCTGTCGCAATGGCGAGGACTCCGGGGACTTCCGGATGCAAGAGGGATTGTCCAAGGCTGGGGCGGTGCAGTTCGATCTTGGGAAAATCGCCCCACTTGAAACCCTCGACCAGCACCAGATCAAGTTCATCCAGACTGAGTCGTTTCAGCAGTTCCGGAAGGCTCGGTTCTGCTTGAGCCTCTGGAGTTTCACGGACCAGCGCTAAGCGGGTTCGGGAGGCGACCAGCATTTCCTGCGCCCCCGCCTTGCGCAGTTCATAGCTGTCTTTGCTGGGGTAATCTATGTCGAATTGATGATGGGCGTGCTTGATCATGCCGATGCGCAAGCCCTGCGCTTTAAGCAGCGGCAGGAGTTTAGTGAGCAGGGTGGTCTTGCCCGTCCCGGAACGGGCGCAAAACCCTAACAGCGGCGGGGTGTTCACACCAGCCGGGGAGCGGGGTCGCCTCCTGCGCTGAGCTTGACCGCACAGAACTTGAACTCCGGAATCTTGCCGAAGGGGTCCAACATGTCGGTGGTGATCAGGTTTGCGGCGGCTTCGTTGTACGCGAAAGCCATGTACACATTGCCCTCCGGAACCCCTTGGTCTCCCCGTGCAAAGGCAGTGAGTTGGCCGCGTCGGGATTGCACGGTGAGTGTGGTTCCGGCTGCGACGCCCAGTTGAGCAAGATCACTGGGATGGACGCTGATCACCGGCACCGGCTCGATTGCATCCAGCGTTTCGGTCCGCCGCGTCATGCTGCCCGTGTGCCAGTGTTCCAACTGCCGCCCGGTGATGAAGACAAAGGGGAATTCCTTGTCCGGAAGCTCGTCCGCCTGCGAGAATTTCGCGGGCACGAACTTGGCCCGTCCGCTTGCAGTCGGGAAGCCATCCGTGAAAATCACCGGATCGCCGGGATCGCCTTCCTTTTCGCAGGGATAGGTCACGGAATGGTCCTGTTCCAAACGCTCCCAAGTGATTCCCGCCATGCTTGGCGTGGCCTTGCGGATTTCCTCGAAGACAGCGGGCGCTCCGTTGTAGTTCCATGAAAGCCCCAGCCGCTTGGCCATTTCCTGAATGATCCACCAGTCTTGCCGTGACTCTCCGGGCGAATCCAGCGCCTGCCGTCCCAACTGCACCTGACGGTTGGTGTTGGTGAAGGTTCCGGTCTTTTCCGGGAAGGCGGAGGTTGGCAGAATGACATCCGCGAAGCCTGCGGTTTCGGTGGGGAAGATGTCCTGAATGACAAAATGCTCCAACCGCGCCAACGCCTCGCGGGTGTGGTTGAGGTTGGGGTCGGACATCGCAGGATTCTCGCCCATGATGTAGAGTCCCTTGATGTTGCGTTTGTGCATCTCCTCCGTGATCTCCACCACGGTCAATCCTGGGTTAGGATCGAGCGTTGTGCCCCATAGTTCCTCGAAGAACTGCTTGGCAACTGGATCGCCCACGGGCTTGTAGTCCGGAAAGACCATCGGGATCAGCCCCATGTCCGAAGCACCTTGCACATTGTTCTGCCCGCGTAGGGGATGCAGCCCGGTTCCGGGACGGCCAATCTGGCCTGTCATCAACGCCAGCGCGATGAGGCAGCGGGCGTTGTCGGTGCCGTGGATGTGCTGGGAAACGCCCATGCCCCAGAAGATAATGGAGTTTTTCGCAGTCGCGTAGCGCCGGGCGACCTCACGCAGGGTTGCGGCGGGGATGCCGCAGACCTTGGCCATTGCCTCCGGGCTGTAGTCCTTGAGGTTTTCCTTGAGCGCGTCAAAGCCCTCGGTGTACTTGGCGATGTACTCCTCGTTGCACAAGCCCTCCTCGACGATGGTGTGCATGAGCGCGTTGAAGAGCGCAACGTCGGTGTCCGGGTTGAACTGGAGGCTGTAGGAGGCGTGTCGGGCAAGCTCAATGCGCCGGGGGTCAATCAGGATCAAATCCTTGCCCGCCTGCGCCGCGTTCTTGAAGAAGGTGGCGGCGACCGGATGATTGACCGGGGTGTTTGACCCCACGACCATGATCACCTCGGCATCCTTGACATCCGTGAACGGGTTCGACACCGCTCCGGAACCGATGCCTTCCAGCAAGGCGACCACAGACGAGGCGTGACAGAGCCGCGTGCAGTGGTCAATGTTGTTGTTGCCAAAGCCGGTGCGCACCAGCTTTTGGAGCAAATACGCCTCCTCGTTGCTGCCCTTCGCGCAACCAAACCCGGCAAGGCTCTGTGGACCATGTTCGTCCCGGAGGCGCTTCAGTCCATTGGCGGCCACGTCCAAGGCTTCTTCCCACGTTGCGGGACGGAAGACCTTGTCGAAATCGCGGGGATTCAAAAGCTCCACCGTTTTGGGCACGCCTTCGCGTCGGATCAGCGGCTGAGTGAGGCGATCCGGATGATGGACGTAACCGAAGCCGTAGCGGCCCTTGACGCAGAGCCGACTCTTGTTGGCCGGACCCTCGCGCCCCTCGACGCGCAGAATCTGGTTATCCTTGACATGGTAGGTGAGCAGGCAGCCCACCCCGCAGTATGGACACGAAGATTCGACGGTCTTGTCCGGAACCTCCAGTCCCACGTTTTTCGCAGGCATCAAGGCTCCGGTTGGACACGCCTGCACACACTCACCGCAGGCCACGCAGGTGCTGACTCCCAGCGGATCGTTGAGGTCAAAAACAATGGCGGAGTGATCGCCGCGATTCGCATAACCAATCACATCGTTGACCTGCACCTCGCGGCAGGCCCGCACACAGCGTGTGCATTGGATGCAAGCGTCCAACTGCACCGTAATCGCTGGATGCGAAACATCCTGAGCAGGCTGAGAGCGCCCTGCAAACCGAGGTTGTGCGACTCCGAGTTTTTCCGCCCAAACATCAAGTTCCGAGCGTTGCGTGTAAGGCGATTGACTTTGCTTCGGCATGTCTGCAAGCAGCAGTTCCACCACCATTTTCTGCGAATGCCGTGCGCGTTCGCTTTGGCTGTTGACCTTCATGCCCTCCGTGGGATTCCGGCAGCAGGAGGGAGCCAAAACGCGCTCGCCGTCAATCTCCACGACACAGGCGCGGCAGTTGCCGTCCGGACGGTAGCCGTCCTTGTAGCAGAGGTGCGGAATTTCCGCGCCCGTGCGCTGGGCGGCTTGCAGGATGGTCTCGTCCGGAAGCGCTTCGATGCTCTTGCCGTCCAACTCAAAGCGGACGATTTCAGTCGGGAAACTGTCCATGTCAGTTGATCTCCTCAGAGAAGTAGTTGACCACCGTGCGGATGGGATTGGGAGCGGCTTGGCCAAGCCCGCAGATGGAAGCGTCCTCCATCGTCCGGGAAAGTTCTTCCAGCAGAGGTTTGTCCCAGCTAGGTTTTTCCATCAGGGGAATCGCCTTGGCGGTGCCCACACGGCAGGGGGTGCATTGCCCGCAAGATTCGTGTCGGAAGAAGCGCATCGCGTTGGTCGCAAGGTCGCGGGCGCGGTCCTTGTCCGAGAACACGATGATCGCGGCAGAGCCAATGAAGCTGCCGTGTTCCTGCAAGGTGCCAAAATCGAGGGGCACGTCTCCGAGCGACGCGGGCAGCAACCCGCCGGACGCGCCTCCGGGGAAGTAGCCGTAGAACTCGTGGCCCTCCTGCATCCCTCCGCAGAATTCGTCAATCAATTCACGCATGGTGGTGCCTGCCGGGGCGATGTGGACTCCGGGTTTGTTGACCCGTCCACTCACCGAAAACGCCCGCAAGCCTTTGCGTCCGTTGCGCCCGTGCGAGGCGAACCACGCCCCGCCTTTTTCAAGGATTTCCGGAATCCAGTGCAGCGTTTCGAGGTTGTGTTCCAGCGTCGGTCGCCCAAAGAGTCCGACTTCCGCAACGTAAGGGGGACGCAGCCGGGGCATCCCGCGTTTGCCTTCGATGGATTCAATCATCGCGGATTCCTCCCCGCAGATGTACGCGCCCGCGCCGCGCCGCAGGTGCAAGTCGGGCAACGCTCCCGGAGGGTCTGCTTGCAGCGCGGCAAGTTCGCGGCTGAGGATTTCGCGGCTGGCGGCGTATTCGTCCCGCAGGTAGAGATAGACCGATTCGATGCCCACGGCCCATGCCGCGATCAGCGTTCCCTCCAAGAAGCGGTGGGGTTCGCTTTCCATGCAAAAGCGATCCTTGAAGGTTCCGGGTTCGCCTTCGTCAATGTTGAGCGCCAGCAAACGCGGCCCCTCAAAGCCCCGCACAATCTCCCACTTGGTGGATGTCGGGAAGCCCGCGCCGCCCATGCCGCGCAGTCCAGCTTCTTTCAACTCGGCAATTACCGCTTCCGGAGTGCGTTCGCCTGCGAGACATTCCTGATACCTCCGATAGCCTCCGGATGCGCGATACTGCGTGTAGGTTTGGTACGCGGGCAGGGTGGGGCGGATGGTTCCGGACACAACGGTTTGCTGCACCGCTTCCGGTGTGGCTTCGTCCACGGGATTCTGGCCGACCACGGCAACCGGAGCATGTTGGCAGCGTCCCACGCAGGGAACGGGTTGCACCCGGACGCCCTCGCCGAGGGATTGCTGGAGCTCGTCAATCAAACCAGCGGCTCCGGCCATCGTGCAGGACACGGAATCACACACGCGCACGGTCAGCGGTGGTGGAGGCGTTTCCCCTTCCTTGATCACATCAAAGTGGTGGTAGAAGGTCGCCACCTCATAAACCTCAGTGTGTGAAAGGCGGTACTCGTCAGCCAGCGCCACGAGATGCATTGCCGACAAATGCCCCTTGGCGTCTTGAATTTTATGCAGTGCCTCGATCAGCAAATCGCGTTGGCGCGGCAGGTTTCCTAGCAGTTCCCGCACCTCCGCCCGCACCTTCGCATCCACGATGCGTCCGCGCACCTTGCCGCGTGGTTTCCGGAAACCGCTGCCCTTGCGCTGCTTTCCCCCTGCGTCCATCAACTGCCTTTGCCCAAAGTCTTTGGTGAAAATCAAACTCCTAAAAAGACCACATTCACCGTGGAAAGGCGAGTCTTTTGTGGATTTTTCTGCGGAAATCTCGCTTGTAGAGATTCTGAAGGAAAGCCCCCTGTTTCGTCCTCCCGGGGTCAAAACTCCAAACATCACTGCACCACCCAGCCGCCATCTACAGGAAGGGTGTGGCCTGTGATCATTGAAGATGCTGCACCGGCAAGAAAAAGAATAGCATCGGCAACCTCCTGCGGCTCCACCAAGCGGCCCATTGGTGTGCGGGCGACCAAGGCCTCCTCCATGCCGGGTTCTTCCAATAATGCTTTTGTCAACGGAGTCCGCACAAATGCCGGCGCCACGGCGTTGACGCGAATCCCCCGCTGGGCCCAATCCAAGGCAAGGGCGCGCGTCAAGTTTACCACTCCGCCTTTGCTGGCTTGGTAGGCAGGATTTGGGTACACACCACCTCCCACCAGACCCATGATGGATGCGACATTGACGATGGCTCCTCCTCCGGACTTCAGCATGCCCTTGGCGGCCTCTCTTGAACAGAGAAAGCTTCCGGTCAAATTGACAGCCATGACCTGTTGCCAGCGAGACAGCGGAAGTTCTGTGGCTTCCATACGCGCTCCTGTGCCAGCACTGTTAACCAAAATCTCCAGCGCCCCCAACTCCTCTTGGACTTGCGCAATGCCTTGCACCACGGAATCCTCATCGGACACATCCATTGCAACGCTGCTCACTTGCTGTCCGGAGTCTCGTAATTGAGTGACCGCAGCAGCGAGGGTGTCCGCATTGATGTCGGCAAGCGCGACTGCCGCGCCAGAGTTGGCAAACGCTGTAGCCGTTGCCAAGCCAATGCCACTGGCCCCGCCAGTGATCAGTGCGGTTTTGCCGTCCAACCGAAAGCGATCCTTCTGTAATTCCATGCGTTCCTCTCTTGATTTTCCTTGGATTTATGTGCAAACCAGTTTGCTGGTAGTTGGTGCAGATGTCGATCTGTTCTCAGAATCAGGGCAGCAGTTGCGCGGTGATGCCGTCTGCCAGCAGAAATCCGGAGGGAGTCAATCGCAAATGGGGGGGGGTCCAGAGGGCTTTTCCTGTGGCATGGAGCCGTTCCAACAACTGATTCGGAAGCGGCGGCGCGATCTCAAAGTGTTCGCGCCAAGCCTCCAGATCGAGACCTGCAACCCGACGCAACTGGAGCATCAGCCACTCGCTGGCCTGCTGGGGGCGATCTGGCGTTTCCCGGAAAGCTTCTGGAAGTGTTGCTGAATTCACAGCATCAAGATAACGCTGCAACGCCCGCAAATTTCCCCAACGCGAACCCTTGACAAAGGAATGCGCTCCGGTGCCCAGTCCAAGGTACGGTTCCCCGTCCCAGACTCGTAGATTCTGCCGACCCACACTTCCGGGGCGGGCGAAGTTGGAAACCTCGTATTGCTGCAACCCAGTGGCTTCGAGGCGTTCCACTCCGGCAAGGTACATTTCCGTGAATTCCGGGTGGTGTCCTTCCGCCCAGCTTTGAATTTCGCTATCTCGTGAAAAGGGAGTGGCGTCGTGAACCTCCAGCCCATAGAGCGAAACGTGGGTGGGTTGCCAGTGTAGCGCCTCCTCCACATCCTCCAGAAACTGCGCGTGGGATTGTCCCGGAACTCCGAACATGAGATCGAGGTTCCAGTTTTGAAAACTGGAATCCTGAATGATTTCCAATGCTTTGCGAAGTTGGCGGGCATTGTGAATCCGCCCTAAGCGCTTCAGCGTTTCGTCATGAAAACTCTGCGCTCCGAGGCTGAGCCGGGTGATGCCAAGCGCTTGGAGTCCAGAGAGTTCGTTGGGGTCAACATCCTCCGGATTCAGTTCAAAGGCAACTTCGGCATGCGGGGCAATCGTCAATTCCTGCCGCAGTCCGCAAAACAACCGTTCCAGTTCAGCCACCGTCATCCGGGAGGGGGTGCCTCCGCCCAAGTAAAGCGCATCCAGCGCCAACGGTTCGGCTGCTGGGTTCAGTCGCAACCGCAATTCCTGAAGCAGTCCGGCCCCATAAGCATCGTGAACCTCCGGACGATCCTTGCGCACAGCAAAGGCGCAAAATGGACAGATGCGGGCGCAGAACGGGAAATGCAGATAAAGTGTGCGGAGAGTTGTCGGGATCGGTGGCATAAGGAACGTGACTTGCAAGAGACTCCCCGGCATTTTTTGCCATGGGAAGTCTCAGGTTAGAGAAGTTGTGACGTTTTTTTGAAAAATTTTATGCTGTGATTTCAGTTAATTCCGTTGTTGGAATTGAAATGACTGCAAATCTTTCCGGTTGCTTTCCAAAACCAATTCCACTAGCTTAACACTCTCCCCGATACCTCGGGAATTGAAAGACAATCTCTTCTGTTGATTCGGTAAGTCCGGGCGTTGTTAGACGTCCTTGGCGCCACCTCCGCCGGTTCGCGGGATGCGGGACGCATCCTCGGCGCTGACTTGCCAGACGGATCACAGGAATCCCACTTCATGGACTGAAGCGTGCGCCAAGGAAGGCAAGGGCTTGGGTCTTTACTGCTATTTTTGACAGAGCTACCGCCATGAAAATTCAACGACGCTTCACCAAGGACGGTGAGAGTCCCTACGAGGGCTTGGAATTTGAGACCCGCGAGTCGGTGATCCGCAACCCTGACGGCACCGTGGTCTCCAGATGGGACAAGGCGGTGGTGCCCAAGCAGTGGTCGCAGGTGGCCACGGACATCATGGCTCAGAAGTATTTCCGCAAGGCGGGCATCCCCAAATACCGTAAATCCGCCAAAGAAAAGGGCATTCCGGCTTGGCTTCAGGCCTCGCTTCCGGATCAGGCCAAGCAGTCCAAGCTTTCCGTCGACGAGCGTTCCACTTCCGAAACGGACGCACGCGAGGTCTTCCACCGACTCGCAGGTTGCTGGACCTACTGGGGTTTCAAACACGGCTATTTCGATTCCGAGCAGGATGCCCGTGTGTTCTACGATGAACTGTGCCACATGCTGGCCCAACAGATGACAGCGCCGAATTCGCCACAGTGGTTCAACACCGGACACAACTGGGCCTACGGCCTCTCTGGGCCAGCGCAGGGTCACTACTACGTCGATCCCGTTTCTGGAAAAGTCACACGTTCCGAAGACGCCTACACGCATCCTCAGCCGCATGCCTGTTTTATCCAGTCCGTGAGCGACGATTTGGTGCGCGAAGGTGGCATCATGGACTTGTGGACCCGCGAGGCGCGGCTTTTCAAGTACGGTTCCGGAACTGGATCCAATTTCTCCGACCTTCGCGGCGACGCCGAACCGCTTTCGGGAGGCGGAGTTTCTTCCGGGTTGATGTCCTTCCTTAAGATCGGTGATGTCGCTGCCGGTTCGATCAAATCTGGAGGCACCACGCGCCGCGCTGCGAAAATGGTCTGCCTTGACGTGGATCATCCGGACATTGAAAAATTCGTCAACTGGAAGGTGAAGGAGGAGCAAAAGGTCGCCGCGCTGGTGGCTGGATCAAAGAAGCTCCGAGAGTTGATCAACGAACTGTTCGCCGCCATTCACGGTTGGAGTGACGATTCGGAAAAATTTGATCCGAAAAAGAACCGCGACCTCCGCAAGGTGATCAAAGCGGCACAGCGGGCACAAATGCCCTTCAGTTACGTTGAGCGCATCATCCATCTCGCCAAGCAGGGCTACACCAGCGTGGCCTTTGACGAGTACGACACCGATTGGAACTCCGAGGCGTACCAGACCGTTTCCGGACAGAATGCGAACAACTCGATCCGCGTGAGCAACGAGTTCATGCAGTCGGTCGAGTCGGACGGTGACTGGCCACTCTACTGGCGCACTGAGAAGGTGAAAGCCAGCAACGGGGAACGCGATCCCCAGCCCTGCAAAGTGTTGCGGGCACAGGAACTCTGGGAGCAGATCACCTATGCGGCGTGGGCTTCTGCCGACCCGGGCTTGCAGTTTGACAGCACCATCAACGAGTGGCACACCTGCCCCGCCGATGGCCCGATTCGGGCTTCAAACCCTTGCAGCGAGTACATGTTCCTTGATGACACAGCCTGCAACCTCGCGTCGTTGAATCTGCTCAAATTCCAGGATCCGGAAACTGGAGAGCTGGACATCGAGAAATTCCGTCACGGCACTCGACTTTGGACGATTGTGTTGGAAATCAGTGTGTTGATGGCGCAGTTTCCGAGTAAGCGCATCGCCGAACTGTCCTACGAATTCCGGACGCTCGGACTTGGTTATGCGAACCTCGGCACCTACCTGATGGTCAACGGCATTTCGTATGACTCGCCGCAGGCGCTGGCCATCTGCGGGGCGATCACGGCGATCATGCACACAACGTCCTATGCAACTTCGGCGGAAATGTCCAAGGAACTTGGTTCGTTCCCTGGCTACGAACGTAACCGAGCATCCATGCTGCGTGTGCTACGCAACCACCGCCGTGCCGCCTTCCGGGTGGCCGACAGTGAGTACGAGGGGTTGATGATGAAGCCAATGGGTATTGACAGCCAACACTGTCCCCCTGATTTGCTGCGGGCTGCGCAGGAGGATTCTGACCGTGCCCTCAAGCTGGGCGAAAAGCATGGCTTCCGGAACGCGCAGGTCACAGTGCTCGCACCGACCGGCACCATCGGTTTGTTGATGGATTGCGACACCACCGGAATCGAACCCGATTTTGCACTCGTGAAGTTCAAGAAACTCGCCGGGGGCGGTTACTTCAAGATCATCAACCAATCCATTCCTCCGGCACTCCGCAAGCTGGGATACAGCGAATCCGAGGTGCAGGACATCACCCATTACGTCAAGGGACGCGGCACCCTCAAAGGCACCCCGTGCATCAACTCCGAATCCTTGTGCGAGAAGGGTTTCACGGACGAGGCGCTGGCGAGTGTGGAAGCCCAACTGCCCACTGCATTTGACATTTCGTTTGTGTTCAACCGCTGGACGCTTGGCGACGAGTTTTGCAAGAACGGACTGGGCCTCAGCGAAGAGCAGTTGAGCGATTACCAGTTCAACCTCCTGCGACATTTGGGCTTCAGTGACAAGGAAATCGAGGCGGCAAACGATGCGATTTGTGGCACCATGACCGTCGAGGGGGCCCCGTATCTCAAGCCGGAACACTACTCGGTTTTCGACTGCGCAAACAAGTGCGGCAAGCGCGGACAACGCTACATCGCTCCGGAAGCGCACATTCGCATGATGGCGGCGGCCCAGCCGTTTATTTCCGGATCCATTTCCAAAACGATCAACCTGCCGAGCCACGCGGATGTTTCGGACATCAAGGACGCCTACCAGATGTCGTGGAAACTCGCGCTCAAGTGCAACGCGCTCTACCGCGACGGTTCCAAACTCAGCCAGCCGCTCAACACCGGACTTGCAGACGAAGTGTGGGACAACTTGGAGGATGAGGAGTTATTGCCCACGCAGTCCCCGCAAGTGCGCGTGGCGGAAAAAATCATCCACCGCTACCTTGCCAAACGTCGCCGCCTGCCACACCGCCGCAAAGGCTACACGCAGAAAGCCGTCATCGGCGGGCATAAACTCTACCTGCGCACCGGAGACTATCAGGACGGCACACTCGGCGAAATCTTTGTGGACATGCACAAGGAAGGCGCAGCCTTCCGGAGCCTGATGAACTGCTTCGCCATCGCCATTTCGCTGGGCTTGCAGCACGGGGTTCCGCTGGAGGAATTCGTGGACGCCTTCGTGTTTACGCGCTTTGAGCCAAACGGCATGGTGCAGGGCAACGACACCATCAAGATGAGCACGTCAATCATTGACTACATCTTCCGCGAACTCGCCATCAACTACCTCGGTCGCCACGACCTTGCGCACGTCTCTTCAGACGACTTGCGAGCGAGTGAAACCCACCTCAAGGGGCAGAGCGAGCCGGAGTTTGAAGGCGAGCAGGTCATTTCGGAACGCACCCTCAGCAAGCAGGAGTCCGAGAAGTTTCTGGAGGAGCAGGAAGACTCAAGCTTTGCGGCGGCGAATTTTGGAGGCTCTGGCATTGAGGATGTTGATGTCGCGGTGCTTGGCGCCAGCAGCACGGCCAAGTTGAGCTATGCCGACGAAAGCGGTGGAGCAACGTGGCAGGCGGTTGGGCGTTCGCAGGCTAACTTGGTGCAGGAAGCCCGCATGAAGGGCTACGAGGGTGAGTCTTGCACCACCTGCGGTCAGTTCACGATGGTCCGCAACGGTTCCTGCCTGAAATGCGCGTCTTGCGGGGCCACCAGCGGCTGCTCCTGATTCCGCACTCCGGGGGCACCCGACCCCCGGATGCTCCCGTGGTTACCTACGGTACCCGTCTCCGCTCTCGCTCCGGGATCGCCCTGCTCGTCACCCTCGTCGTCCTCGCCCTGCTGGCGGTTTTTCTCACGGAGTTCACCTTCGAGACGACCCTTGAAACCCGCAGCCTCCAGAATTTTCAAGCCTCCTTTCAAGCCCGCAACGCCGTCAAGTCGCTCTTCAAAGCCGTGTTGGTCGGCTTGGAGGGGAGGCCACCAAATCGAAAACCGCTGAGCGAAGTCGAGTTCTTCAAGCAGCTTCGTGTTTTCGTCGATTTCGTCAATGACCTCACCAAGGGCAACTACACGGTTCTGAACCCGCCGCGACCCATTGGACTCCCTCCAGAATTGATCAGCTATGCTACCCCCGGTCTTGCTGAGAGTTTTCCCAATGCGATTTTCTACACGCCTTACGTCCGGCCCATTGATCATCTCTTCAACCTCAATCGGTTGAATACGGTTCCCGGTACCCCTGCTGAAAATAAAATCCGGGAGGAGTTCATCACCCTGTTGGGAGACGAGTATCAACTGACTCCCACAAGTTCAGAACAGGTTTTTGCACTGCTGCACGACTGGATCGACGAGGACGAGGATCGGCACCCTCTCGGTGGTAATGAGCAAGGGTTTCAGGATATTACTTTTGGCGTGATTGCACCAAAGAATGCGTTTTTCGATGACCTGCAAGAGTTGTTGCTTGTCATTGGAGCGAACCTTGAGGATCAGGAGACCAAGAACTTTGAGTGGGAGCAACACTTTACCGTCCACGCAGTGGGAGTGTTGGGGGTGTCCTTCACGCAGAATGACCCCGGCTCTCCCCGCATCAACGTCAATTTGGCAGAAGCTGAGGAAATCCAAAAATTCATCGGGCGGATACGTAAATCCATTGAGGATGTCAGTGGTGCAAAATACAAGTATGTTGATCAGGCTCAGGAAATTGGAGGTGTGCTGGTCCCTGCTAAGCTACCGTTCGACAGTCGGGAAGAGTACAAGAACAAAAGCGACATTAGTCGTAAATTGGAATCCTCTCCCACGACTCAGGGATTGCCTGTTGTAGCCGATGAATTTTTCCTCTATTTCAGCCGCTGGTATGACATCCGGCTCAAAGCCGAGGTGGACGGAGTGCAGGCTGAAGTGCGTGCAGTGGTTTCTGTGGAGCGGGAGGAGGACGGCATGGTGAAACCAAACTCCTTGACCATCCACGAGTTCACGCTGAGGTAGCAATGTCCTGCCGATGAGCTTTGAAAAATTTGAAATCGAGGGGCATCCGGTGCGCTGGTTCCTGGAGTTGCCCTCGACGAACACCTACCTGAAGGAGCATCCGGAGCTTTTGGACGAGGCCGGACAGGTGGTGGTGACGTCGCACCAAACGGCAGGACGCGGGCGCAGGGGACGTTTGTATTGGTCGCTTCCGGGCAAGAACCTCACCTTTTCGCTGGTGTTGCATCCGGAATGTCCGCAAGCGCAATTGACGCTCTACGCACTCTGGTCGGGAATCGCCGTGGTCCGCAGTCTGGAAGTGCTTGGTGTTGCTCCTCGGTTGAAGTGGCCCAATGATGTGCTGATCGGCAACCGCAAGGTGTGCGGCATCCTCGCGGAGAGCGTCTGGACCAAGCAAGGCAACTGTCCAGCCCTCATCCTTGGCATCGGCATCAACGTGTTGGGGCAACCGCAGGAATTTCCGGCGGAACTCTGGAGCATGATCACCACTGTGGCTGCCAGCGGTGCTAAGGAGGTGACTCCGGAAACGCTGCTGCCCCAAGTGCTTCAGGCACTCGACGCCGTGGACCGCCAATTCCGGGAGCAAGGGATGGCCACGCTACGCGAGGAGTGGCTGCAACGCTCCGGGATGCTGGGCAATGCCGTCCGCTTTGAACAGCAAGAGGGTTGGAAAACGGGAGTGGTTGCGGGAATTGGTCCGGAAGGTGCGTTACTTTTGGAGTTGACCAGCGGGGAGGTGATTTCGCACATCTCCGGGGATGTGGAGTGGACGAACAAGGAAGAATGATCCTAGCGTTTGACATTGGCAACAGCAATGTCGTGATGGGTGCGTTTGACTCAGGACGGTTGTTGCACAGTTGGCGGCTGCACAGCGATTCGGACGGCAGCTTGGACGAATACCTCATGCGCGTCCGCAACCTGCTCGCGGCGGGTGGGTTTCATCCGGGCCAGTTTCAGGGGGCGGTGCAGGGTTCGGTGGTGCCCAAGCTCTCGCTGGTATTTGAGGGGCTGATTCAGCAACTCATCGGCAGAGCGCCGCTGATCGTCCGGCACGATCTCGATTTGGGCATTCGCATTGCGACCGACGCTCCAGAACAAGTCGGGCAGGACCGCATCGCCAATGCCGTGGCGGCCTATTTGGAATACGGCACCGCACTGGTGGTCATCGATTGCGGAACCGCCACCAAGCTGGAGGTGGTCACGGAGGACGGTGATTTTCTGGGAGGCATCATTTGCCCAGGACTAGGGATTTCTGCGGAAGCGTTGTTTTCCCGCGCCGCCCAACTTCATCAGGTCAACCTTGAATTGCCGGAAAAAGTAATCGGCCGCAACACGGCAGCCAGCATCCAATCCGGACTGTTTCATGGACACGCGGCCATGATCACCGCTTTGCTGGATCGCATCCGTGAAGAGCTGCTCGCAACCAGTTCTTCGGAACCAAAAATCATCGCCACCGGAGGCTTGATTACCCGGCTGATTCCGGTGTTGCCCAAACTGATTCACCGGGATGATTTGACTTTGCACGGTTTATCCCGTATCCATTTACGCAACGTTAAATCGCCGAAGGCGGACTGAATCCGGTCTGTGTTTCGGAAAAACCTGGCGCCAAGCACGGCATGCACGCCATCTTCATCCGAACGGCTCCGCAGAAACCCGCGCATCGTACAGTAAGGCATGGCAGACGAAGAAATGGAGGGCCTAGAGGGGCTTGACGATTTCGGAGACGATTTCGGAGACCAACTCGACAGCTTCATGGAGGGTGAAGGGGACGAGAGCGACAGCGAACTCGATTCCTTCTTTGAGGACCTTTCCACGATTGACGACCTCGAAGTGCAAGAGGCGGAACCCGTAGCGGACGATGACCTCGATGAGGCTCCAGCCCCGGAGGCTCACGATGACCTCGACGATGAGGACGATGAGGGCGACGAGGGCGACTCCGACATGGGGGGTGCTGCCGCTGCCCCTGTTGCCGCTGTTGCCGCTGTTGCCGCTGCTGCCGCAGACGTAGACGTAGACGAAAAACCCGCCAAGGAGAAGAAAAAAAAGCAGAAGGGGAAAAAGCAAGCCGGAGACGGCGAGAAACGTCTCAAGCCGCTGCTGATTCCAGCGCTCATCTCCGCTGTGGTGGGCATGGTCTTAGGCGCGATCACTGTGGTTCTGCTCATGCTGCTCAATGCTCCGGATGAACCGCCCATTCCGGAACAGGTGGTGCTGGAAGCACCGATGCCAGAACCGATCATTTTGGCAACCCCGCTTGCGGAGCCCGAGTTCGAGCCGGAACCGGTCTTTGAACCCGAACCCGCGCAGCCGAAGCCCAAATCCAAGCCCAAAATCCGTTACTACGTTCAGGTGGCAAACTGCATCCACAAGGAATGCGTCGAAGATTACCAGTTCTTGCTCAAGCGCTTCGGGTATGCGTCCAAGGTGGAGCCTGCCACGGAGAATGCGCCGATGACCGAGATCACCACGGCGAACACGCTCCGGGAGGAAGACGCCGCTCAGTTGGTCGAACACATCAACAAGAAAAGCCGCTTGGTGGGGGTGGCCTACCGCAAAGCCACCAAACGAGGCTATGTGGTCTCGCTAGGACTCTATCCTGATTTGGACAAGGCCAACCGGGTGAAGACCTACCTTAACCAAGCCTACGGCAGCAACATCGTCTTTGAGGCGCAACGGGCGGACCAGAAGATCCGCTACAAGAAAATCCGCGCGGGAGGATTTGCGTCCAAAAAAGAGGCCGAAGCCCTCAAACGCTTGCTGATTCAAAAAGATAAACGCTTTGAAGGCACCTTTGTGGTCGCCATGAAACGCTGAATCTGCTAAACTACCGAGCATTAACTGACCTCTTGCACTAAAAAGCGCTCATGAGTTGGACCATCATTTTCACCGTACTCGTCTTTGGCATGGTTGCCTGTCCCGGAATTGTCTTCCTCGGGCACCTCCGGCGCAATGCGAAGGCCAAAGCCGACGCCTGAGGCGCGTATCCGGGCACCCGTCACGCCCCATCAAGAACCTCGGCGTTTTCTCATGTTCCGTTCCTTCCAGCCGCTCCTACTGTGCGCATTCTTGCTGGGAGGATTGGGGCTGATCCACCTCCCTGCCCACGCCCAGCCCACGCGGCTGACCATTGCCTTGGGCACGGCACCCCAAACGCTCGATCCCCGCTTCGCTGTCAGTCCGGGTGAGCGGCACCTCACTGAACTCATCTACGAAAGCCTCGTCACCCAAAACGAAGCGCTCCAGTGGGTGCCCCAACTTGCAGAACGCTGGGAACTGGTCCGTGACACCGAGTACCTCGTCACCCTCAAATCCGGAGTCTGGTTCCACGATGGCACGGCATTCACTGCCGAGCGGGTGAAGGCGGTTTTTGATGCGCTGCTGGAACCGTCAGCCCCTGCTCGCTTTCAACGCCTTGCCGACCTGCTCGCCTCCTGCGAAGTCGAGGACGAGCGCACCGTGCGTTTTTTTCTGCATGAACCGCTTCCGGAGTCGCTGTTTTTGAGTACCCTCCAAGTCCCGATCTTCAAGTTCCGGGGTACCCCCAACTCCAAATCAGGAGTTCTCGTCGGCTCCGGACCCTTCAGGCAGGTCAGTCACAATTCCGCAGAGCTCGTTTTTCGACGTCATTGGTATTACCGTGACGGCTCTCCTGACGTGAAAGAACTGCATTTTCAAATCGTTCCGGAGGTTGAAACACGGATTCGCAGGCTGCTGAACGGCAGCATCGACATTGTCAACAACGCCTTCCCGATCAAGGAGCTCGCCAAGTTCCGGACTCCTACCGCCCAAAGCAAGTTCACCCTGTTGGAAGAAATCGCAGCGACCTATCGCTATCTTGTCTTCAACACTGAGCATCCCATCTTGCAGGAAGTGCAAGTTCGCCAGGCGATTGGCCGTGCGCTTCACCGCGAGGAGTTGGTGGCGTTTCTCACCAAGAACCACGCCCGGCTCGCCTCTGGGGTTTTCCCGCCTGAACATGCGTTTCACGTGACAACCCAGAACCTTGTTTATGCGCCTGAGTCTGCCGTAGCGCTGTTGGAGGATGCGGGGTTTCGTTTAACGGAGGAGCAGCGCTTTCAGTTGCGCCTTACAACGTCCAACGACAAGGAGCAAATCCGGCTCGCCCGCTTGATTGCCGATCAGCTTGCGTGGGTCGGTATTGAGGTGAACGTCACCCCGCAGTCGTCAGGGAAGTTCAGGAACGCTTTAGCGGGAGGGGATTATGATCTTGCGGTGCTGCAAGATCGTGTTCAAGGTGATCCGGATGTGCTGCGCGCCTTTTTCCATTCCAGCCAAACTCCTGAAAAGGGTGGACGAAACTTTGCCCGTTACCGTAATCTGGAGTTGGACGCATTGCTGGAGTCCGGACGCTACGAACAGAACCGTGCCCAACGCAGGGAGATTTACCAGCAGGTGCAGCGGATGCTTGCGGAAGCCCTGCCGCACCTGCCGCTCTGGTACGGAAACAACCTCGCGCTGGTCAGCAGACGGGTGAGCGGCTACCGATTTCATCCCGCTGGCGACTTCCACGCCTTCCGGACGTTGCGCGTGAACTGACCCAAGCCTGTGGAAAACGCAGGTGCGACTCACTTTTCCTCAATGCGGAATTCACTCCGGATCACCCTCGCGCTTGCTTTCGCGCTCCTGCCAACGGCTTTGCTACACGCGGAAGCGGGCAGCGACTTCCTGCGTCCGCGCCCCGCCACCGTCTTGCCCTCACACCTGAACGTCCGCGAAGAGCCGGGCGTGCGGCATCGCATCCTCAGCACGCTGCGTCACGGAGCGGTAGTGCTTTACGGCGAGAAAACCTTGCGGCGCGGCTGGGTTCGCATTGTCGTACCTTCGCGTGACGTGCAAGGCTGGGTGCTATTGCGGTTGCTGCATCCTTTGCCCAAGAAGAAACTTCCTACCATTGTAGCCTCCAGCTATGCGGTGGTGCATTCTGCCTCGCTGAACCTGCGCGCTGGCCCTGGAACCCAGCACGGGATTCTGCGTCCTTTGCCTCGTGGAACCCACCTCACCCTGAGCAACACCGCGCAAGACGGCTGGCGACAGGTGCGGACCTCAGAGGACGAACAGGGCTGGGTTTCGACCAAGTACCTGCGTGTTTACGAACCTCAGGCTCTGCCAGTGAGCGTCAATCGCTCTCAGCTTGCTCAGTACACCTCGCCACTGGAAGCCAGTATTTTGGAGTACATGAATGAAACCTATGCCAAAAAGAAAGTCTCCAGAAAGGATCAGTTGTTCATGGTGGTGCAGGATTTAACCTCCGGAACACTACTGGTGGCGATCCGTCCACGTCGTCGTGTCAAGGCCGCCAGTCTCATCAAGGTGCCCATCCTCCACGCCTACCAGCTTGAGCGGGTCCGAAAGCGCGTGAAACACACTTCGGGCCGCCAGGATCATCTCGCCCGTATGATCCGTTACAGCAGCAATGCCAGCACGAACGTCATCCTCAAACGACTCGGTGGTCCCAACAAGGTCCAACGCCTGTTGCGCGAAACCAACATGTACCGCGAACTCCGGTTGGTTGAGTACATTCCTGCGGATGGGCGCACCTACCGCAACAAACTCTCGATGGCCGACCTCAGTTCGCTCTTCCACCGACTCTGGATTGGCCGTGTGTTGGGGCCGGGATTCAGCGACCTTGAGAACGAACAAGCCTCCGCGCAGATGCTTCACCTGCTCTCACTTTCAGGACGCAGCGACAACAAGGACCGCCTCAAGGACGGCACCTGCTTCGCGGGCAACCAAACCGTGCGGATTTGGGATAAAACGGGCTTCGTGAAGGGACTCAACGGCAACGCGGGTATCATCGAAATCGACTCGCCTCATGGGCGCCGAGCCTATTCCATTGTGGCGGCCATCGAGCGTCCGAACTACCGCACCATCCGGGGCAACGCCAGCCGCTGGTCCGCCAAGGTCGCCTACCACCTACGGCGCATTTCCGAACTCGCTTACGCCTTCTTCACGAGTCGCTACGACGCTTTTTCCGACTGCGGACACGACCGCCTCGTGCAGTACGCCACCCGCGCTCTTGAGCAAAGCACTGCGCTGAAAGCGTCACTCTGAACACAGGGTTAAGATTCCTCACGCAGCACACCCCATGTCTCTTCTCGAACGTTTCCGCTGGTTCGCCGCACGGGATCAGTGGCTGCTTTTCCTGCACGAAACACGCTTCCTCAACCCGCTCGTTGCGGAGCAATTCACCAAACTGGAAGTGTCCGGACTGCTGGACGATCCTAGCATTCGAGCGCTGGTGGAAACCGGACTCGCCGCATTGTCCCCAGAGCTTCCTGCCGGGGTGTACTTTCCCGCCCCCATCTCCCGCATTCAAGCTTCCGGAACAGCGCTCACTGTGGAAACCGTTCTGCAATTCCACTACGCCTTCATTCAGGTGGATGCCCAACAACGCTGGAGCCTGCGTGGCCACTCCATCGTTGGTCGTGTCCTCCAGCTTTTTCAGGAAAACCTCGGCTACGAACCGGAAATCCAGCGTTATTTTGTGGAGTATTGGACGGAGGGGCGCTGGGACAAGTGCTACCTCGCTTGTGAACTCACGCCGATGCTCGCGTTGAACATCAACCTAGAGGCGGACCCGCTGGAGGTACAACTCGTCAACGGCAAGTCGGATGCCGTGATTTCCGACACCCTGCGGCTGGATGCCCACGAAAACTGCCTCGTGCACACCGCACAGCATGGGGACGTCCTGCTTGCGGATGCTCCGCGTTATCAACTGCTCCAGCACTATCACGAGGACGAAAATTGTCTCAAACTCGGTAACCGCCGCTTTGTCCTTGAGATGGGCTGACTCAATGTAGTATTCTCAAAAATTTAGCAGACAGAAGTTCCATGATGAAAAAGGATTTTGCAAAGTGGGTCGTGGTGTGGTGCAGCGTGTTGTTGCTCACAGGCTGCGAGTTTTTCGCGCTCACGTTTGCTCCCGAAAAAGAATCCCGTGAAAACACCACGAAACTGGCGAAACACGCGCACACGGTGTTTTGGAAAACGCTGCATGGCGGCGAATACCAGAACATTCCAGAAGCCATGACCTTGTTGAAGGCGGCGTATCTGGAAAACCCGCACGATGCCAAAGTTGCCGCACACATCGGGTTTCTGCACATCTGGAGGTTGTCCGAGCGGCGGCGTTTGGAGACGATTCCATCGCAAATCACGGATGACGCGGTTTTGGCCAGGAAATACTTTGGCGAGGCGGTACGGCTCAACCCCAATGATGCCCGTTTCCTTGGCCTCTATAGCTCCTTGCTGATGACCGAGGGCAGCATTCACAACGATGAGTACCTGACCCGCAAGGGCTATTACCAAGGACTGGACTTGATTGACGCCTGGCCTCAGTTCAATCTGTTTACCATTGGCTACACCATGAGTCGGAATGACTACACAAACCCAAGGTTCGCTGAAGCACTGGAAATGCAGTGGAGAAACATTGAGGTCTGTCTTGACGATGACATCGACCGCGAGAATCCGGACGTTGCACGATATTTCCCCAGGGAAGCCGCCGAAACCCGAGAACTTTACAAAAGAGCCTGCTGGAACTCGGAGATTGCCCCCTACAACACTCAGGGGTTCTTCATGAACCTCGGAGACATGCTGGTGAAAAACGGCGAGGTCGCAGTGGCAAAGCGCATCTATCAAACAGCAAAGCAGCATCCGGATTTCAAGACGTAGCCCTACAAGGACGTTCTCAACCGAAGAATCAGGCATGCGGAAAAGAATGTTGAGCGGTTCCGACACATCATCGACAACTCCGAAAAAGTGACCGAGGATGCAATCATGATCCTGACTCCGTTTTCCTGCATGGCCTGCCACGAGAAGGGCTAAAGCGAAAGAATTTCTGTAAGCGTTGCAACAGAATTGCTGAGTTTTCCTAGAGCGGAAAGCCCCTGCCCAATCTCTCTCAGGAGAATAAACTGGACAAACCACTTGCTTTCAGAGAAAATAGTAAGGCTTGGCAATTCTGCCGACTCCTGCCAAGGCAGGTATTTTTTCCGGGAGTTCGCTCCCATGTAAGAGTATTGAGTATGCCGCAAGGTCGCGTAAAGTGGTTCAATGACCAAAAAGGTTACGGGTTCATTGAGCAAGAAGATGGAGAGGATTTGTTCGTACACCACTCCGAAGTGGATGGAGGACGACTCCAAGATGGAACACAGGTCGAATTCGAAGTCGGTCCAGGCCGAAAAGGTCTTGCGGCCAAGCAAGTCAGGATCGTCTGATCCCCAAGCCTGCGGGGTTGCCGGAGGCAGCCCCACCCCTTCCAGTTTGCAACCCAACGTGTGCTTGGGGGCAATCCTTCCTGAAAAACTGAATCGAAGCCACCTGTGTCATGCAGTCAGGTTGCGATTCCTCCGATTCCTGTTGCTGGGTTCACTGTCTGCGACCCTCGTGAGTTGCACGGCTGAACGTCTTCAGCCTGTGGTGGGCACCATTCCTCAATCAACAAATGTCGTTATCCAGCAGCTCTCGAATCCTCATCTTGAACAGGTGATGTCGGTTGCCGATGCGCGGCATCTGCTGGAACGCACCGGGTTGGGAGCGCCTCCGGAGCAAATTGCAAAACTGATTGGCAAGAGGCGTCACGAGGGTATTGACGAGATCGTGGGTCGTTTGCGCACCGAACCGTGGCTCACGGTTCCAAGGTGGGTCCGGGAACCGGCTCCGGCGTTTTGGGCGCGAGGTGACATGGAAGAAGACGAGCGCCAGCGTTTTAACATGGCCCGCGACCGCGAAATGGGAGAGTTCCGGAATTGGTGGGTGCGTGAGATGATTGAATCCCCATCTCCCCAAACCGAGCGGTTGGTGCTGTTCTGGCACAATCATTTCGTCTCCGCTTACGCTGCCATCAACGAACAATCCGTGGCCATCGCTCGCCAGAACCTGATGTTCCGGAAGCTGGGAACGGGCAGTTACCGTGCTTTGCTCAAGGCCGTGATCCGTGATCCGGCCATGCTCAACTACCTTGACAACGAAAACAGTTCCAAGGAGCACCCCAACGAAAACCTTGCCCGCGAGTTGTTGGAACTGTTCACTCTGGGGGAGGGGGCTTATGACGAAGCCACCGTCAAAGAAGCCGCCCGCACTCTGACGGGTTATGGTGTCAACGACCTTCACAACCTTTCCTTCCAGATCAAGCCGTGGGGTCAGGATCGGGGCTGGAAGACGCTGTTCGGCAATCACGGGAATTATGACGGCGACGACCTCGTTGACCTCATTTTGGAACAACCCACCGCCGGACAGTTTTTGACTCACAAATTCTGGAAGAATTACATCTCCGAAATCAATCTCAACGAATCGGAACTTGCGGTGATTTCCGCAACCTTTCGAGCAAGTGATTTTGATCTGACGGTGCTGTATCGGTCTATGCTGGCCACTCCTGCATTCTGGGCGCAGGAAAACCGTGCAACGGTCATCAAGTCCCCCGTTGATTTGGTGGTCGGGACCATCCGGACCACCGGAGTGCTACCGACCGACTGGCAAACGCTTTCGGACAAGCTGGCGATGCTGGGGCAGGACATCTTTGGTCCTCCAAATGTGGCGGGTTGGCCGGGAGGTGCGGCGTGGATCACTCCAGCCCGACTCCTGAACCGCCGCTATGTGCTGGCCGGTCTCACTCCGGAGCGGGTTTCACTCGCAACCATGAAGCCTGTCACGACTCAGATGATGGCGATGCCGAACACACTTGCACTGCGGCTCGCCTCAGAGGATTATCTGGGGCCACCCCGCTACAGTGTACGGCTGCTGCACGAGGGCAAGCGGATTTGGGACAGCGGTTTGCTCACGGTGAAAGGGGGATACGACACTCAGTTGAACGGGCGGATTCAGAACAAGAGCCGCCTGCCGTGGCAAACGGAAATCTTTGAAACCAAGATCAAGACAGAACAAGTTTCGGCGGTTGAGATTTTCTTTCATAACGATGCCGCCGGTCCGGACGGTGACCGCAATTTGTTTGTGGATTGGGTCCGCTTGGGGAATCGAGTGTATCTGGCTTCCGAGGGCAAGCAGATCAGCCGCTGCCCACCCCAAAACGCTGCCGAGTCCGGAGGGCTTTACTGCCAAGGCAAGGTCGTGCTGACAAAGTCCGAACCTCTGAGCGAGAACACCGATTCCTCGCCCCCACCGCAAGACACGCTGCTCGCCGAAGACGGGGTGCTGCGCTGGGCGGATGATCCGGACGAACCGGGCCGTAACTGGCGCTCCTTTTCGGTCGGCTTCAAGAACCTACGCTTGAATGATCGGCACTGGCCGGGCTTTGCGGTGAAAATTGCAATCACCCGAAAACACGGCTACCTCATGCAGGTTGAAAACCGCGATTGCTATCCGGATTGTTTGCTGCGCTGGCCGTTCACCGCATGGAGGAATGACCGGGATCGCAGCCGCAAATCCATCGCCTTGCCGATCTCCTATCCCAGTGACGACAATGTTCGCTCACACTGGCAGGGGCTGAAATCGGAAGACAAGCTGCTCGTCAGCCTGCTGTGGCGTTCATTGCCGCAGTTGCTAGCGCAGGTGCGAAACGGCAGAAGATACCGGGAACAAAAAGACCGGATGAGCGCATGGCAGCCGCATCTTGCAAAGATTTTTGCTCGTCTGACAGACACCAAGTATGCTGACTATGGGGCCGCAATCCCGTTGGTGTTTGTCCGCAGGGACAACTCCCGTCAGACCATGATGATGATGTCCACAGCGGGACAGGACATCCCCCATCCGAACGGGAATGCTCCCACCGCAGGGCTGAACGCCTTTGCGGCCAAACTGCGGGGGCACTTTCCGGAGTCTTCGTTTTCACAGGTGCTGTTGGCACAGGCTCCGGTGTCTGTGGCTGCTGGCTCGGACGACCTCAAGGCGCTGTTTGCGGATCCCGTTTTTCAACTGAAGTAGGAGACTTTGATGTTACGACGTGACTTGCTCCGGAAACTGGCGGGTGGCCTGTTGTTGCCACTCGTTCCGCAATCCTTGATCGCGGCGGCTCAAAAAACGGGGCGGCGGCTGGTGCTGGTGGAATTGTCCGGAGCAAATGACGGACTGAACACGGTCATTCCTTTTCAGGATCACCGCTATCGCGAGTTGCGTCCTCAAATTGGGATTGAGCGCAAGGACATGATCGCGCTGGATTCCGGATTTGCCCTGCACGGGGCCATGCGCCCGGTGATGGAGTCGTGGGATGACGGTGATTTGGCGATTCTTCCTGGGTTGGGTTATCCCAATCCCAATCGCTCGCATTTTAAGTCGATTGCACTTTGGGAAACCGGAGGCGATGGCAACGGCAGTGGACGCAGCGGCTGGCTCACCGATGCGGTGGAAGGAATGTCCGAAAACGCTGATCTGGATGCACACGGTATCAGCTTGGATGGGGGCATGGGCGTGTTTTCGAGTCCCAGTGGTATTTGGCTGTCGATGACGTCTGCTGCGCAGTTCACCAAGCTCGCCGACCAGCCCTTTCCCGCGTATTCCGAAACCGACAATCCGGCCCTGAGCCTTTTGTTGGGACGGATGCAAAGCCTGCAAACGTCCATGCAGCGCATCACCACCAAACTGAGACGAGCTCGTCGTCAGCGTTTCCGCATTGGCGGAAATGATTTCGCCCGGCAGCTCAGTCAGACCGCGATCCTGATCGATGCCGGAATCAAAGCCCCTGTCCTCAAAGTGCAGCTCGGGGGGTTCGACACCCACGAGAACCAAACGTGGCGGCACCGCCGCTTGCTGCGTGACCTCACTCAAGCCCTTGCGGGATTCCGGATGCACTTGCGCCAACGGGGTCATTGGGACAACACGCTGGTGCTGACCTATTCCGAGTTTGGTCGCCGCGCTGTGGAAAACCAATCCCACGGCACCGATCATGGCACCGCTGCCCCGCATTTTGTGCTGGGCGGGCGAGTGAACGGTGGATTTTATGGCACTTATCCCGATCTTGGGGATTTGGACGAAGGCGATCTGAAGTACACGATGGACTACCGGGCCGTTTATGACCGAGTGCTGGTGGACTGGTTTGACCTTCCGAATCACCGCTTCCGCACCTTTCAGGATTCCCGCCTCAAGTCGATGATTTCATAAGCGGGATTGACACTCGTTCTGGACCACGGCAAGATGGGGCCACCGTTTCAATGGCCTGCTTTGGTGTCATGAGCCTCTATTACGTCCAGAAATTCCTTTACGAACTGAACCGCAACCCCCGGATGCAGGAACGCTTTCGTGCCGATCTGGAAGCCGTTCTTCAAGAGTACGACCTCACGGACGAGGAGGCCGAAGCCCTCCGGAGCCGGGACATTGGCCTGCTCTATGTGCTTGGTGTGAACGGCCAGATTCTCATGCACTTTGCGGCGATGGCGGGGTTGGCGTGGTCGGAGTACCTGCAAACCATGCGCGACGGACTGGCCAAGCACGGAGCGGTGCGAGCCGGGGTGTACGCCGCGACGGGTTACGAAGGGGTCACAGTGCACAGTGCCCGACTCAAGCAACACGAATCCGGAGTGGAGGGCTGATGCCGCTGGTTTTCGCAGGAATTTGCAGCCACGCGCCGGGCATCACTGGGCGGACTCAGCTTGCCGATCCGGAACACCGAGAACGATTCTACGAAGCCTTTGAGCGCATGAGAATCGCAATGGAAGCTGCCAATCCGGATGCGCTGGTCGTGGTTGGCGCAGAGCATTTCGGTAATTTTTTCATGAACAACATGCCTGCGTTTGCAATGGGCATGGCGGATTATTATGAAGGTCCGATCGAGGACGAGAACTGGCTGGGCATCCAACATGGACGTTTTCCGGGTAATGCCGAGCTTTCCAAACGTCTGATCATGGAGGTGATGCAGTCCGTGGACGTGGCCTATGCGGAAGAATGGAAATTTGACCACGGCATCATCGTGCCCCTGCACTTCCTCACGCCGGCACGAAAACGGACGATCATTCCTGCGAACATCAATTGTCAGGGGCCACCCCTCGCACCCCTCCACCGCGCATGGGCCTTTGGAGAAGCTTTGCGGCACGCCGCAGATGCAGTGCCCGAACGCATCGCGGTCATCGGCACCGGAGGAATTTCGCATTGGCCCGCTACCCCGGATTCTGGAAAAATCAACGAGGACTGGGACCGCGATTTTCTGGACCGCTGGGTTCGGGGAGACCGGGACGACCTGCTCGCTTACACGGACGAGGACATCTACCGGGACGCCGGACAGGGCGGTTTTGAGATTCGCACGATGATCGCCATTTCCGGATTGTGTGCCGGAAACACCGGCGAAATCTGGTGCTACCAGCCCATTCCCATTTTCGCGGTGGGTTGCACGATTGGAGTGATGTCCCTTGCGGGTTGAGGTCAGCCTTCCTGAAAAAAGAGCTGTTGATTCGAGCTTCCGGCAAGGGTATGGTGGGTGGCCATTGTCTCGACTCGTTTCTCTAAGAAAACCATGATTATCAAAAGCCCCAAGCCCGATATTGCCATTCCGGAAATCCCGCTCCCGGAACTTGTGCTCCGGCAAACCGCAAGACTCGCGGACAAACCCGCCCTCATTGACGGTTCCAGTGGACGCATCCTCACCTATGGAGAATTTGGGAAGCAAGTCCGTGCCTTTGCCGCCGGATTGGCTCAACGGGGTTTACGGAAGGGCGAGGTTTTTGGAATCTTCATGCCCAATTGCATCGAATACGCGATCGCCTTCCACGGAGTCGTGCTGGCGGGTGGAGTGAACACCACGGTTAATCCGCTCTACACGGCAGCAGAACTCGCAAAACAACTCAACGACTGCAACGCCCGCTTCCTACTCACCCTTCCCGGATTTCTTGAAACCGCCCAACAAGCCACGAAATTGACGGCTGTAGAGGAGGTCTATGTGATTGGAGACGTGGAAGGTGCCACGCCCTACGCCACCCTCCTACAACCCGACCTTCCGGTTCCGGAAATCGAATTTGATGTGCGCAACGACCTCGTCGTCCTGCCCTACTCCAGTGGCACCACCGGCTTGCCCAAGGGGGTGATGCTGACGCATTACAACCTCGTGGCCAATGTCTTGCAATTTGGAGCGCTGGAAAGCACCGACGAGCAGGACACGCTGATCGCGGTGCTGCCGTTTTTCCACATTTACGGACTCGTGGTGATCCTCAATTCCGCCCTCAGCGTTGGGGCAACGTGTGTGTGTGTGCCGCGCTTCGATCTGGAGCAGTTTCTGACCATCCTACAGGACTACAAGGTCACACGGGCGCATCTCGTCCCCCCCATTGTCCTAGGTTTGGCCAAGCATCCGTTGGTGGACAAGTTTGACCTCTCCACGCTCAAACTCATCATGTGCGGCGCGGCGCCGTTGGATCGTGAAACCAGCGAAGCCTGCGCCCAACGACTCAATATCTTGGTAAAGCAGGGTTACGGCATGACCGAGTTGAGTCCGGTCACACACATCAACCCGGATGATCCGGAACAGATGGTGCCCGGCTCGATTGGCGTGACGATCCCCAACACCGAGTCAAAGGTCGTGGATTTTGAGAGCGGCAAAATCCTTGGTCCCGGAGAACGCGGAGAGTTGCTGGTTCGCGGGCCACAGGTCATGAAGGGCTACCTCAACAACCCGGAAGCCACGGCGCAGACCATTGATGAAGAGGGCTGGTTGCACACCGGAGATGTCTCGGAATACGACGAACGGGGCTACTTTTGGGTGGTGGACCGCGTCAAGGAACTCATCAAGTACAAGGGTTATCAGGTCGCCCCTGCGGAATTGGAGGGGTTGCTGCTCTCACATCCCGCTGTGGCCGATGCCGCTGTGGTGCCTTATCCTGATGAAGAAGCCGGAGAAATTCCGCGCGGCTTTGTCGTCCTCAAACCGGAGCAAACCATTTCGTGTGCGGAATTACAGGAATTCATTGCCGATCAGGTGGCTCCGCACAAAAAACTGCGAATGCTCGAACTCACGGATCAAATCCCCAAATCCACCTCTGGAAAAATCCTGCGCCGCCATCTCAAGAAGCGCCCGCCTGCTGCCTGAAACCAATCCTTGAAGCGAAGAATCGGCAAAGACTGACTCAATCCGTTGCTGCATTCAAGACCCGCACGGGACTTCCGGAATGCCATGCGAGCAAATCCTCAACAGCATCGCCGTAGGCTTGCTGGAAATTCTCGCGGGTGACATAACCGCAGTGTCCCGTGAGCAGAGTATTCGGCACCGAGCGCAGAGGGTGTTCCGCAGGTAGGGGTTCCTGATCGTACACATCAATTCCGGCTCCTGTGATGCGCTGGTTCTCCAAGGCAGCAAGCAAGGCCGGTTCTTGGATGATTGGCCCGCGTGAGGTGTTGATCAGAAACGCGCTTGGTTTCATCCAACTCAGTTCCTGCTGGCCGACCGTCCCGCGAGTGCGCTCACTGAGGACAACATGGATGGACAGCACATCAGCTTCCCGGAAGAGTTGCTCACGTGCAACTCGTTGCACCCCAACCGCGTTGCAGCGTTCCTCTGTGAGGTTTTCGCTCCACGCGATCACACGCATTCCAAACGCCAGTCCGATTTTGGCAACCTGCAAACCGAGTTTGCCCAGCCCGAACAACCCGAGGGTTTTGCCCTTCAGCCCCAGCCCCAGCCCCACATGCCAGCCTCCGGACTGCATCGCCGCTGCTTCGGCGGGCAGGTTGCGCACCAATCCCAAGATCAGTGCCCATGTCAGTTCTGCCGTGGGGTAGCCAAGCATCCGGGTGCCGCAGACGGTCACGCCCTGCTGGCGGGCAAACTCCATGTCGATGCTCAGATTGCGCATTCCGGTGGTGACGAGCAAGCGCAGCTTGGGGAGTTGTAGCAGCAGTGATTCTGGAAAACGCGTGCGCTCGCGCATGGCAATGAGTACTTCAAAGTTTTGCAGTTTCTCAGTGGTTTCCACTTCCGAGTCAAAGGGTTCCGAAAACACCTCCAGTGTGAACTCCGGGGGCAGCGTGTGCCACGGAGCAAGGGCGCGGGCGACTTGCAGGTAATCATCAAGCAGGGCGATGCGAACAGTCATGACGGGACTCCAAATGGGTGAGATGAGTAGAAAGGGATTGATTCTGACTGGAATATCTTGGAAAACACAAGCAGTTGTTCAGCAATGCCCCCCGCTGCAAGCGACCTGAATGTTTCCACAACGAGAATCCAAATGAAGATGGAACGAGATTTTACGCGTCGTGGGCATCACGACATGGGCGGGCTGGACGCTGGACCCGTCCAGCAGACCGAGCATGACTATGCCCTCTGGGAAAAGCGGGTGGATGCGCTGATGGCGCTGCTTGCGGAGCGTAAGCTGTTGAGCGTTGATCAACTCCGCAAGGGCATCGAGAGCCTGCCGCCGGATGCTTACGAAAAAATGAGCTACTACGAGCGTTGGATTTTTTCAATCACGCAGGCCTTACAACACAACGGTGTGCTGACCACCGCAGAACTCAGCCGCAAGCTTGAAGCGGTGCAGGCCCGCGCCCAAACGGAGGGGGCATGACTCCACAATTTCAGCCCGGAGACCCCGTGCGTGTGCGCACCGGTTCACCTCCCGGACACATCCGCACCCCGTTTTACGCACGCGGCTGTCAGGGGGTCATCGAACGTAGCGCCGGGGCATTCCGCAATGCGGAGGAATTGGCCTTTGGTCGCTTTGACGCGCCCTTCGTTCCGCTCTACCGGGTCCGCTTCCAACAGCAGGAAGTCTGGCCGGATTACGAGGGCAATCCTGCGGACACGCTGGACGTGGAAATCTATGAATTCTGGTTGGAACCCACATCCCCAAAAACGCCATGAGTGCCACTCATTCACACGAAACCCGTCCGGATCAGGACGTGCCTGCGACCTACTACCAGTTCATGGAAGCTGCCGTGCGGGAGTTGCTGATTGAAAAAGAAATCCTCACCGCCGAGGACATCCGCCGTGCGATTGAGGACATGGACTCCCGGACGCCAGAGCGCGGCGCGGAAGTGGTGGCGCGGGCGTGGGTGGACCCGGAGTTCAAGCGCCGGCTCTTAGAAAATGCACCTGCCGCCATCAGCGAGTTGGACATTGACCTCGGCCCGCTGAATCTAGTCGTGGTCGAAAACACTCCGGAAGCTCACAACCTGATCGTCTGCACCCTCTGCTCGTGCTACCCCCGTTTTCTGTTGGGACTTCCTCCGGACTGGTACAAAAGCCGTGAATACCGCTCGCGCTCGGTACGCGAACCCCGAGCCGTGCTGCGTGAATTTGGCACCGAAATCCCGGACAATGTGCCGGTTCGTGTCCACGACAGCACGGCCGATTTACGCTACCTCGTCCTGCCGCAGCGTCCGGAAGGTACGGACGATTGCAGCGAGCAGGAGTTGGCCGCACTCGTGGGACGCGATGCCATGATCGGTGTCACCGTGGTGCAACCTCCGTTGTCCTAACCAATTGATGATCCAGACTTACGAACACCTGCGTCAAGCGTTGGTGGGGGCGCACCCCACCCTGCCAGGGCGACTCCGGCAGATCGCGGAGTACGCGCTGGCGCATCCGGATGACATGGCGCTGGAGACAATCGCGGTGCTGTCGGAGCGTTCTGAAGTTTCACCTTCGGGCATGGTGCGGTTTGCACGGGCGCTGGGCTTCTCCGGATTTACGGAGATGCAGAAGAGTTTCCGGGAGGGACTGCTGCACCACATGCCAGACTACCGTGCCCGTATCCACGCTGCCCGCTCGGCCTCATCCTCTGAGCAGGGAACCCCACGACTCCAGAGCTTTGTGGAAGCCGGAATCGCCTCGCTCCAGCACCTAGGAGAGTCGGAAAGCATTCTCCAACTCAATGCTGCGGTGGACTTGTTGGTTGCCTCCGAGCGAATTCATGTTGCGGCCCAGCGACGTTCCTTTCCGGTGGCCTCCTACCTTGCGTATGCGCTGGGGCATCTGGGACGTCCGGCACACCTGCTTGATGGGGTCGGCGGCATGTTCGGGGAACAGGGCCGCAACCTACAGGAACGGGATGTGCTGCTGGCGATTAGTTTTCCGCCCTACGCTCAAGAGGTGGTGGCACTGGTTGAAGATGTCGCGAGTCGTGGCATTGTGGTGATTGCCCTGACGGATTCTCCGGTGAGTCCAATCCATGCGGCGGCCAAGGTGGCCTTTGAGGTGCTGGAGTTGGAGGTTGCTGGATTCCGCTCGCTCTCGGCCTCCATGTGCCTTGCGCTGGGACTCGTCGTTTCGCTGGGCGAGCGACTGGAGCAAGTCCGGTGACCTCCCTCACCGCCCTCCTTTGGCTTTTGCTGTCGGGGCACTTGCGTTAAGATCAAAAAACTTCGTGTGCGTCCGAGGCACAAGACCAATTCATCGCAATATCCGGATTTGACGATTTGCTTAATTTCTGCTAGATTTTAGGTTTGAATTCTGAGAATGGCCGTTTTTACCAGACGCCACAGTTGCTCCCAACCCTTTACAGAGACAGTTGATGGGTAAAATGCTTTTCACCTCCGAAAGCGTGACGGAGGGCCATCCCGACAAAATCGCGGATCAGATCTCCGACGGCATTCTGGATGCCATGCTAACTGAGGACAAACAGAGCCGTGTGGCCTGCGAAACCTTGGTGACGACCGGCATGGCTGTGGTCGCCGGAGAAGTGACGACGGAGGCATGGGTGGACTTGCAAAAGGTGGTGCGCAACACCATCGAGGGCATTGGCTACACCGACTCCAAAATGGGCTTTGACTTCAACACCTGCGCCGTGCTGATCAGCCTCGACAAGCAATCCCTAGACATCGCGCAAGGCGTGAACGAGGGCGAGGGCTTGCACTTGGAACAAGGCGCAGGCGATCAAGGTTTGATGTTCGGCTATGCCTGCGACGAGACCCCGGAACTGATGCCGCTGCCGATCCAGTTGGCGCATCGGCTCACCGAACGACTTTCGCAGGTGCGCAAAAACGGCACCCTGCCTTACCTGCGTCCGGATGGAAAATCGCAGGTCACGGTTCGCTATGTGGACGGCAAGCCCGTTGCAGTGACGACGGTGGTGATCAGTTCCCAGCACACGGAAGGGACCAACCAAACTCAACTCCGGGACGAGGTGATCGAAGCCGTGATCCGCGAGGTGATCCCGGAGCAGTTCCTCGGCGATGCTATCCAATACCACATCAACCCGACTGGAAAATTCGAGATCGGTGGGCCGCAAGGTGACTGCGGGTTGACCGGACGCAAGATCATCGTGGACACTTACGGTGGCATGGGGCGACACGGCGGGGGTGCGTTTTCCGGCAAGGACCCCTCAAAGGTGGACCGCTCGGCGGCGTATGCGGCGCGGCATGTCGCCAAGAATGTGGTGGCCTCCGGACTCGCCTCGCGCTGTGAGGTGCAACTCGCGTATGCCATTGGTGTCGCCGAGCCGGTTTCCGTTTCCGTGGAGACCTTCGGCACGAACTGCGTGGACGAATCCGTCATCAGCAAATTGATCCGGGATCACTTTGAATTACGCCCTGCGGGTTTGATCCAAGCCTTGGACTTGCTGCGTCCGATTTTTCAGAAAACCGCCGCTTACGGGCACTTTGGTCGCGAGCTTCCGGAGTTCACTTGGGAGCAGACCAACAAGGCCGACGACCTTCGCCAAGCTGCAGGACTTTGAGGCATGGAGCGCCACGAGACGCAGATCATCAACCGTCTCGGCCTGCACGCCCGTGCGGCTGCCGAGGTCGTCAAGCTGGCCACAACCTTTGAAGCAAGCGTCAAGATTCATCGGAGTGGTGAGGTCGCCAACGCGAAGACGATTATGGGATTGCTGATGCTCGGCGCTACCCAAGGCACTGCTGTGGTGGTGGAAACCACGGGCGTCGACGAGGTTCAGGCTGCCGCTGCGCTCGTGGCGCTCATTGACGCCCGCTTCAACGAATTGGAATGAGCGCTGCCGTTGCGATTTCCGGAAAAACCAGACTCTATGGTGTGATCGGCCATCCGGTCACACACACCCTCTCCCCGCAACTTCACAACACCGGCTTCAATGCCTTGGGGCTTGAGGCGGTTTACCTGCCTTTTCCGGTTCACCCGGATCAGTTACAGAACGCCGTTCGCGGTATGGTCGCTCTTGGTGTCTGTGGTTTCAACGTCACAGTTCCACACAAATCCGCCATCCTGCCCCTGCTCGACGAAGTGAGTCCGCTCGCGCAACGCATCGGCGCGGTGAACACAGTGCGCATCTCCGACGGTAAGTTGCTCGGCACGAATACGGACGCGCCCGGATTCCTGCGCTCACTGGCTCCGCTCGACTTGGAACTGCGCGGACTCCGGGTGGGATTGCTCGGAGCGGGAGGTTCTGCACGGGCCTTGCTGGCCGGATTGTCCGAATCCGGGGCCGCCCAGATTTTCGTTTGCAATCGCACTTCAGAGCGGGTGGTGGCCTTGATTTCCTCACTCCAACCCTTTGCTCCGGAAACCGAAATGGTGGCGGTCTCTTTGTCGGCATTGGCAGCGCAGCCGCTTGAGCTCTTGGTGAACACCACGACCGTGGGCATGGACGGAGTTTCGGCACCCGCCGACTTGGAGCGTTTCCGGGAGGTCCGCAACGTGGTGGACATCATCTACCGCCCACCCCAAACCCCGCTGCTCGCGCAAGCTCAACGCCTTGGCGTTCCGCATCTCAACGGACTAGGCATGCTGTTGCACCAAGGCACGGAGGCGTTTTCGTTTTGGACCGGAAAGGTCGCTCCGGAAGCAGAAATGCGGAGAGCGCTGGATTCTGCCCTGCAAACCGACTGAAATGCCCCCGCGTATTCCTTTTCAGGTCGAACTTCCTCTTCCCGAAGTGGGAGATTCCGGTGAATCGGAATCCCGAAATCCCCCCCAACCCCCCTTTGACAAAGAGGGGAATCGCAGCGGAGAGATTTCTGCCTCAGCCACAGAGGAAGACCCGCAAAATCCTTCCGAGCAACCCTCCAAAACCCCACAAAAAAAACGTTCCGACAAGCCCCTGACAGTTTCGCAACTCACCCGTCAAATTCGCATGGCACTGGAGGGGGAGTTCCGCAGTGTGTGGGTGGCGGGTGAATTGTCAAATGTCAGCCGCGCCGCGTCTGGACACATTTACTTCACGTTGCGCGATGAGGAATCGCAGGTGTCGGGGGTGATGTTCCGGCGGGCGGTGGCCGGATTACCTTTTCAGCCTGTGGATGGACTGGAGGTTGTGGTCCGGGGACACCTCAGTGTTTATGCCCCGCGTGGCGTGTATCAGGTCAATGCCTCCGCGATGGAGCCAAAAGGTGTGGGGGCATTGCAACTCGCCTTTGAGCAACTCAGGGACAAACTCGCCAAGGAGGGGCTGTTTGACAAATCTCGCAAACGCCCCCTGCCGTTTCTGCCCCGGCACATCGGCATCGTCACTTCGCCGACGGGGGCGGTCATCCATGACATGCTCACGGTGCTGCGCCGACGCTTTCCGGGCATTCCGGTCACGCTCTTTCCGGCGGTGGTGCAGGGCAACCAAGCGGTTCCTGCGTTGGTGGAGGGGGTGCGGGTGCTGAACACAATCTCCCGGACTCCGCCGTTGGACGTGATCATCGTCGGACGTGGCGGGGGGTCGATGGAGGACTTGTGGGCGTTCAACGACGAGCGGCTGGCGCGGGTGCTTGCGGACTCCCGGATTCCCGTGATCTCGGCGGTGGGACACGAAACGGATTTCACCATCGCAGATTTCGTCGCGGATCTCCGTGCCCCCACGCCCTCGGCGGCGATGGAACTGGCGATTCCGGAACGCCTCGAACTGGAAGCGTCGGTGCAGGAATGGGGCATGCGGCTTCAGCGCGGGATGCAGCAGCAGCTGCGCAGTTGCCGCGACCACTTGATCCAAGCCAAGCGGCAGTTGAGCAGTCCGGAAACCGGAATCCGACAATTCCAGCAGCGGGTGGACGATCTGGATTTGCGGCTCCGGGAACGCTTGCGAGCAAGGCTGGACCGCACCCGTTTTGCTCTGGAGGAATCCGCCACTCGCCTGCGCCTGCTGCAACCGTCCCGACAATTCCCGGAATTGCGGAACCGCGTGATGGCGTTGCAGCAGCAACTTCCCAAGCTGGTGAAGCAACGCCTGCAAGCGCAACAGGCGCAGATCGAACAACACACAGGTCGGCTTGATTCACTCAGTCCGCTCCGGACCTTGGGGCGCGGTTACGGCATGGCCACCACGACGGAGGGGAAAGTCATCAAATCCCGCACACAGGTGCAGCCCGGAGACGAACTTGCTCTGCGCCTGGTGGATGGCACTTTGCACACCACCGTGCAACGGGTGGAACCTTGTCCTTGAAGCTCGTCTCAGACCGCGCTGGCACCGCCATCCACGGGCAGGATTTGTCCCGTCACCCAGCGCGAATCCTCGCTCGCAAAAAACAGCGCAACATCCGCAACGTCCTCCGGGGTTCCTAGTCCCAACAAGTGCCTATTCACCAGTGCTTCGGTGGGTCCGGAGTCGTTTCCTCCAGCCATGAGCGCCTTCACACGTTCCGTCATGACCGCACCCGGTGCAATCGCATTGACCCGGATTTTCTTGGGCGCGCACTGCAACGCCAGCGCACGGGTGAGGGTGACAATGCCTCCCTTGGCCGCAGTGTAAGCATCGGCCCCCGCAGTGCCGATCATGGAGCGGATGGATGCGGTGTTGATGATCGAACCACCCCCGCGTTGCTCCATGTGGGGGATCACAAATCGGCAACCCGCAAAGGGACCAAACAGGTTCAGGCCAATCGCACGGTCGAATTCCTCCAGCGGCATTTTCAGCAAGTGATCGTCAAGCGGCGTGGCTCCCCCTGCGTTGTTGTAAAGCACGTCCACGCCCCCCAGTGAGGCCACCAGCGACTCAATGGCCTCTTGCTGCACGGTAGCGTCACTGACATCGGCCTGAATGAACTCGGCCTGCCCGCCTTGTGTCCGAATTGCTTCGGCAACTTCGATACCCGCAGGGTTGAGGTCCAGCAATCCTACCACCGCGCCTTCCTTGGCAAAGCGCAGGGCGCTGGCCTTGCCGATGCCGGCGGCGGCTCCGGTGATGAGGACGATTTTTCCTTGCAGTCGGTTCATGCGGCTTCTCCACGGTTTTTGATTTTCGCAGGACCATCACCATCTGGCCTGACTCCGTAAAGCTCAAGCCCCGATTCTCCTGTTGCTCGATGGTGCTGAAACTGGTGCGGGATTTCCGGGACAAGCACGGCGAGGTTTCGCTGGGAGGCTTCACTCCGACCGAGCGGGGCAATGCCCTCTACTACCACAAGCAGGCGTTGCGCTTTGGGCGCGGGTTCAACTCGTAAGTGCAACTCACCGTCTGGTGAAGAGAGGCAAGCTGCGTCAGCATCAGTGCCTTTCAAACCAGCAAGCATGAGAGGCACCGATGAGAGGCGACACGCAGCTCACCCAAGAAGAACGCTACCAGATTGAGGTCCTTTTGCGGGACATTCCCAAAGTGAGATTGCGGTCTTGCTGAAGCGCCACAAGTCCATGATCAGCCGAGAGGTTCGTCGTAACCGTGGTCTTCGCGGCTACCGCCCGAAGCAGGCGCAGCGTCTGGCCCGGCCCGCCGCGAGGCCCGAGCCAAGCCGAGGATTGCACCCGGGACTTGGGAGGCGGTTGAGAACCTGCTGTGCAAGGACTGGAGTCTGGAGCAGATCAGCGGCTGGCTGTCGCAGGAGCAGGGCCTGCAGGTCAGCCATGAATGGATCCACCAGCATGTCCATGCGGACAAGCGCCGTGGTGGCGAGTTCCATATTCACCTGCGTTGCCGGAAGCTGCGCAGGAAACGCTACGGGAGTCATGAGCGCCGGGGCCAAATCAGGGGCCGGGTTTCGATTGACGAGCGGCCGGGGCTCGTTGAGGAACGCTCCCGCATCAGCGACTGGGAGGCCGACACCGTGATCGAAAAACTGGGCGGCTCCGTTCTGGTCACGCTTGCAGAGCACAAGACTCGCTACAGCGTCATCGCCAAGGCTCCCGCGACTCAACAACCAACCCCGAAAATGTCTTGGCTTCAAGACTCCAAATCAGCTATTCTCTGGAATCAACCCACCTGTTGCACTTTCGAGTTGAATCCGTGAGACACATTTCAATATGAAAATTACCCTGAACCGCTTTGGTGAGAAAATAGCCATTATATGACCACGCTCGCAGAAGATTTTGAACTACACAAACTGACCCCACAGTGTGGCGCAGAAGTGCGTGGGCTCGACCTGTCGGTGCCGCTCGCTCCGGAAACGGTGGAGCGTCTCCGCCTTGCTCACGCTGAGCATTGCGTGTTGTTTTTCCGGGATCAAACACTGACCCCGCCGCAACTCAAGCAACTCGGCCAACACTTTGGCGAACTGCACCTGCACCCCGCGTGGCCAAGGTTGGTGGCGGGGCATCCGGAAGTGATGGAGATTTACGCAGACGAAAACACCAAGCGGATTGCCGGGGAGGACTGGCATTCCGATGTTTCCTGTGATCCGGAACCCCCGCTGGGGACCATGCTCTACCTGCTGGAAGTCCCGCCCCTCGGCGGCGATACGCTTTTTGCCAACATGTACGCCGCCTTTGAAGCCTTGTCCACTCCCCTGCAAAAACTGCTCGCAGGGCTGACCGCACTGCACGACGGTGAACAAACCTACCGAGGGCGTTACGAAGGCATGGAGGAGGAGGGCAAGGTGTACCCGCGCTCGGAACATCCCGTGGTGCGCACCCATCCCGTCACAGGACGGCCGTTGCTGTTCGTGAACCGTATCTTCACCACACGCATTCTGGAGCTTTCACAAACCGAAAGTGCGGCCCTCCTGCAGATGCTCTTCCGACACATTGAGCAACCACAGTTCCAATGCCGCTTCCAGTGGCAACCCGGCTCGCTCGCCTTCTGGGATAACCGCTGTACTCAGCATCACGCACTCTGGGACTACTACCCGCACCGCCGAGTCGGACACCGTGTGACCATCCGGGGCGACGCTCCGTTTTTTCGTCAGAACTGAGGCCCCGCAATTCTGACGAAACGCTTGCTACTCCGAAACCACTGCTCTAGCGTACTCCCTTTCGTGTTGGCACGCAGACCCTTCCGACACGTTCGCTCGGCCCCCCAGCACCATTCGGGCCGAGTGCGACCCCTTGGACCCTCAACCAATTTGAGTGATGTGGGATAACATTGACCTACTGCTTCAGATGCCAGTGCTGAACATCCAGTTGCTGCTGGACGGGTTGTTCGTTGGAGCCATCTTCGCGCTGGCGTCTTACGGGCTGGCACTGGTTTGGGGCGTGATGAACGTCAAGAACCTCGCGCAGGGCGATTTCGTCATCATGGGTGGCTACATCGCTTGGTGGATGTCTGACACTTGGGAGGTCCATCCCATCCTTGGACTGCCCGTGGCGATTATCGTGATGTTCGTCTTTGGCTGGGTGATATACCGCGTCATCATCAGCCGCGTGGTGGGACGCGACATGTTCACCTCGCTACTTGCCACCTTTGGGTTGGCCATCGTGGTGCAGCAGTTACTGAACCAGATGTTTGGTCCGGAAGTGCAGACGGCGGAGTCCGGTTTTCAAACTCGCTTCTTCATGGACGGGATGGTCTCGGTGGCAGAGATTAAGTTCGTCTCCTTCGTGCTCACGACCATCCTCGCGGCTATTGTGATCACCTTCATGAAGTACAGCCGCATGGGGCAGGCAATCCGTGCGACGGCTCAGGACGCCCGTGCCGCCAAGGTGATGGGCATTGACACCGAGCGGGTGTACGCCTTCACCTACGCGCTCAACGCTGCGATCTGCGGTGCTGCTGGAGTGCTGATCTCGATGATCTGGATCATCCAGCCTTTCTTCGGACTCAGCCACTCGATCCGCGCCTTTGTGGTCGTCACTGCCGCCGGACTTGGCAACCTTCCGGGGGTGATTGCCACCGGGTTGGGTTTGGGGGCAATTGAGCAGTTTGGAGGCTTCATCCTTGGAGCTGAATACCAACAGGCACTGGTGGTGGGCATGTTATTGCTGGTGCTGGTGATCCGGCAAATTCAACAGAGCAAACAACGGCAGGCGGTGGTATGAAGTTCGATCTTGGTGTGCGCGGGTACACCGTGCTCCTGATTTTCGGGATTGCCGCTCCGTTCATTTTTCCCAACTACACCTTCCAGTTGGCCATCTGGATGATGATGATCATGTTCGCCCTCACTTGGGACATCATGGGTGGACAAATGGGCTACAACTCGCTGGGGAACATTTTTTTCTTCGGAGCCGGGATGTATGTCTCAGCAATTGTGCAAATCGGCCTCTACTACGATGTCGCAGAGTACACCGCTCACTCTGGCACGATCAAGATTAGTTACACGCACACGCAGTATTACACCGCTCTGCTGCTGGGATTGCTTGCCGCAGCCATCGGTTGCGTGATCTTCTCGGTGATTTTGAGCCAAGTGGTGTTCGGGTTGCGCGGACCGTACTTCGCCATCGGCACCCTTGGCATAGCGTTGGCCGCCGGGGAACTCGTGGGCACTTGGGAGTACGTGGGCGGCGGCGGCGGCATCACCATGCCCGTGCATCCCGGAGAGCCCCTGGAGCGCGAACTGCTTTTCTACTACCTCTGCTTCGTCCTCACCGCAGCCACTTTTCTGTTTCTGCGCTGGTTGTACTCCACACGCTTCGGCTTGGCGATCAACGCCATCCGGGACGATGAGGAAAAGGCTGAGGGCATGGGCCTCCACACGCTGCGCTACAAAACCATCGCGTGGTCCGTCTCCGCTTTTTTTCTGGGCATCTCCGGAAGCATCTTCGGCAACATGACCGGGTTTGTCGAACCGCTTGAAATCGCCTTCCCCACTGTCACCTTCGGCATCTTCATGGTCGTGATGGCACTGCTCGGCGGCAAGGGCACGCTCTGGGGTCCGGTGCTGGGAGCCACCGCATTCCACCTCTTCAAGGAGGCCACTTGGATCTACATGCTGGGCTGGCAGTGGGTGGCGCTGGGGACTCTCATCATCGTCAACATCGTCTTCTTCCAGCAGGGCATCATGGGCTGGGCACAGGAACAATGGCCGGAACGCTTCGGCATCCGAGTGGAAAAAAACCGTGGCAGACAGGGAGGCAGTTGATGGCAGGCATCGCAACCAGCGTGATCGAATGCTCCGGAGTCTCGAAAGCCTACGGAGGTGTGGTCGCCAATGAAGGAGTTTCCCTCAGCGTTCCGGAAGGCCAGATCACCGGATTGATCGGTCCGAACGGTTCCGGCAAGACCACGCTCTTTAACTCGATCGTGGGCTACCACCCTATTGATGCCGGATCGATCAAATTCCGGGGGCAGGAGATTTCGCAAATACGGGTCACACAGATCGCCCGGCTGGGGTTGCTCCGGACCTTCCAGCAAACCCGCATCTACTCGCAGATGAACTGCGTGGAGAACATGAAGATTTCACTGCCGCACCGCAA
>LWDU01041113.1_pt1 | contig 43538 bp, 43 predicted proteins | sample 727161 | NCBI WGS metagenome assembly LWDU01 (sample SAMN04566230, study PRJNA314399) | hydrothermal vent metagenome | isolation source: deep sea hydrothermal plume seawater | place: Mexico: Gulf of California, Guaymas Basin | collected 2004-07-11
CCAACATGTTAATTACATCAAACTGAACAGGAGTTTGGCTGTTGTACTCTACATTAATTATCCCAGTTGTAGGATTAGGATAAGCTGTCAAGTTTAAATTATTTTCTGCTTGCTCATCAATTCCAGTTGAAGAAGTAAGAGCAAGTGTTATTGCATTTTCTACTCCAATTTGGGTAGTTTTATTATCGTTTTTATTGTAATATATTGTGTGCGTATTTTTTCCTAAAACAACCACTTTTGGCATCCCTATTGTTCCATAATCAAGCATATCTAAATCAGCAGATGAGAAAGACGCATCAGTAGCAATATTATAGTTTGATGCCCAACCATTAATATACGAGCAAGTAGAATTTGCATAATCATCAACTAAATAGTATTTCACTCTACCTGGATGACTTGTTGCAAAAGATTGAACAGCATCAGATGCATATCCTGCATATGTAGCACAAGGAGAGCAAGGCATTACCCAGCAAATAACAATTACATTTCCTGCATCAAGTTCACTAAATAAATGATGTGATACTCCATTACAATCATTTGTCGTAAAATCAGTAGCAGTAGTTTGGGCAAATGAAACATTGGCTACAAATAGCACAAGTAAACTTTTTAGAATATATTTTTTCATAGGGTTATTCTTTTTCTATTGGTCGTTCGTATTTGCAACAAAAATGAAGGTTATTATAACTTTCATCAGTCGCTTTATATAATTCAGTATCATAACCTACTAAAGCTATGGCTTTGTGTATGTCATCCAAATTAGTTAGTTCTGGATTAAACTTAACTTTTATATTTCCATTTACCACATTCCATCTAGCTGTTTTAACGCCATCAATAGATTTTACGGCTTTTTCAATGGTTGTTTTACACATTTCGCATTTACCCCAAACTTTAAAATTTTCCTTTTGGTATTTAGGTTTTTCAGCAGCAACGGTAAAAGAAAAAAATGCAAGGAAAATTATTAAAATGGTATTCTTTATTGTTTTCATAATATAAATAGGTTTTTAATTGAGCAAATATACAATTTATTTTATTTTATATCTAAAGCCGGCATATATCATCCTGCCATTTATTGGCGCATAGATTAAGGATGCATCAAAGTTAGATGAGTTAGGACTATTAGCTGAAAGAATAGGATTTTCCTGAGTTTTCCCCTCTAAATTCTCTGCCCCTAAATACACATCAAAATAATTGAACTTCTTTGTGATTTGCGCATTGTAAAGCTTAAAGGGCTTAGAAAAGTCATCATTAATTTCTGAATGACTAGGAATTCTACTCTTTCCAATATAATTTGCGGTAACATCAAACATCCATTTGTCAAAATTAGTAGCATATGAAAAATTAAGCAATGCTCTATTTTCAGGCGTTAATGGTGCAGATTTTAGGTCCGCTCCAAACGTAGATTTTACATCATTAATTTTATATGCCATTTTTACATCAAAACGATTAAACAACTCATATGCCAAATCCAACTGCATACTGTTTGCATAGGACACTCCTCCATCTTCTAAATTATAAAAGGATAATGAATCTTGTTTTTCAATATCAACTACAATTTGATTTTTAAATTCAGTTCTATACGCATCAGCATTTATAGTTCCTTCACGCCCAAATAACCTAAAGCAATAGGTGATATTCATTCCGTAATTCCAAGCTATTTCTGGATTTAACTCTTCCAATGAAATCATTCTATTAGACGCTAAAAAAGAAGCATTTTCAACAAATACATTAGCAATACGAAAAGCTTTACCTGCAGAGAAACGAATAGCCATATCTTCAGTTGGATTATACTTCATGTTTAACCTTGGCAAGTAATTAAGCTGCTCAGTGTTATTGTAGTAGTCTGCACGCAAACCAGCAGTAAGATTGAAACTTTCACCCCAACTGTAATTATATTCAGAAAATAATCCGCTCATTAAATCCATCCTTACTTTATCAGTAAATGCATTATTTATATTTCCAGAAAAACTTTCAGTATACCTATCTGCATAATAACTTATTCCATACTTTAATTTATGGTCAGTATTGCCTAAATAGGTTTGTCTGATAAGATTTAGATAAGCACTTTCTTGCAGTCCCTTATAATTATTTTTACCAAAAACTGCTGTTTGATTATGCCTTCTGAATGAGGTTTGCAGTCCTGCACTTTTTCCAGGACTATTTATCACTCCTGTTTTAGAAGTAAACTCCAATAAATCATTATGAATATCAACTACATAAGAAGAGTCTGCATTTTTTACAGTCCCTCCTACTCTATCCTCAACCAATCCTCTTACGGTAAAAGACATGCGATAATTGTCTTTTCCTTCATATTTCCATCTATTAAGTGCATTTAACTGCGTTACTGTCGGCACATCTAAAAAATTATCTTTGTTATGATCTATTTCTTTATCAAAATATGAAATATGAGTAAACAGATTCGATTTCCAATTACCAGATTTTTTTGCAAGCAGAAGATTATTCTCTATTTTTCCTTCTTGGTTAGTATACATATTCCAAAAAAGTTTAGGTGCCGATTCTGGCTTATAATATTCCAAGTTTATTTGTCCTGCAAAAGATTCAAAACCATTAATAACAGAACCACTTCCTTTTATTATTTGTATAGATTCTATCCAAGTTCCCGGCACATAACTTAGCCCATAAGCAGAAGAAATCCCTCTAATTAAAGGCATATTTTCTTGTGTAATCTGAGTATACATCCCATCCAAACCAAGCATCTGAATTTGTTTTGCCCCAGAAACAGCATCTGAAAAGGTCACATCAACTGTTGCGTTAGTACTGAAGCTTTCAGACAAATTACAACAAGCAGCCTTCTCCAATTCCCCAGTAGATAAAGTTTGCATATTAATTGCATTGATAGTAGAGAACTTAGTAGTATTTACCTTACCCTTCACTTTTACCTCATCAAGTTCAACAGAAGGAGAAAGCACAATATGATAATGGCTATTTTCCTTTATTACTTGAGTGTATGCTTGATAACCTACAAAACTAACCACCATAGTAGCGGGATAACTCACAGGTTCTGGGATTAAGTAAAAACCCTCTTCATCAGAAGCCACGCCAATAGTAGTTCCTTCCCAATACACATTAGCTCCAGGAATTGGTGTTTCATTTCCATCTTCCATTAGCTCAACAACCCTACCTTTTATTTTTTCTTGTGCTTTTGTATTTATAGTTGCAATAAGCACCATTGCAATAATTAGTGTCTTTTTCATTTCTTTTCTTTAAGATTAGTATTCAGTTTTAGTCACTGAATAAATCTTATAGAAGAAAGGATTGAATCTTAGATAATACGGGCTTATGAAGTTTGGGTGGCGGTATGTCACTCAAATAAGTTTGTACATTATAATTTGCATTAAAACAATCTGTAAGATTAAATACAAATAACAAAATTGATGCTACCGAAAAGTCAGGATCAAAAGCTGTCAGTAATGTTTCAAAATCAAACTGAATGATTTCCGTTTCACTTGCACAGGAATTATCATTCTTTTCAGGACAACATAATTTTTTAATTTCTTTCATACAACAAGAAATTTTTTCTTGTTCTCCTTCGCAAATCACTTCATTTTCCATGCTACATGAAGGCACTGAACTTCCTAAGTACAAATCACCATCTTCATTACATTTCATTTTGGAAATATTCATTCCCATTGAAACGGTCAGTATAAATACAGCCATCGCAATAGAAAAAACAACTTTAAATATTTCTTTAAATTTCATGTTAATATTTTATAAATTTTGATTTAACACCATCTACATCAATAACGTAAACTCCTTCTTCAAACATACTAACATCAATATTGTTTATATTATTGTTTGCTGATAAAATTAATTTTCCATTCAAATCAAATATTTCTACAAAATTAGCTGTTGAAGTAAAATGTAAGGTATTTGAAACCGGATTAGGGTAGATGCGGTTTCCACTTAAAACCAATTGGTTTCCCTCAATAGCTGAAATAATAGTTGAAGGTTCAATTTTCACAACCTTATTTAAAGCTGCATTAGCATACCAAAGCTTTCCATTAGGACCTATTACAGTGCCCATAATTCCTGGCTCATTGGTTTGTATTCTGCCAATTTCCATAGCAGGGATAGTACTCACATCATAAAAAACAATATCACCATTACTATGATCAGTAATCACTAGCCTATCCTCAATAATATCAATTCCTGCTGGCTGAACCAAACCTGTTGTTACTACTTCCTCCCAAGTAAAACCAGTCATCTTTTGATATTCTGCTAGAGTTTCTTGAGGGCCCCAGGAGGGTGATCCATTTGTTGTACCCGTTGTAATATCTAATCGCAATACTCTTTGATTTCCTCCATCTACAAAATACAACCACTTTTTATCAGCATCTAAAACTAAATGATTTACAATAGTATGGTTAATTGCATTAAGCCCCATTCCTTGATACCTTAATACTCTACCATCATCATGATCCGAATTACCAGGGCCGTGATCTTCAGCAAAATCATACATAACAATATCATTGCTATAATCATCATATACCCAAAAAATATTATCTTTTTCTGATGCAATACCCATTGAATATGGGCTTTCATGAAGCATATCTAGATGAGAGCCATTAGTGCCTGGGCCATGATCTTGAGCATAAATTAAAGGATCGCTAGACCATAAAGTAGGCCCTGTAAAAGAGCCGTTGTTATGATTAGCATCTAAAACAGAGGTTGATGTTGCAAAATTCCCATTATTACTAAAGGCGATTGCTGAAGGTAAAGACATAAAGTGCCATGCATTTCCATCTTGTTTCTTTAATGACGTTTGCCCAGCAGCTCCTGGGGACTCTACTTTCACAGTACTCCCTCCAGAGTTTTCAGTACCTGTATTTATTACCCAAATATCTCCATTGGGATGAAAATCCAAATCTCTTGGCGTATTTACTTGATTGCTAGAATTTACAATAATATCGTAAGTAAACGTATTTGTTGCAGAAGTATAAGACGGAATAATATTTGGTATTGGATATTTTACATTGATTGTTTTTGTCAAATCATCATTTGTTGGAACAGCATCTGCCCCGAGTCCATTTATGTTAGAAATCCACAAATCTAAAGTATAAGCTCCTGTAATAGTCGGTGTCCAAACTGTAGGGTGGCTAAATTCATATGTAGTAAATGGATTTATATTTAGTGCCGATAAATTCTGAGTTAGAGTAGCTCCACCATTAATGGTATAATTCACATCCATGGAAGTAATTGTAGTAGACCCTAAATTCTTAATCTTTCCTTTAACATCCACATTACCAATAAACAGATATGCAGCAGTTTCCACATGTTGCATGGCTCCATCAATAGCTGGTGGAGCGCTCACTACAAAGGAGAATGTTTCACTAGATGCTCCTGCAGTAAAAGTATAAAGTGGGAAAGTAGCGATATTTACCACAAAACCTGCCCCCCCATCTCCATATCCATCTCTGGATAAAATATCATAAGTTGCCCCATTTGTTAAACACCAAGGGCCTTCACTAATTGTTGTATTATCAGCATACCCCCCTGATGAAGCATTAAATGAATTACAACCAACTGATGAATTTCCTCCACTAAAAATAGTGTTAGCGCTTCCGCAATTACTTCCTATTGGGGCTAATTCCCAATATATTTCATAACCCCAATTATCTGTACCCACATCTATTGTAACTTCAGTTTGCCCGCCGGGGCATTGGGCAAAAGTAAGTAGGCTCGCCATGAATAATAAAATTGTACCAGATACTTTGAATATTTTTTTAAATTTCATATTAGATACAAAGATACAATATTATTCTAGGACTAATATCAATTCCCAATCTTCTTTACTCTCTACTTTCATTTTAAACTATTAATTCTTTAATTATTATATAAATTGCTATGGAAAGCACAAACCAACCAAAGCCTTTTTTCAATTTTTTACCATCAATAAAATTATTAAGATAAATACCTATTATAATTCCAATTATTGATAGTGTCGTAAATATCAAAAGAAATTCCCAGTCAATTTGAATATTTCCTATATCACCTAAAAAGCCAATTAATGATTTTGCCGCAATAATCATTAAGGACGTTGCAACTGCCTTTTTCATTGGCAGATTTGCAAACAATACCAATACAGGAATGATTAAAAACCCTCCTCCTGCTCCAACTAATCCTGTTAGAAGTCCTACTACAAACCCTTCAATAATTATTAATGTATAGTTAAAATTTACTTCTTCTTTTAACGCCACTTCTTTTCTTTCTTTTATCATGGAAATAGCTGCTAACAACATGATAATAGCAAAGAATATCATTATGAACAAATCCTTTGTAAATACAAATTCATTGAGTGTAAAAATAGTGTCGGGTGTAGCTGGGATAATCAACTTTCGTGTTAAATAAACAGCAATAAAAGCAGGAATAGCAAATACAATAGCTATTCGGTATTCAATCATCCCTTTTTGTGCATTTCTGATAGTTCCAAATAGTGAAGTTGCTCCAACTACAAATAAGGAATAAGCAGTAGCTGTTACAGGATTAATACTTAATAAATACACCAAAATAGGAACCGTTAAAATAGATCCTCCTCCTCCTGTCAATCCTAATACAACACCAATTACTAATGCTCCAATTAAACCATATATATTTAAGGCATCCAAAGTTTCTATGCTTTTTGCGCATTAACCATTTCCCAGCCTCCTCCATTATACACTTGATCACACCCTTGAGCTTGTAAAAAAGATGTTGCTTGTCCGCTTCTATTTCCAGAAAGGCAACACAATACTAAAGGTTGCATTTGTTTTAATTCTTCAACTCTACTCACAACTTCATGCAGAGGAATATTTATAGATCCATTTACATTTCCTTCAGTAAATTCTTCTTCTGTTCTTACATCTACAATTGTAGTTTTACTATCGTTTATTAATTCTTGCGTATTCATTTGTATTTAATTTGAAAATTTAATTGCAAAGATATGATTTTCCTGAAATCGATATTCTATATTAAAACCGTACAGCTCGCAAATTCTTTTTACAATAGAAAGGCCAATTCCTAAACTCTTTTTGCTATGCTCACTTCTACTGAATCTCTTAAAAATATCAAATTCAGAAAAAGTTAGCGCAGTGCCACTGTTGGCAATAATTAAGCATTGATTTACTAACTTAATACTTAGCTCTCCTCCTTTTTCATTATGTACTATGGCATTTTTCAGTAAATTAACAACTAGCGTTTCTGCCAAATAAGGATCCATATAGATATGAGTTGCATCCTTCAAATCAAGCGCTAGTTTTAGGCCCTTATCTTCTATCGCAGTTTCAAAAAGCACTAGTTTTTCTGTGATTAACTCATTAAGTGAGAAGGTAGCCCCTTCAGTATAAAAACGATTATCAATTTTGGTAAGAAAAATAAGCGACTGATTAATCTTCGATAAACGACTGGTGGTTTCCAAAAGCAGGGCCAACTGCTCCATCTGCTCTTTTGTTAAGTTATCTGATTGCATCAATTCATCTGCTTTAGAACTAATAATAGCTAATGGGGTTTGCAATTCGTGTGATACATTCTCGGTATATTCTTTTTGAGCTTCAAAATCTTTTCGGATTTGATCCGACATTTTCTCAAAAACATCATTTAGTTTTTTTACTTCATCAACTTCTGCCGTATCTAATGTAAGTTCCTGAGCTTTATTTATCTGAAAATCTTCTAGCTTATTTATTGTACTGTAAAACACTTTAAGTGAATTTTTGATGGATTGCCTATTCACAAAAAATACAATAAGGAAAAAGAGCATGGCAAAGCCCACATTCATGATCACTATTTTCTTAAACAGTTTATCCGACTGATTTTGCAATTGCAAAATACTTACCTTATAATGTTGCTCATTATGCAAATAAGAAAACTGTAATTTCCTATACAACATGTATTTTTCGTTTACAATCAGTACCGTATCCGAGAAAGAATGCGCTAATTCTTTTTGAGTTTCTTGAATAAAAACTACTTCAGATACTAAATCTTCTAACTTATTTTGAGTTACTTGATTAAAGAATTCATTTTTCTGTTCTAACAATCGGTTTTGCAGATCTTCAGCAACAATATTCCGAACCGAAAAATACATCACAATACTTCCCACTAAGAAAAATATTACAGAAGCAGAAATAAAATTTAAAGATGTTTTGGTTAATAATTTCATACTACTGTAAATTTATACCCTACACCATATACATTTTTAATGTAATCCTTACAATTACTTTCCGCCAATTTCTTTTTAAGGTTCTTGATATGAGTATATACCATATCATCTGTAAAACCATAATCAACATAAGTGGAGGGTATAAACTCACCTAAAGTTGTTTTGCTGAGTACCCTGTTTTGATTGGAAACAAAATACAAAAGCAAACCAAATTCTTTGGCCGTTAGCTCCAACTCCTTTGCATGCACTAAAACCTTCATCTGTTCTGGAAATAAAGTTATTTCATTGCACACCAACTCTTGGTTGACTTCTAAATTTAGTCGTCTAATAACCGATTTTAAACGAGCATTGAGTTCTGAAAAGAAGAAAGGTTTAGTCAAATAATCATCCGCACCTAATTCTAATCCTTGCACCTTTTTCTCAAGTGCATCTTTGGCTGAAATAATTATCAAACCAATTTCTTCTTTGAAGTTTTTTATTTCTTTTATTAGAGACATGCCATTTCCATCTGGCAAACCCAAATCTAACAATACTGCAGTAAATTTTTCTTGTTTTAATAATCTTCTGGCTGCTTTTAAATCTTTTGCATGAAAAGGTAAAAATCCATTTTCTGATAAAAAAGCAAGAGTTGATTTAGCTAATTCCAATTCATCCTCAACAACTAATATGTTATGTTTATTAGGCATTTCGCAACATATTCATAGTTATGGAAATAAAAATAAGTACAGATGACAAGCCAAAATACAAAAGGTTTTTTTGAAACTTCTGTTTATCTTCTGATAAGTTTTTAGCATAAACCAAACCCAAATGCCCAAATATAATAGCAAAAAACATGAGTATAGCATGTTCAACAGCCCAAAAACGAGCAGAGAAATAGGCATTGGCATTAGCCTGCGTGATTAAAGTTTCCAATTTATTGATATAAATAGCATAGAGCAAGATACCTAAAATAAGCTCCAAATACAAAAAGATAACAGCTACAATAGACAATTGTATATCCTGAAATTTAGAGAAAGAAACTTTTCCCATTACGCCAAAAAAAGAACGAATTACTATATAAAGCAAAAGCAAAATTAGCAGAATGCTAATAACAATATGAGAAATAAGAATAGCCGAATACATGCTGTAAAAATACGAAAGAAAATGACTGTTTTATGAATCTACCAAGAAGCCTTGATGTGGCTTTAGGCTTACTCTTAGAGAGGCGGGCAAATCCTTAGCTACAATCATAAAAGAAAGAGCAGAAAAGTCATTTTTTTTCTGTGCCATACTCTAATACCTCAACTTTCTCTCTCTGGCAATATTCCTTTAAATGAATAAGATGATATTCTGCAGTTTTCAAAGCTCCTTCCCTACTAAAATTCCATACTAATTTGACTTGCATCTGTATTATTTAAAAGATTATTCCATTGACAATTAAGTAAGGAACAATAATATAAAGAATTGTGTCCCGAATAAGATAAAATAGAACAAAATAAGTAATCACTCTCCATCCTCCTACTTTCAACACACCTTTAAATCCATCTTCTTTATAGATTTTAGTGTATTTACTCAAAAACTTTGATTTAAATAAATTTTTGATTGACATTAGAGTATTTTAATAAAAATAACAAAGAAGATGCTCTAAAGAGCACCTACCTTATTATCATTTTTTCCTTTAGAAAGTAGTTACACCGGCTTCTGATTGATACACATAATTAAATGTATAAAAACCACCATAAGGATTTGTCATAGCTGCATCATAAAAACCTGTAATCTCTACTTTTGCATAATGGCTTCCATCATACGTTCTAAATACTAAGATTTTACCTGCAAGCGATTCCAGTTCAGGCATTACTCCTTGCTGAGGATTACCTGGGTTATAAATACTCCAGCCAAGACCTTCTTGCCCTTGATCATCAATAATGGAAGTAGTGCCATACATACTTGTATTGTCACCATCTTGCATCAATAAAGCCTCATTCACTGAAGTTATATCTCCCATTTCGCCATCTATAATATAAGCAGCTGCCTCTCCTGTTCGATTTGGTTGGACTGGGTCTGCATTTTCACCTACACCACCATTAACAAGAATTTTGGAATTTCTAAATGCAATATCCCAATTTTCTGCAGAATCAGAAACTATACCTCCTTCTGAAAAACTAAATTTAGTATATGGTCCAAAATGGACTAGTCCAAAATTTGTATTTATAGTTGAATCTGCTTGCGCATCTAACTCAGTAACTGTTTCTGTTATTACTGTTTCTACCGGATCAGGAGAATCTTTTGTACATGCTGTAAATCCAATTGCAATTGTAAGCATGCTTAGAAATAATGTTGTTTTTGTTTTCATTTTTGTTTTTGTTTATGTCTATGTTTATGTTTATTAATTAATTGATTTTATTTAAAATTGATTTTAAAGTTCATGTAATACAACTTACCTGATATATTGCTTATATATTCTGGATTTGTAAATCCAAAAATATTCTTTACTCCAATCTGAAAAGATTTCAGTGAACTTATTTCATGTGTAACACCTACATCACATAAGTTGTACCCATCTATAAATTCATCATAAGTATCTAGGAAACCATTTGCATTAGAATCAGAAAGCGCATATTTACTTCTGTAAGTAAGCGTGGCATTTAAATCTGTTTTCTTATTTAGATGATAATTTAGTTTAACGTTCCCTATATGCCTGGATCTATTAAATAGACCAAAGTAATCATCTTTATTAAGTTTGAAACTGACATTTGTTTCTTGATCCCTTGCATATATAGTCTCTTCTTCAAATCTTCTCTTTACTTCAGTATCGTATGCGTAAAGTAATTGGTAGCCAAATTTAATTTCCCAATTATTAGCTTTTGTATAGGTTGAGTTAAATTCTAACCCTTTAGTTTCAACTTGATTTACATTAAAATAACTGTAAATATTTATGTTGTTTTCATCTTTAGCAACTAACTTCCATTCAATCAAATCATTCACTTTATTATTAAAGAAGTTGAAGTCAAAAGAAAAATTATCTGAGGGATTATATTTTACTCCAAAATTAATATTGAGTGAAGTTTCAGATTTTAAAGGAGAACTTAATTCTGAAAATGGAACTACCTCCTGTACATTCTGCATAGCCTCTAGTCTATCAATAGCAACATCTCTACCAAGCACTATATAGCCAATAGTTGAGTTTGTAAAATCAAAATACTTTTGTCTAAAATCAGGAGTCTTAAAACCTGTACCCAATGAACTATTGATTTGAATTTTATTTGTAAGAGAGAACCCTAATGCTAATTTACTAGAAACAACTGGAGTATAATTAGTATAATCATCATACCTACTACCCAATATAATATTCACTTTATTAAAGGCAGTTGCATCCAATTGTCCGTAAATAAACTTTAAATCTTGCTCTGGGTTAGTTGAAAAATCTCTTCTGGATAACTCTTCTTTTGTTATACCAAAACCTACAATACTATTTAATCCTTTGTAAGTGAGATATGATTTCATTTCAGATTGTAATAATGTATGGTCAAAATAATTATCTTCATATAACACTCCATCCTCAGTATTTAAAAACTCATCAGCTCTATAATTAGTTTTGTAAATCTCTAGCTGTTGATTGAAGTTAGAATTCATCAAATATTTTGCAGAAGTCCCAAAACTCCATTCCTTAATATTACTTTCCCCTTTTAATAAAGAACTTGAATCAGCAGCAATATTTATTTGTTCTTGCTTGTAATAATGTCCATTAGTATTTAATAAAAGTTTATCAGATAATGCATATTTTAAATTAGAGCGAAATGTGCAATTAGAATAAGGGTTAACAGTACTAATCATATCAGAGTCTATTAAATCATAGCCATCCGTATTATAATAATCAAGAGAATTTGAAATCTGAAAAGTGCCTTCTTTGTATTTATAAACTAAACTAGAATTAGTTGTATTATGAGAAGCATGTTTTAATGAGGTATTGATTATTGGACCATCATCAATCTGCTTCTTACTAATAAGATTGATAACACCTCCCAAAGCATTAGAACCGTATAGACTTGAAGACGGTCCTTTAATAACTTCAATTCTCTCAATATCTGCTACAGAAATTCTATTTAAATCTAAGGCTCCAAATGACCTGCCAATAACTGGGAGCCCATCAATAAGTATAGTAGTATATGAGGCGTCTAAGCCTTGCATTTGTAGTCCTTCAGTTCCTGTTTTTGTAGTAACACTTACAATACCGGTTTGCTTAGTAATTACATCATATAATTTACTTGCACTAAATTCTTGAATCTCTTTTTCGGAGATTATTGTTACAGGAATAGGTAATTCGTCTATTGATTTAGATGTTTTTGTAGCAAAAACAGTTACTTCATTTATTTTTATTACAGTAAGTACTGAATCTTTTTGAACTTGGGATTGTGCAATCATAACAACAAATAGAAATAAAATTGTAAAACTAATTTTCACCTAAACTGTTTTTGGCAAAAATAATATTGAATTCTGTAGGAAATCTGAAGTTACACTTCAAATTCAGCAAAAAATACTCTGAATCTTTAGAAAGAAAGAATAGTCTTTTTAATAATGGCAATACAGTCCATTAATTGCTCTTCCGTAATTACTAGTGGAGGTGCAAAACGAATGATATCTCCATGCGTTGGCTTTGCTAGTAATCCATTATCTCTTAACTTCAAACAAACATCCCAAGCTTCTTTCCCGTTTTTTGGCTTTATAACAATTGCATTTAAGAGTCCTTTTCCTCTTACTAAAGTGATCATATCATTTTCAAAATTGACCAATTCTCTTCTGAGTATTTTTCCTAAACGCTCTGCATTTTCGGATAATTTTTCTTCCCTTACTACTTCCAATGCTGCAATAGCAACTTTATTTGCTAGTGGATTTCCACCAAAAGTAGAGCCATGTTCTCCAGGGCGAATACACATCATAATTTGATCATTTGCAAGTACTGCAGAAACTGGGAATACTCCTCCTGAAATTGCTTTTCCTAAAATTAAAATATCTGCTTTTACATCCTCATGATCGACTGCTAATAATTCTCCTGTACGCGCAATTCCTGTTTGCACTTCATCTGCAATAAAAAGTACATTTGCCTGATTACATAAATTATAAGCTGATTTTAAATACCCCTCATCTGGAACGAAAACACCTGCTTCTCCTTGAATTGGCTCTACCATAAACCCTGCAATATTCTGGTCCTTCAAAGCTTCCTTTAATGCATCTAAATCGTTATAAGGAATATTGTTAAAACCTGGAGTAAAAGGTCCGAATTCATCTCTTGCATCTGGGTCATTACTGAAAGAAATAATAGTAGTTGTTCTTCCATGGAAATTACCATCACACACAATAATTTTTGCAGTATCTGGCGCTAAACCTTTCTTTTGATAACTCCATTTTCTACATAATTTAAGAGCTGTTTCTACTGCCTCAGCACCTGTATTCATTGGTAACACCTTATCGTAACCAAAGTAATCCGTAATGTATTTTTCGTACTCACCTAAAGTATCATTGTAAAAAGCCCTAGAAGTCAATGTTAAAACATCTGCTTGTTTTTTAAGGGCGTCTACAATTTTCGGATGACAATGCCCCTGATTTACTGCAGAATAAGAAGATAGAAAATCATAATATTTTTTTCCGTCAACATCCCATACAAAAACTCCTTTCCCTTTGGCAAGTACTACTGGTAGTGGATGGTAGTTGTGCGCTCCGTAGTTATCTTCCAATGCAATATACTCTGCTGATGTTTTCATGTTTTTCTCTTAAAAGTTTGAAGGGCAAAAATAACAAAAGACCCACTCAATAAGTGAGTCTTCTTTGTTTTATATTTTTTCAGTGATTTATTGTAGTATTAACTTCTTATTAATTACTCAGTCATTTGTCTGCATTTCTAAGAAGTATATTGCTTTTAAATATTCTTTTAAATTAATCTGCTTTTTATATTGTCCAATATAATTTTAAATAATGGAATAGAATATTTAAGAAATCAATTAGATCATGAATTAGTGACTAATTTATTGCCATCAAAATTTACATTATCTCAATTACAAAATTTATATGAGATACTATTAGATCAGAAATTAGATAAAAGAAATTTCAGAAAAAATGTATCTAAGGATGTTTTAATAATTAAAACAGATGAAAAACAACAAGGTGTTGCACATAAGCCTGCACATTTATATACTTATCAAAATAGCGAGAATTAAAATTTTATTTACCAAAAGATTATTTCTAAACCCCCTGAGGTGAATTTATTGTTCGAAATAACTAAAAGAACTACAGGTATTTATGAGAATAAAAAAAAGCGGAATCTTAACTCATAATGAGATGGATTCCGCTTTGGTGGGCCTTACGGTCCTAATTTCGAACTTTTTCAGAAAATTATTGAGTCTCAGATTGTAATCCCGCTAATATTTAAAACTAAATGTTAAGCCAGCATTTTTTTCAAGTCTTTTTAAAAGAGCATCTCCCATAGCTACAGAAGGTGTTAAAACACCACTTATATTTGATAATTTATCTTTCGCTAGACATACAGCAGATTCAGCTAACATCTTAGAACTAGATCCATATCCTGGATCCATATCTCCAGTGACCTTTGCAAAAGCATTTGACCCATCTGCTAAAGTGATATAAAATCTTAACTTATAAAATCCCTTTTCCATTTTTTGCTTTGTTGGACCTTCACCAGGACTAGGAAAAAGGATATCTAAACCTTTTTTCAATAAAGACCCATGTTTAGCAGACATAATTAGTCCAATTGGAATAAAACTAAGAATTCCTTTTATTCTACCCAAAAATCCTTTTCCAAAAATTGTAGCTTCATCATACCTAAAACTTTTTCCATAAGCATAACTACTTAAAACATTACTACGTCTAACTACTTTTGTGTTAATGCTCGCCATAATAAAGGGGCCTATCCAACTTTGAGATGCCTTATCGAAAATAACACTTCTCAAATCTGATTTATCTTTCCCAACCTGTTCATCTATAGGATTTAAACCATATGGATTAGTTAAAATTTTATAAACCATCTTATCTTTTTGAGCTTCTTCTAGAACTCGGCTTAAGCTTGCATAAGTACCTCCACTAATTCCACCGCTAATAGCAGCTACTCTCATTTTAATTTTCTGTGCTATACTCCCTCTTTTAGCTTTAGCTTCTCTTTGTATAAAATAAACACCCATATCTGAAGGAATAGAATCAAATCCACAGGTATGTACAATTTTAGATCCATTGACTTTAGCTGCTTCATGATGGCGATTAATCATTTTATACATCCACTGAACCTCTCCTGCTAAATCACAATAATGGATATGAGATTTAATACAAGTTTCTACTAAATTAGAACCATATTTTGCATAGGGGCCTACTGTAGTGCAAATAACTTTAGTACGATTAACCATATTAAGTAAACTAACTTTATCATTACTATCTGCAATGACTAACGGAACATTCTTATTAGCTACTTCATCCCTTACTTTTTCCAGTTTAGTTAAATTTCTACCTCCCATTGCCCATTTTAAATCTCCATTTGTACCATATTTATCAAATAAATATAATGCAACTAACCTTCCGGTAAATCCTGAAGCGCCCCAAATAATAATATCAAACTCTCTTGATTGATGCATTCATACTTAATTTAAAATAGTTGGCAATTATACAAAAACCCACTCAACTGAGTGGGTTTATTATTGGTGGGCCTCTCGGTCCTTATTTCGAACTTTTTTATTTCTTCGTAGCTTTTAGATTAAATACATAAGGTGTACTATTTTCCTTTCTTTTATCTAAAACATATTTTCCTTTTTCTTTTTTAATCATCCCATCCAATAAGAATGGGCTATAATCAAATTCTTCAAAATGTGTTAGTTTTAATCCGTTTGATTCTAATGCAGAAAATATATTTGTTAGTGAATGATTCCACCAACATGTTTTGGTTACTAATTCTGAACCTCCATCAGTGTAAGTGCCGTTTTCAATTTCAATATCAGGATTACTATCGTAGAAATAGTCGTATCCATTATCTTTTATAAGCTCTAAGAAAGGATGAAATTCAGTTAATAGAAAGAGACCTTCTTTTTTTAAATGATCGGAAATAGTTTTAGCCCACATATCTAAATCAGGAAGCCATCCAATTACTCCGTAAGAACTAAAAACTATATCAAACTCTTTCTTAAGTTTTAAATCTAAAACATTACTTTCTATAAATTCAACATGTGTATTAATTTTTTTAGCTAATTTTTTAGCTTCCTTTATTGCTACATCTGAGAAATCTACTGCAGTTACTTTGGCCCCCATTCTTGCCAAGGAGATACTATCTTGACCAAAATGACATTGTAGATGAAGTAACGATTTTTCTGTCACATCTCCGATAGCATTAAGTTCAATTAATTTTAATGAATTTTTCCCTTTCATAAATTCATCATTGTTATAAAAATTAGATTTTATATGAATAGGGGTTCTTTTGTTCCAGGCTTTTTTATTAGTTTCTATATGTTTCTTAAATTCAGTCAAATTTCCTTGGGATTATATTGTGCTAAAATAATAAAACCCACTCAATTGAGTGAGTTTATTCTTGGTGGGCCTCTCGGTATTCGAACTAAGATTATTTTTTACCGAAATTTAACTTAATTTTTCTAATTCTTCTTTTATGAAATCAGCTAGCTCTTTTACATAGCTTGCTGAAAAGTCAAATTTAATTCCTGCTATTTCATAAATCTCTCCTATTGTTTTGGTGTATCCCAATTTAAGTGCATCCATATAGTTGTCAAGCCCTTGTTCTCCTAATTGTTTATATGAACGCCACATAGCAATTGCGCCTAGTTGCGCCATTCCGTATTCAATATAATAGAAAGGAACTTCATATAAGTGTAATTGTTTTTGCCAAAGGTTAGCATGTGCATTTTCATTTCCTTCCCAATCTAAGATTTGATTTCCTAGTTCTGAAGAAATTGTTAACCATTTCTCTTTACGCTCTTGAGCTGTATGTTCAGTTGTATAAATCCAATGTTGGAATTTATCAATAGAAGCTACCCATGGTAGAGTTTCCAAAGCTTTTTCTAATTGTTCCAATTTTGCTCTTTTTAAATCATCAGCATTTTTATAGAATACATCCCAATGATCCATAGATAAAAGTTCCATAGCCATTGATGCTAATTCAGCAACTTCAGAAGGAGTAGATTTGAATTCAGTCATGGCTAAATCTCTACTCAAAAAAGAATGAACTGCATGACCGCCTTCATGAACCATAGTTACTACATCTCTTTGAGAACCAACCGCATTCATGTAAATAAAGGGTACGCCTATTTCATAAAGAGGATACATAAAACCTCCAGGGGCCTTTCCTTTTTTTGATTCTAAATCAAGATGTTTCATTTCTTTCATTGTTGAAAGACATTCTCCAAAATAAGGCCTTAATCTATTGAAACATTCAACTGATAAATCAGTTAGCTCCGTTCCTCCTTCAAATGGTTTTAAAGGTGGAAGCCCATCAACATCAACAGCTGTATCCCATGGCTTGTATGAAGCATTTCCTAATTTATCTTTTCTTTTTTGTTCGAAAGAATTGATAATAGGAACAATTTCTTCAACAATAGCATTGTGGAAATTGAAACAATCTTTAGGCGTATAATCAAAACGCCCTAAAGCCGCAAACATATAATCACGATAATTATCAAAACCAGCATTTCCTGCAATTTTCTGTCTTAAAGCAATTAATTCGTCAAATAAATCATCAAGTGCTTTTTCATCTTGCAGCCTTCTAGTGGTGATTTTATTATAGACGTCTTCTCTTTTATTTCTGTCAGTACTTTTTAATAACTGAGCTGCTTTCTGCATAGTTATTTTTTCACCATCTACTTCAATAGACATTTGTGCTGAGATAGCTCCATACTCTTGTTGCTTTTCTTCCATAGTAGTAAACAAAGGAATGTTCTCGTCACGGAATATTTCAATTTGTTTTTTTACACTTCTTAAATAGATACGGTATTTTTCTTGATCTAATTCTTTTAAGAAAGGACTTTCAAGCAATTTTACATTTAACTTGTGTGAATAAGGAGCTGTATTTGGTGAAATTTCCTTTATCCAAAATGAAAAACGCTCTCCTAATTCTTTATCAGTAGTATCAATATTCATTTTGATATAACGCCAAGCCATATCCTCTTCCAAAACTGCTGAAAGCTCTGATTGGTCTAACATCCATTTTTCTAATTCTGAAGCAGAGGAGATTTCTCTTTCTACTAAATTATCAAATAAAAATTTAATCTTATCCCAAGAATCAATAATTAAATTTTCAGGAACAAATCTCCTTTTTGGACATGTAGGTATTGCAATTGTATTTTGCATAATTATTTTTTTTGTGAAGCTATTTTTTTAGCTGGCTTTTTTTCTTTTTTAGGTTTTGGTAATTTAATTAAACCATATTTTTGCATAGCATTATACCATTGAATCACTTTTTTGATATCAGAAATATAAACCCTTTCCTCATCATAATCAGCAAGAATTTCTCTGAAATAATCCGTAAGCTGATTAGTTGAAGATTTATGACTTAGGGCCTGTCCTTTATTTTCTTTTATTGCAATAGCATCAAAAATTTTAGATAAAGGTTTAGTATCATCATAAGTATAGATGCCAATTTCTTCTAGCATATTAGATTGATTGTGAGAAAAAAGAGGTGTCTTTTTCCCATCTGCTAAAGATTCCGCAATTACAGTATTATTGCCTTGCGATACCACTTTGTATAGGCCGGGTTTCCCAGCAACATTAATAATTCCTTCTAAGTTCATTTGTTTAATTTTAGGAATGCAAATGTATAATTTTTAAGCCTATTACGTAAATTAGTTTTCTTAAATAAATTGTTTAATATTGGGCTTTGCAAATTATATGAGTGTATTTAAATTAAGAAATAGAAAGGAGGTTTTTGCATGGTCGTTATATGATTTTGCCAATCAGCCATTTACTACAATAATTGTTACTTTTATTTACAGTGCTTTTTTTGTAAAAGTGATTGCTGAAAATGAACAAGATGGTACATTTTTATGGAGTATGGCGATTGCTATTACCGCTATTGTGGTTTCCTTACTCTCGCCAATACTTGGCGCTTTGGCTGATAGAGGAGGTTACAGAAAATTCTTTCTTATAACTTCTACTTGGATTTGCGCCATATTTTCAATCTTGTTGTATTTCCCGAATGTAGGAGATGTTTATGATGCTTTATTCTTTTTTATTATTGCTAATATTGCTTTTGAAATGGGTGGTGTTTTTTGTAACTCTTATTTACCTGATTTGTCTTCAACTGATAATATAGGAAGGATCTCGGGCTATGCTTGGGGATTGGGTTTTGTAGGTGGTTTGCTAGCGTTATTTCTTTCTTTTTTTCTGTTTGATATTAATAATCCGGATGAAATAAGAAAAATAAATATTCTTGTTGGTGTTTGGTTTTTGCTCTTTAGTATTCCAACCTTCTTATTTGTGAAAGATAGAAAAAGTGAAAAGTTAAATAAGCAACATATTACTTCTTCTTTTCAATCAATAGCAGAGACATTTAGAAGTATTGCTCATTATCGGAAGATCTATCGATTCCTGATTGCTAGATTATTTTTTAATGATGGACTTATTACCATTTTTGCAATGGGAGGAGTGTATGCAAGTGTGACTTTAGATTTTACTTTTGAAGAAGTGATGATGCTTGGTATTGTCCTGAATATTTGCGCAGCTGCTGGCTCATTTTTGTTTGGTTATATTGAAGATAAAATAGGCGCAAACAAAGTGATTAATATTTCTTTAATTGTATTAATGATTGCAACTTTTATGGCTTATTATGCTCCTGAAACAAATCATCCTAAAGAATTATTTTGGGTTGCAGGAGTGCTCTTAGGACTAATGGTAGGGCCAAATCAATCTTGTAGCCGATCCTTAATGTCGCGCTTAACACCAAAAGAAAAACAAAATGAATTTTTTGGGTTTTTTGCCCTTACAGGAAAGGCAACTTCTTTTTTAGGACCTCTACTTTTTGGAATAATTACAAAATTTTATAGTCAACAATTAGCACTTTGGGTAGTTATTGTTTTGCTTTTAATTGGTTTTGTATTGTTTAATAGGTTAGATAATGGTGAAATAAATGACAAATAGTTTTTGTAGTTTTGTTTTATGAAAAGAATCATCTTTTTATTTGGTTTGGTAATACTCACTTCATGTACTTATAACGAATTAGCTGTTTGTGAAACTGATAATCCTTCATTTTCAGAGTGTATAATGCCTATATTTTCTGAACACTGTATAGAATGTCATTTTCATAATAATCCATATAGTATAATGCCACTAACAAATTTTACAGAGATACAAGATAAAATTATTAACGGAACAATTATTGAGAGTATTAATCGAGAAATTGGTTTTATGCCTAAAGATGGCAAAAGATTAAGTGTTGAACAAATTTTAATTATTGAAAAATGGTATGAGAATGGTACGCCTAATAACTAGTATAGTCTTTCTCTTTAGTACTACGCAATTATTTGCTCAACAATATTTGGCAAATAATGGAGAAATTTCGTTTTTCTCTGAAGCACCAATGGAAGATATTTATGCGGTTAATAAAGAAGTATCAGCAGTTTATGATGCAAAAACGAATGATTTAGTTTTTCAATTAGAAATTAATGATTTTGTTTTCCCGAAATCATTAATGCAAGAGCATTTTAATGAAAATTATTTAGAATCAGACATTTATCCAAAATCAATATTTTCAGGAAAAGTTATTAGTCAAGATGGAAAGAATGCTATAGTAGAAGGAGATCTAACAATTCATGGAAAAACAAACAAAATAAAGGCTGAAGGAATTTTGCAACAAGAAAAAAAAGTAATCAATATTTCAGCAGAATTCATAGTGAAGCTAGAAGATTATGATATTAAAATCCCAACAATTGTAATGTATAAAATAGCGGAAGAGATTGAGGTAAAAGTAAATATTGGATTAAAAGAAAGGAAATGAAGAAATTAATGATATTTACTTTATTAGTTTCATCATTTTTTACAAATGCTCAAGATAATTTGCTAAATATGTTAGCAGGTGATAATGAGCCAATATATGTTTCTTATTTGTTTAAAGGAACAAAAGTAGTGAACGGACAATCGGTTGAATTGCCAGCAAAAGGTGTATTACAATTTAATATTCAGCATAGGTTTGGTACGCTTAACTCTGGTTTATATAATTTGTATGGACTAGATTTCTCTCAAGTAAGATTAAGTTTTGATTATGGATTAAAAGATTGGTTAGCAGTTAGTATTGGCAGAAGCTCTTCTCTTAAAACTATAGATGCAAATTCAAAAATAAGAATTAAAAGGCAAGTGAAAGATGGTTTTCCTTTTACAATAGTTGCCAATTCTGCAGTTTATCTTAAGCAATGGCAATATGATGAAGCGCAGAAAGAGGGTTTTTTGTTAACTAACCAGCTTTCGTATGCAAATCAAATTTTGCTTGCAAGAAAAATAAACCGTAATCTGACTCTACAATTATCTCCAACTATGGTGCATTATAATTTGGTTGAAATTAAAGATAACGCCAATGATAAATATGCAATTGGTTTTGGAGGAAGGCAAAAACTTACAAATAGAATATCTGTAAATGCAGAGTATTTTTATCAGTTAAATGATAAACGAAATAATAATGTTTTGTCATTAGGTTTTGACATTCAGACTGGAGGGCATGTTTTTCAGTTACATTTGAGTAATTCTCCAGCAATGATTGATCCTGAATTTATTACGCAAACTACTGGAGAATGGCTAAAAGGGGATATATATTTTGGCTTTAATATATCTAGAGTATTTACGCTTAATAAATAGACTTTCTTTATTTTTGTTTGATGCAAAAAACAGAATTTGATATAGCAATAGTAGGAGGAGGGATAGTCGGATTAGCTACTGCCTTTAAGTTGCAGTGCAATCTTCCTAACTTAAACTTGGTGGTTTTTGAAAAGGAAAAGGAATTAGCTTTTCATCAAACTGGTCGAAATTCTGGGGTTATACATTCAGGACTGTATTATCAAAATGGATCATTAAAAGCAAAGAATTGTGTGGAAGGCAGAAGGCAATTGGTACAATTTGCAGAAGAAAATAAAATTGATTTTGAGGTTTGTGGTAAGATTGTAGTCGCTATAAATAATAAGGAGACGGAAAGATTAATACAGTTAAAAAATAATGGCGAAAAAAATGGCTTGACCGGTTTACAGCTTTTAAGTCCTGAAAAATTCAAGAAAATAGAGCCTAATGCTGAAGGAGTACAAGCTCTTTGGGTTCCAGAATCGGGAATTATTAATTACAAAGAAGTTGCCAATAAACTTGCTGAAAAAGTAAAATCAATCAATAATAGCAGTGAAGTTATCACTAATTGTGAGGTAAAGAATTACAATAATTCTGAGATTAAAACATCAAAAGGAACTTTTAAGGCAAATCATATTATTTTCTGTGGCGGCTTATTTGCAGATAGATTAGCTACAAAAGATAAAATAAAATTGAATATGCAAATTGTAGGATTCAGAGGGGATTATTATGAATTGACTGAACAAGCAAAAAGTAAAGTAAGCAATTTAATTTATCCTGTTCCTAATCCTGAATTCCCATTTTTGGGAGTTCATTTTACACGTATGATAGGTGGTAAAATTGAATGTGGGCCAAATGCTGTTTTTACTTTTAAAAGAGAGGGATATAGTAAAACAGATTTCAATTTAAAAGACACCCTTCAGGCTTTGAGTTTTTCAGGAACTTGGCGATTGTTCATAAATCATTGGAAATTTGGACTTAATGAATATAAAAGGGCGTTCTCAAAATCATTATTTTTGAAGGAATTACAAAAGATGATGCCATCATTAAAAATAGAAGATATTATTGTTGGAAGAAGTGGAGTGCGAGCTATGGCTTTGGGCAATGATGGAGAGGTAATAGATGATTTTAAAATAATTAAAAACAAAAAGAATATACATGTGCTGAATGCACCATCACCAGCAGCAACTGCTTGCTTGGCAATTGGAGAGCAAATTATGTTGGAGGCAAAAACACATTTTAATCTGAAATAAAATATGATTAAATTTTTAGGATTATTGTCAAAAAAGAAAAAAGTAAAAGCAAATGTTGCAGCTGCAATTTATGTGAGTCTGCTCAATAATGTAATTAAGGAAGGTTTTGTTGAAATTAAGGATTTTATCAATAACAATAATAATTTGGAAGAAAATCCTAACTTGACTGATATTGATATAGATTGGTTCAGAAATATAATTTATTTGGGTAACTTAGAAAACCTAAGTAGTTTTTTTGAAGAACAAGATGCAGCTGTTTTAAGAGGATTAATACTAGATGAAATGTACAAGGAATTGCCTGAAAATGAACAGCATTTGGCAATAGAACGTTTTTTAGATCATGAAAATTATTTTAAAGAGTTATTGCTGCAAAATGAGTATGCAATTAGTGCTATGGCTTATGGAATTTTTGAGCAATATAACATTAATGAATATCAAGGAGATTTGTTTAAAAGAAAGAACAAACCGAACCCAATCTTCTATAATGAATTAAAAAATCTAGTAAAACACTTTATGTGGAATTGGGAAGATTATTTGGAAAAGAATAAATTGAATTTCTAACACTGAACAAATAAAAAAGCCGAACATTTGCTCAACTTTTTCATTTGTATTTTTTGCTAATTAGATGCCTGTATAATTGTTAGGGGTTATTGCTTTTAGCTCCTCTTTTATAGTATCATTTATATTTAAAGTATCAATAAATGATGCAATGCTTTCTGCATTGATTACTGTATTTGTTCTTGTTAAATCCTTTAGCGCTTCATAAGGGTTTGGATACCCTTCTCGTCTTAAAATAGTTTGAATAGCTTCCGCCACTACTACCCAATTTTTTTCCAAATCAGCAGCAATGTTTTCTTGATTGATTAATAGTTTTCCAATTCCTTTGTCTAAGGAAGCAAAAGCAATTATGGTGTGAGCAAAAGGAACGCCTATATTTCTTAATACGGTACTATCGGTTAAATCTCTTTGTAAACGAGAAATAGGAAGTTTGCTAGACAGAAATCTGAAAATTGCATTTGCCATCCCTAAGTTTCCTTCTGCATTTTCAAAATCAATAGGATTTACTTTATGCGGCATAGCGGATGAACCTACTTCTCCTTTTTTAATCTTTTGTTTGAAATAATCCATAGATACATAAGTCCATATATCTCTTGAAAAATCTATTAAAATGGTATTGATTCTACTGATATTATCCATTAATGCCGCCAAATTATCGTAATGCTCAATTTGTGTAGTTGTTTGTTGTCTTTCCAATCCTAAAGCATCAGCCGTGAAAGTATTGGCAAAATTTACCCAATCAATTTTAGGAAAAGCAATATGATGCGCATTAAAGTTACCTGTAGCTCCCCCGAATTTTGCGCTAAAAGGAATTGTTTCTAATAAAGTAAGTTGCTTTTCAATTCTTTCGATAAATACTTGAATCTCTTTTCCCATTCTGGTAGGAGAAGCAGCTTGTCCGTGTGTGCGTGCCAATAAAGGAATTGCTTTCCATTGCTGTACCCTATCTTTTAATAAAGTAAGAATTTCTGTTAGTTGTGGTAAATATATCTTATTTACCGCTTCTTTAATTGAATAAGGTATGGCTGTATTATTAATGTCTTGTGAAGTTAATCCGAAATGAACGAACTCTTTGAATTCTTGCAAACCTAATTTGTCAAATTTCTCTTTTATGAAATATTCAACTGCTTTTACATCATGATTAGTAATTTTTTCGATATCCTTAATTTTTTGTGCGTCACTTTCAGTAAAGTTATTGTATAAATCTCTTAAGTTAGTAAATTTATTAGCAGGAAAATGGTTTAATTGAAGGATAGAGCTATTACAAAGAGCAATAAAATATTCAATCTCAACTTTTATTCTGAACTTGATTAAAGCTGATTCGGAAAAGTAAGCTTGTAGGGAAGATGTTTTACTAATATATCTGCCATCAATAGGTGTGACTGCAGTTAAAGGAGTAAGGCTCATTTTTTGTTTTCTTTAGGCTGCAAATTTAATCATTTTAAATAAGATGTGCTTTCCTATTTACATTTGCTTTTTTACTACTTTTGGAAAATGGAAATACTTGTAATGATAATAATTGGCATTTTGTTGTTTGTAGGAATTATTGGGTGTTTTGTTCCGGTAATGCCAGGGCCACCAATTTCGTATGGTGGATTATTAGTGTTTCATTTTTTTAGTTCTCATTCCATTGAAGAAAATACTTTGTGGTTTATGGCTTTTGTAGTGATTGCGGTTACTGTTTTTGATTTATGGGTGCAAATTTATGGAGTAAAAAAATTTGGAGGGACAAAAAAGGCTGTTAACGGTTCTATAATTGGTTTAATTATTGGGATTTTCTTTTTACCTCCTTTCGGAATAATTATCGGTCCGTTTTTAGGTGCTTTTATTGGAGCGAGAATGGAAGAAAATTCGGATGCAAATAAAGCAATAAAGATTGCACTGGGAGCTCTTGCAGGTTTTTTGGCAGGAACAATGTTAAAACTTTCAGTTAGTTTGTATATTATTTATCTTGTGTTTCAAACAATTCCTTCTTTATGGTAAAGTATAAAGTTTCAGCAGTTTCTTATTTAAATACCATTCCTTTTATTTACGGATTAAAGCAAAGTAAATTGATGAATATTATTGATTTACAATTGGATTATCCAGCAATTTGTGCAGATAAGTTAATTAATGGAGAGGTGGATATTGCTTTAGTTCCTGTGGTGGTTATTCCACAATTAGAGAGGCCTCATATTATTTCTGATTATTGTATTGGAGCTAATGGTGCTGTGGATACGGTCTGTTTGTATTCGGATGTGCCAATTGAAGAAATTCAAACTATTGCATTGGATTATCAATCGTGTACTTCTGTGGCCTTACTGAAAATTTTATTGAAAGAATATTGGCAAGTAAAACCTGAACTTAATAATACTGAACTTGGTTTTGAAGATAATATAGAAGGAAAACATGCTGCACTGGTAATAGGGGATAGAGCTTTTGAATTGAATGCCAAGCACCAATATATTTATGACTTATCAGCTATTTGGAAAAAAATGACTGGTTTGCCATTTGTGTTTGCTGTTTGGGTAAGTAACGCAAAATTGCCTCAGGATTTTATTGCAGCTTTTAATCAGGCGCTTGAAAATGGATTAACCGATATTGATAAAACTATTACCTTGGAAGGCAATAATTACCAAAATTGTGAAAACCCTAAAGATTATTTGAACCATAAAATTTTCTATTTATTAGATGTTGAAAAACAAAAAGGAATGGCGCTTTTTTTGGAGAAGTTAGTTTCTCTAATAGATAATTAATCCTATTTAGCTTTTTTTAATCTCTTTTCTGCTTTCTTTTCTTTTGCAGTCTTAGCTGGTGCTTTTTTTACATTTTTTTTTGCGTCTTTACCTTTTCCCATAATATTATATATTTATTGTTTTTTTATTTTTATGTATCCTATAAATGCTCATCTTTATGTACTTTAAGATTAGTTAAAAATACAATAATTTTCGATATTATCAGGATCTTACTGCTTTATTGCCTTTTGATACAATTGATCAATCAGGTTTTCTAAATTTTTTAGCGTTTTGGGTGCGCCAGTATAATCCCTAATTCTTTTATCTTTAATTTGTATAAAGGTAGTGGGTAAATCACTAATAGGTTCGCTATATTCCTCTTTCATACTCGTAAAGCCAATAGCTTCAGCTTTTGTTAAAATTAAGTTCAGCTGAGTTTCAGATAAACTAAATTTAGTAATTCCTATATTTTCAACAAATCGCGTTCCGGTATAAATACCACTACCATCCGAAAAAATTTCAATTTTATAAATGGGGCAAGTGCCAAAGCAGGCTGTTCTTTGCAAGGAAATAATAAATTCTATTTCTGATGTGTTTGCTTTTTTTGTCAATCCACAGGAAAGTAAAATGCTAAACAATATCAAAAATAGTTTATTCAACTTATTTTTTCTTTTTCATTTGTTGTTCTTGCTTTTTTTGCATTTCCTCTAATTTCTTTTGAAACTTAGATTTTGGCTTGGCAGGTTTCTTTTTATTTGCCTCCAACTGAGCTAATATAGCATCTTCATCAATAAAGCGTTTCATGAAATATTGTTGCGTGAAAGTGAACATATTTGCCAGAAAGTAGTAATAGCTTAATCCAGCAGCATAATTATTAAAAAAGCCCAGGAACATGATTGGCATCAAGTACATCATCCATTTCATTTGCGCCATTGGCCCCGTTGATGCCATAGTTGATGAGTTCATATGTGTATACATCAAAGTAGAAATGGTCATTAGTAAAGTAAATAAACTAATATGATCTCCATAAAAAGGAATGTTGAAGCCAAGATTGTAAATAGAATCGTAAGACGATAAATCATCAGCCCAAAGGAAACCTTCTTGTCTTAGCTCTATAGAGGCCGGGAAGAAACGAAACATGGCAATAAGTATAGGAAATTGAAAGAGCATTGGCAAACAGCCTCCCATTGGGTTTACTCCTGCTTTTCGGTAAAGCCCCATAGTTTCTTGTTGAGCTTTCATTGCATCCTTTCCTTTTAATTTTTCATTAATTTTATCAATTTCTGGTTTTAATACTTTCATTTTTGCTTGTGACAAAAATGCTTTGTAAGTAAAAGGTGCAAGACCGATTTTAATGATGAGCGTTAATAGAAAAATGATTAATCCGTAGGAAGCAAAATACTTACTTAAGAAATCAAAAAGATTGATAATGATGTATTGATTTACCCAACCAAAAATACCCCAACCTAAAGGCACTAATTCTTCAAATCCTGAATTGTAAGATTTTAAAGTTTTATAATGATTAGGGCCAAAATAGAATTGGAAACTTAACTTTTCATCTCGATTATGGTTGTACGGTAATTCAAACTTAGCAGCTAAGTCTTTAATGAATTTTGAGCCTTCACTTTTAGTAGAAGTTAAAGTTGTTGGTTTGTCAAATCCATCTTTAGCTATAAAGATAGCACTGAAAAACTGTTGTTTGAAAGCCACCCAATTTAGGCGCGCATTTATATCGTCTTCATCAGTTGAGGTGAAACTTAGATAATCAACTTCTTTGTCAGAACTGTACTGGTACTGGATGCCGGTGTACATATCTTGATTTGTCTTACTTTTTTCTGTTTGTGGCGTTTTCATTTGCCACTCCAAGTTCATGTAATCTCGAGTAATAATGCTTTCCATACCAACAAAATTGATATCAAAATCAATTAGGTAATCATCATCCCCATTTGCGTTCTCCGTTAGTGTATATAAGTACTCTACATAATGGCTGTTGTCTACCATTAATTTCATACTTAAGGTATGATTATCAATCTCTGCTCCTACAAAATATAAATCAGCGGTATTGATGTTGTGTCCAGTTGTAAACTGAAGGTTAAACCTTGAGCTATCAGCATCAAACAAATCAAGTGCTAAAGAATCATAAGTTTGATATTCTTTCAAAATTACAGAAATAATTCTACCTCCCTTATTAGCAACTGTAATTTTTAATTTTTCATTTTCAATAACTTGCTCTCCTTCTATTCCTGTTGCAGCTGTAGCAAATATTCCATAAGTTCTTTGTAGTTCTTCACTTACAATAGACTCATTTATTTCAGGAAGAGTGGATGTAATGGTAGTTTCACTAAGTTTTTGTTCTGTAATAATTGCTTCAGCAGGGACTGTAGGTGGCGCTTGTTCTTGTGGAATTTCTGGTTCTGGAAAAAAGAAAGTATTAAATATTATCAGAATGAGAGCCATTAATACAAAACCAATTAGTGAATTTTTATCGTATTGCTTCATTGTTTAATTCTATTTTTTATTCTTGACACAAGCTTTAATAAACCCACAGAAAAGAGGGTGAGGATTAACTACTGTACTTTTGTATTCAGGGTGAAATTGTACACCTACAAACCATGGGTGAGAAGGGATTTCTACAATTTCTACAAGATTGTTTTCTGTATTAATTCCAGTAGCAATCATTCCTGCTTTTTTAAGCTCATTTTTATAGTTATTATTGAACTCATACCTATGGCGGTGTCGTTCTTGAATGTTAAGATTTTTATAGGAATTATAAGCATTTGAATCTTTAGTAAGCAAGCAATCATAAGCACCTAATCGCATAGTGCCTCCTTTTTCAGTTACTTCTTTTTGTTTGTCCATTAAGTTGATGACAGGGGTAGAGGTTTGCTCATTCATTTCTGTTGAGCTAGCATCTGTGTGTCCTAATATATTTCGAGCAAATTCAATGACTGCCAATTGCATTCCAAGGCAAATTCCAAAAAATGGGATGTTATTTGCTCTGACGTATTGTATAGCGATAATCTTTCCTTCTATACCTCTGTCGCCAAAACCAGGGGCTACCAATATTCCGCTTAATCCAGCAAATTTACTAGATACATTGTTGCTATTTATTTCTTCAGCATGAATCCAGTTTACTTTTACTTTACAAGCATTTTCTGTTCCTGCATGAATAATAGATTCTGTAATAGATTTATAAGCATCCTGTAATTCAACATATTTACCTACTAATCCTATCGTAATTTCTTTCTCTGGATTTTGCAATTTTTCTAAGAAATCACACCATTGTTCTAATTTTACTTCAGCATTATCCTCTAATCCTAATTTTCGTAAAACCACTTTATCAAGTCCTTCTTTCTGCATAAGTAAAGGGACTTCATATATAGTGGAAACGTCCATTGACTCAATAACGGCATCCAACTCAACATTGCAAAACCTTGCTATTTTTCTTTTTATTTCAGAGCCAATTGGATGTTCAGTACGACAAACTAAGACGTCTGGCTGAACTCCTGCTTCAAGTAAAGTTTTTACCGAATGTTGTGTCGGTTTTGTTTTTAATTCCCCCGCAGCAGCTAGGTAGGGAATTAATGTTAAATGGATAAATAATGTTGTGTCTTCTTGCTCCCACTTTAACTGTCTAACTGCCTCAATGTAAGGCAAGGCTTCAATATCCCCCACTGTCCCTCCAATTTCTGTAATGACAAAATCGTATTTTCCGGTATTTCCAAGTAATTGTATTCTTCTTTTTATTTCATCAGTAATATGCGGAATAATCTGAACTGTTTTTCCAAGGTAGTCCCCTTTTCTTTCTTTTTGAATAACGGTTTGATAAATTCTACCAGTAGTAACATTGTTGGCTTGTGAAGTACTATGATTCAAAAATCTTTCATAATGACCTAAATCTAAATCTGTTTCTGCTCCATCATCTGTCACATAACATTCTCCATGTTCATATGGATTCATAGTGCCAGGATCTACATTAATATAAGGGTCTAATTTTTGAATAGTCACTGAATATCCTCTTGCGGTAAGTAATTTTCCTAAGGATGCAGAGATGATTCCTTTTCCTAAGGATGATGTTACGCCACCAGTTACGAATATGTATTTTACAGGAGATTTACTCACAGTTTACAGTAGTTTTTGTTTTTGCAAAAATACTATTTGTAACTGACTATTCTTTTTTTGAGAAAAGTTTTATTAAAAGTTTTTAACCCCCCAGCAGCCCCTTCTTGGTGATTTAGAATGTGATGCTTGCTCCAAAACTGGGCATAATCGGTAGTTGATCTACTCTTTCGTATTTTACTCGATTGAAATAAAAGATGTTTTCTCGGTTATAAGCATTGGTAACTGAGAAGGTCATGTCAAGGATTGAACTCTTATTCAGCTTAATGCTTTTGGAAATAGATGCATCTAACCTGTGGTAGTAAGGCAATCTTCCTTCATTCAATTCAGCATATTTAATACCTAACTCTCCATTCGCACTTGTATAATCAGTATTAATTCCATCAGCAAAGGTTAGGTTTTCATAAAATCCTTGCGTTTGTGTAAATGGAAAGCCTGACCCTAAATTCCATCTCATATCTGCTTTCCAGCTTTCATTTTTGCCAAATTTATAAGAAGTAACAAAGTTGACATTATGCCTCCTGTCAAAGTGTGGGTGATAAGTTCTATTGCCATCATTTCTAGTGATAAAGCCAAGAGAGTATACTGCCCAGATGTATAGTTTTTTGCTTTTAAATTTAACCAATGCATCCACCCCTTTTGCTATACCACTTTCAATAATAAATTCATCATCAGTATTGGAAATCATGTTTCGGTTGATGTTTGTAAGCTGTGTAAAATCTTTTATATAGCCTTCCAATTGAAAATCAACTTTTCTACTGATATCATATTCCACACCTGCAATTAGGTGTCTTGCTTTTTGGAACTTTTTCTGGTAAGGTGTACCATCTACTTGATCAGGGATTTCTTCAGGAGAGGAGATGATGCCAGAAAATAAGCTTATCACATCTCTGTCGGAAGTTGTACTGAGGATATTTTGAGAGTAATGACCTGATGAAACTTTAAATCGCATTCGCTCACTTGCTATATATTTCATTCCTAATCTTGGTTCTGGCGATACACCTAAAGTATATTTTTGCAATCGAAAACCAGGCTCAATGATAAAACGAGTGCCACTAAATTGGTAATTGATATAAGCTGAAAATTCTGAAGTATTTTCATTCTGTTCAATTTTAGAATTTACAGAATTATAGGTGGTAAAATCAGTAGAGAATCCATGTATGTCAAAGCCGTATTTGATTTTCCCCTTAGGTTGAAAATAAGTGAAATCAAAACCCATATTAAACCCATTAATCCCACTTTCTCTAAATCTGCTTTCTTCTCTAGTCTTATCCCACTCCTCCACTGACATATTATAAGATGAATATGCAAAATTTCCCTCAATCAGTACAGGAGAACCTCCTGGAATTAAGATGAATTCTGAACCAATCCCTTTTGAAGTCCAATCCAATTCTGAGATACCTTCATAATTTACATTGTCCTGAAAATTGAATCCAAATACATTTACTTTACTTCCATTATTTCCCTGCAAAGAATATTTTCCATATAAATCAGTATAAGAGTAAGGCATCCCTTTTTCATCAAAATACAGGATAGGATATTTGTATAGTAGCTCTGAGCTTTTGTCCAAATATGAAGTTTTTCCTGAAAACACAAATGATGATTTCCCGCCTTTACTTAAAGGGCCCTCTAAAAAAAGTTTGGAGCTAAACGTATTCGCTGATAATTTTCCTCCAAATTTTTTCTTATTTCCATCAATGGTTTTGATGTCCATAATAGAAGAAATTCTCCCTCCATATTCAGCATTAAATCCTCCGGTATATACATCTGTGTTTCTGATGATATCTGTATCAAAAACTGAAAATAAACCAATGGAGTGAAATGGGCTGTAAATAGTCATTCCATCAAGCAATACTTTATTTTGTATTGGCGAACCTCCTCTAATGTATAGTTGTCCTCCTTGGTCACCTGTAAAAACAACACCGGGAATTACTTGCAGATATTGTGCTAAATCAGGTTCACCTCCAATAGTTGGAATCATTTCCATATCTTGTTTGGTGATTTTAATAACAGCCGCCTTTACTTCTGTTCTCATTTCAGTTCTTTCGGCCGAAATTCTCACTTCATTTAGCTTTACACTCGATTCAGAAATCTCTAAATTTTGGGTAAGTATTTTCCCTGATTTTAAGGTGATGTTTACGGATGAAGTGTCATAGCCTATATAAGTAACCATTAAAGTGTAGTTGCCAGCTTTTACTTTTGAAACATTATACATTCCATTAATGTCAGTAGACGCTCCAATAGTTGTTCCTTTTAAAATAACATTACAGAACATGATTGGTTCTCCGCTACTTTTTTCATAGACAAATCCTCTGATGTTTCCGGTTTGCGCAAAAACAGTTGAGGTAAAAAGTAAGATTGAAAGTAGGTATAAAAGTTTGCGCATATTGTAAAAAATAGTCCGCAAATATAACTTTTTATTTGATGATAAAAGATAGAATATAGAATACACTATTCAATAGTAAAGATATCAAATAGATTGTTTGTAGTTTTGATTAATTTTAGAACTATAAACCAATAATTAATTTTTTTATGCGTGCAGAATTTTGAAAATCAGTTCTTTTAATAAGCCTTCATGAGTGGTGCTTTTGTTGTTTACACCCTTACTCCTTAGGTCATAATCTTTAAGATATTCAAATATATAAAAGAGCTGTTTTTTTGAATAATTCTTGGAGGTAGTTTGATATTGGCTTACAAAAAAAGGATTGACTTTTAAAACACTTGCTGCTGATTTTGGATTCTTGTCTTCCAAAAAATGGTATACCATTATTTTTTGAAAATAGGAGAATAAGGCACTCATTACTGGTACTATATTGTGATTTTTTGGATTGGCTGCAAAATGATTGATTATCCTATTAGCTTTTACAACTTGCCTTTTTCCAAGTGCATTTTGTAATTCAAATACATTGTAATCTTTACTTATCCCTATATGATACTCTATAAGTTTTGTGGTTATCTGTTCTTTTTTATTTACCACCAACATGAGTTTATCTAACTCATTAGTGATTTTGGATAAATCAGCACCAATATATTCGGCAAGCACAGCTGATGCGCTATTATCAATGTTGAATCCGTTTTCATTTACATAGGTATTTATCCATTCAGAAATTTTATTCTCATATAGTTTTTTGCTTTCAAAAACTACACATTTTGAATCCAACGTTTTTCCGAATTTTTTTCTTTTGTCAATTGATTTTCCTTTGTAACAAATCACTAAAATAGTAGAGGGTTGTACGGCGTCTAGGTAAGAATCGAGTATTTCAATATCGGTTAAGTGTTGAGCTTCTTTAATAATGACAACTCTTTTTTCAGATCCGAAAGGAAATTGTTTGGCTTCAGCAATAATCTGTGCTGTTTCAATATCCTTCCCATAAAGCACTACTTGGTTGAACTCTTGTTCTTCAGCTGAAAGTACATTTTTAGAAAAAGCATCAGCTAATTTATCAATATAATACGGCTCATCACCCATCAAAAAATAGACGGGTTGCAAACTTTTTTCAGTTATTGATGCTATAATTTCTGTATATTTCATTTATTTTGCTGGTATGAACCTGCCCCAATTAAACTTACCTATTGCAGTTCTCAAAACTAAATTAGTTAAAGGAACTACACAAGTTTTTGATCAAGTAAGAAAAAATATTTGATTTTAACTCCTGAAGAATGGGTTAGGCAGCACTTTATCCATTATTTAAATCAAGAAAAGAACTATCCTTTAGGGCTGATGGGAGTGGAGAAAATGGTAAAATATAATGGTATGCAAACCAGAGCTGATATTGTATTGTATACTACTGAAGGAAAACCAAATATGATAGTGGAATGTAAAGCGCCAAATGTTAAAATTACGCAAGATGCATTTAACCAAATAGCAAAATATAATTTTAAACTACAAGTGTCATTGTTGGTGGTGACTAATGGAATTCAACATTTTTGTTGCCAAATGGATTATGAAACTAATGAAATTAAATTTTAAAAGAAATACCTAGTTATTAGAATTTCTCTTTTGCATGGCTGCACCAAATACTAAACCAAGACATATTCCTAAACCTATATTATCAAAAGCGGCGCCAAAAGCTACACCAAAACACAAACCTATACCAATATAATAATCAGATGATTTTTTAGATTTTTTTTCTTCTATCATTTCACTTTTTTCATTACAGTCCAGAAAACAATTCCTATTCCTGCACCAAAACTTATTCCTAAGGAGATGCCAAGTCCAATATTATCAAAAGCGGTTCCTAATGAGACTCCAAAAATGATTCCGATACCAGTTCCCATTGATAGAAATAAGATAAACAATCTATTGTTTTGATTATTATTCATTTTTTCTTTTTCTATAATTTGTTTTTAGTGATTTATAAAAGTTTTAAGCGTTCTCTTTTCTAATTAAGTTGAGTGCAGAACCTGCCTTGAACCAATCAATTTGCGCTTTATTATAAGTATGATTCAACATAACTATGTTCGTTGTTTCATCAGCATGTACAACTTCTAATGTTAATTGTTTTCCTTCTGAGAAATCAGCTAAATCAGTAAAATTGAAAGTGTCATCTTCTTTTATTAAATCATAATCTGATTCATTTGCAAAAGTAAGACCTAACATTCCTTGTTTTTTAAGGTTTGTTTCATGAATTCTGGCAAACGATTTTACAATAACTGCCATTACACCAAGGTGTCTTGGCTCCATAGCTGCATGTTCTCTTGACGAACCTTCTCCGTAATTATGATCTCCTACTACAATAGAAGTAATTCCTGAATCCTTGTATTCTCTTGCTATATTTGGGACTTTATCCGTATTGCCATCTATTTGACTCACAACTGCATTAATCTTTCCTCCGAACGCATTTACAGCACCAATCAAACAGTTATTAGAAATATTATCCAGATGTCCTCTGTATCTCAGCCATGGTCCTGCCATTGAAATATGATCGGTAGTACATTTTCCTGCAGCTTTTATCAAAAGTTTTGCTCCCATAATATTTTCTCCATTCCAAGGGGTGAAAGGAGTTAGTAATTGCAATCTGTTTGATTCTGGGTTTACCACCACTGCAATATTTTCTCCATCTTCAGCTGGGGCTTGATAGCCGTTGTCTTCAACCGCAAATCCATTTTCTGGTAATTCAATGCCATTTGGCTCGGCTAATTTTACCTGTTTACCATTTTCGTTTGTTAGAGAATCAGTAATTGGGTTGAAATCCAATCTTCCAGAAATTGCAATGGCTGCTACCATCTCAGGTGAGCCAACAAAGGCATGGGTATTTGGATTTCCATCAGCACGTTTAGCAAAATTTCTATTAAAAGAATGTACAATCGTATTTTTCTCTTGTTTGTCAGCTCCTTCTCTATCCCATTGCCCAATACATGGGCCACATGCATTTGTAAATATCCTAGTTGATTTAAACTTTTTGAATGAATCCATTAATCCATCTCTATCTGCAGTAAAGCGCACTTGCTCTGAACCAGGATTAATTCCTAAAATTGCTTTAGGTTTTAGGTTTTTGCCTACAGCATCTTCTACAATTGAAGCTGCTCTTGTCAAATCCTCATAAGAAGAATTGGTGCAAGACCCAATTAATGCCCATTCCACATCTAAAGGCCAATCATTTTTCACTGCCTTTTCTTTCATTTCAGCAACTGGAGTTGCTAAATCTGGAGTAAATGGCCCATTCAAATGAGGCGTTAATTCTGATAAATTGATTTCAATAACTTGATCAAAATAGGTTTCCGGGTTTGTGTATACCTCTGCATCTCCAGTAAGATGTTCTCTTATTTCATTTGCAGCATCTGCAACATCATCTCTATCAGTTGCTCTAAGGTATCTTTCTATGCTTTTGTCATAACCAAAAGTTGAAGTAGTTGCACCTATTTCAGCGCCCATATTACAAATGGTTCCTTTTCCTGTAGCTGAAAGTGATTTTGCTCCCTCCCCAAAATATTCTACAATTGCGTCAGTTCCACCTTTTACAGTAAGAATTCCAGCAACTTTTAATATTACATCCTTAGCTGCTGCCCAACCACTTAGTTTTCCTGTGAGTTTTATTCCAATTAATTTAGGGAATTTCAATTCCCAAGGCATTCCCGCCATCACATCTACAGCATCAGCACCACCTACGCCAATAGCTACCATTCCAAGTCCACCTGCATTTACAGTGTGAGAATCGGTCCCAATCATCATTCCTCCAGGGAAAGCATAGTTTTCTAATACTACTTGATGAATAATCCCAGCTCCTGGTTTCCAAAATCCAATACCATATTTATTACATACAGAACTTAAAAAATTAAATACTTCATTGTTGGTATTTAAGCTCTCTTGCAAATCTTTATCTGCTCCTAATTTGGCTAAAATTAAATGATCGGCATGAGTTGTTGAAGGTACAGCAACTTTGCTTTTCCCTGCTTGCATAAATTGCAATAAAGCCATTTGCGCAGTTGCGTCTTGCATAGCCACTCTGTCTGGAGCAAAATCCACATAATCTTTTCCTCTTGTAAATGCAGTTTTTGCATTTCGACCCCAAAGGTGTGTGTATAATATTTTTTCAGATAATGTTAATGGTTTCCCTGTTACCTTTTTTGCAGCTTCTACTGCTTCAGGGTACTTTTGGTACACCTTTTTAATCATTTCAATATCAAATGTCATACTGTGTTTTTGATTTTAAGTAGGATTGCAAATGTAATAATTTGCAGTTATATTTCTATTGAAAATAGTAGTGGATATTACAGCTAAAAATTTCGGCAATAAAAAAGCCGAATGGTTAAGTTCGGCTTTTAATAATCTGCTATGTATTTACTTATCCAGCAATAACATTAAAAGATACATTTACACTAATAGTTCTGTGTAATCTAACCTCTGCAGCAAAAGTTCCTAAATCTTTTACTTTAGGTAATTTTACAAAGCTCGCATCAATAGTATATCCTAAAGCAGCTAATGCATCAGTAAATTGACTTGTTTTTATTGAACCAAATAATTTAGTTCCACCTTCAGCAACTTTTGCTATAAGGTTAATTGTTAATGTAGGTAAAGCTGCTGCAGTTTTAGTAGCTACTTCAATTTCTTCTTCCTCTTTTTGTGATTGTTGCTTCAAATTTTCATTTAAAACTTTCACGGCTGATTCAGTAGCTAAAATTCCTAATCCTTTTGGAATAAGAAAGTTTCTTCCATAACCATTTTTTACTGAAACGATTTCATTTTTGAAACCTAACTTCTCAACATTTTCTTTTAATATAATATTCATTTTTGCGTAAGTTTTATGATTATTTCAAATTATCAGCTACATACGGTAAAAGTGCAATTTGCCTTGCTCGTTTTACTGCTACAGCTAATCTTCTTTGGAATTTTAATGAGTTACCAGTAATTCTTCTTGGTAAAATTTTTCCTTGTGCATTTAAAAAACGCATTAAAAATTCAGAATCTTTGTAATCAATATAATCAATTCCCATCTTTTTAAAACGGCAATATTTATTTTGCTGTCTTAATTCAATGTCTACAGGAGCTAAATATTGGATATCTGTTTTATTTCCCATGATTATTCAGTTTTTGAGTTAGTACTTAATTTCTTTTTTCTCCTATCAGCATAAGCTAAAGCAAATTTCTCTAATTTTACTGTTTGCCATCTGATAACACGCTCATCTCTTTTGAGCTCAACTTCAAAATCGTTAATCATTTGTCCGTCAGCTTGAAATTCAATTAGATTATAGAAACCAGTTTTTTTCTTTTGGATTGCGTATTTTAATTTCTTCAATCCCCAATTTTCTTCATTGGTAATTTTTCCTTTGTTAGCTTTAATTTGGTCAACAAATTTCTTTACTGTTTCCTTTACCTGATCTTCAGATAAAACGGGATTCATAATGAAAACAGTTTCGTAAGTAGTCATCTTTGTTTTGTTTTAGTTAATAATTTTTACGGGCGGCAAATTTAGAAAAACTATCTATATAATGCAAATGCAATTCTTTTTTTAATTTGAATTATATTTTGTCCTTGATTTTAATAGAAATGTTAGCTTTGTCTTTCGTTTTTAAATTGAGTAATAATGAGTGATTTTATTGTTTCTGCTAGAAAGTACCGTCCGTCAACATTTGATGCTATTATTGGGCAATTCTCTATTACTGCAACCTTAAAAAACGCAATAAAACGCAATCAACTAGCGCAATCTTTTTTATTTTGCGGACCAAGAGGTGTTGGGAAAACGTCTTGTGCACGTATTTTAGCTAAGACAATTAATTGCGAAAAGGTAAGCGAAAATGCTGAAGCCTGTAATGAATGTGTGAGTTGCAAATCCTTTAACGAAAACAGCTCTTTCAATGTTCATGAGTTAGATGCTGCATCTAATAATTCGGTTGATGATATCAGAAAATTAGTGGATCAAGTTAGGTTTGCGCCACAAGTGGGGGTTTACAATATTTATATTATTGATGAGGTACATATGTTGTCAGCTCAAGCATTTAATGCTTTTTTAAAAACTCTAGAAGAACCACCAAAGCATGCTAAGTTTATTTTAGCGACTACTGAAAAACATAAAATCATTCCTACCATTTTATCCAGATGTCAAATTTTTGATTTCAAAAGAGTAGGAATAACCGATATTTCAAATCATTTAGGATTTGTTGCAAAAAGTGAAGGGATAAATGCTGAACAAGAAGCGTTACATTTAATCGCACAAAAATCGGATGGTGCTATGCGTGACTCATTGTCTCTTTTTGATAGATTAGTAAGTTTTTCAGAAAAAGAACTTACTTATAAAGGGGTTATTGAACATTTGAATATCTTAGATTATGACTATTATTTTAAGGTTACGGATGCGTTCTTGAAAAATGACATCAATGCTTTGTTGAATTTATTTAATGAAATTCTTGATAATGGTTTTGATGGGCATCATTTTATTAATGGTTTGGCTGAGCATTTAAGGAATATATTGGTTGCGAAAGATGAGAGCACACTCAAATTATTAGAAAAAGGAGATGCTTTGCAACAGAGATATCTTAAACAGTCAAAAGCTTGTGCGATTACTTTCTTAATTCCAGCCTTAAATTTATGTAATGAATGTGATGTGCAATATAAAACATCAAACAATAAACGACTATTAGTTGAGTTGTCGTTAATGCAAATTTCTTCAATAGGACATCAAATGGCTGAAAAAAAAAGCCCTAAAAGTTTTGTAGTCCCTGAAAATCATGAAAAAGTTGATGTTTCTGTTGAAACAACGAATAAAATAGTTGAAAAAGAAGATAAAACTATTGAGAATCATAAAAAATCTGAAAATTTTACAGGAATTGAAAAAGAAGATTTTGCTCCAAAACCAATCTCTAGAATTTCGTTATCGGCCAATAAGAAATCAAAAACAATTTCTATTTCAGCAGCTTTTGATCGATTAAATCAGAAGAAAGAAGAGGAGATAGATATATCAAAATTAAGGAAAACCGATTTTTCGGCAGCTAAAATGCTAAAAACTTGGAAGGAGGTAATTGCATTTGTAAAGCAAAAAGGAAAAACTAATTTAGGGATTACATTAGGAATGTTTCCTGTTGAACTTAAAGAAAATTTTGTGATAGATTTGCCTTTAAGTAATAGTTCTCAAGCAGAAATGTTGATTGAAGAAAAGGATATGATTTTAGAATTTTTAAGAAATAAATTAGAAAACGATTATATAGAGCTAATAACTAAGGTAATTGAAGCAGAAAAAAGCAACATACCTTATACAAATAAAGATAAATTTGCCAAAATGATGGATGAAAATCCGCATTTGGAAACTTTACGATTGAAACTAGGACTTGATCCGGATTATTAATAGAAAATAAATAACTATGAAACCAAAACAAATTTTAACCATTGTGCTAATAGCAGGAGCAGGAATCTATTTCGCAATAAACGCCAAAAAACAAATGAATAAAATTGAAAATAATTATGAAACTGTAGCTAACGATCCTTTAAAAGCAAGAATATATACGTTAGATAATGGATTGAAAGTATACTTAACTGCTTATGCTGATGCGCCAAGGGTACAAACTAATATTGCTGTGCGTGCAGGAAGTAAGAATGATCCTGCTGACGCTACAGGTTTGGCTCATTATTTAGAGCATATGCTTTTTAAAGGAACAGATATTTATGGTTCCTTAGATTTTGAGAAAGAAGCTCCTATGCTTGATGAAATTGAAGCGCTTTATGAAGAATACAGAACTATTGATATGTCAGATGTTGAAAATAGAGAAAGAGTTTGGCGAAAAATTGATTCTATTTCAGGTGAGGCAGCAAAGTTTGCTATTGCGAATGAGTACGATAAAATGGTAACAGGATTAGGTGCAAAAGGAACAAATGCATATACATCAAACGAGAAAACAGTATATATAAATGATATTCCTTCAAACCAAATTGAGAAGTGGTTAAAATTAGAGGCTGAGCGTTTTCGCTATCCAGTTTTTAGATTGTTTCATACTGAACTTGAAGCGGTATATGAAGAAAAGAATAGAGGATTAGATAGTGATGGCAACAAATTATTTGAGTCGCTCTTTGATGGATTATTTCCAAATCATCAGTATGGCCAGCAAACAACAATTGGTACTATTGAACATTTAAAGAATCCTTCACTCACTGAAATAAGAAAATATTTTAATAAATATTATGTGCCAAATAATATGGCTATTTGTTTGTCAGGTGATTTTGATTATGATGAGACTATAGGATTGATTAACAAATATTGGGGAAGTTTTGAAAGAAAAGAAGTTTCAGCTTTTGAGGTAATAAAAGAAACGCCTATTGCAGAACCAGTCTTCAAAGAAGTTTATGGTCCTGAGGCTGAAAGATTATATATAGGTTTCCGATTTGATGGAGCAAACACTGAAGATGCCAAAATGTTAACTATGGTTGATATGGTACTTTCAAATTCTGCTGCAGGATTAATTGATTTGAATCTAAATCAGGAGCAGGAACTAATTGGGGGGGGTTGTTTTCCTTATGTATTAAAAGATTATTCAATGCATGGTTTTTATGGTAGTCCTAAACAAGGCCAATCATTAGAAGAGGTGAAAGATTTATTGTTATCACAGATTGAAGAGGTTAAAAAGGGAAATTTTGAAGATTGGTTATTGGATGCAATTATTTCTGATTTAAAGCTAAGTCAAATAAAGAAATTAGAAAGCAATAGTGGAAGAGCAAACGAATTTATTGATGCTTTTATTTTGGGAATTTCTTGGGAAGACCATCAGAATGAAATGGCTGCATTAGAGAAAATTACAAAACAAGATATTATTGATTTTGCTAATGCTAGATATACTGATAATTATGTTGTAGCTTATAAAAGAAATGGAGAGGATAAATCAGTTTTAAAGGTTACAAAACCTGCTATTACTCCTGTGTCAGTTAATAGAGAAGATCAATCCCAATTTTTAGTGAATTTGTTAGCTAAGAAGGTGGTGGATATTGAGCCGGTATTTTTAGATTTTGAAGAAGATATTCAGAAATCGAATGTTGGTGATGTAGCGTTAATTTATAAAGAAAACACTGAGAATGAAATATTTAAGCTGAACTACATCTTAGATATGGGTAAGGACCATGATAACAGGTTGAAATTGGCTGTGGATTATTTAAAGTTCTTAGGTACAGCTGCGATGTCTCCAAGTCAGAAAGAAAAGGAGTTTTATAAATTAGGTTGTGATTTATCTGTAAACTGTAGTGCAGATAAAATTCAAGTAACATTGAGCGGACTTGCTAATAACTTTGATGAATCAGTAGAGCTTTTTGAGACAATATTGGAAAATGCTGTTGCCGATGAAGATGCTTTGGTTGAATTAAAAGCAACTAAGTTAAAAGAACGGGCTGATGCGAAACTAGATAGGCAAACTATTCTTTGGAGAGCAATGGGTAATTATGCAAAATATGGTTCCAATTCCTCATTTATGAATATTCTAGCAGAGGAAGATCTTAATAATGTTACATCAACTGAACTGCTTGATCTAATACATAATTTAACAGTATATAAGCATAGAATTCTATATTATGGACCAGAGAAGATGAGTAAAGTTATTAGTGATTTAGAAAAATTACATGCTAATAAATCAGATTTAAAAGAAATTCCTGCTAAAAAAGAATTTGCAGAAAGCGCAATGAATAAACCAATGGTTTATGTTGTAGATTATGATATGAAACAAGCTGAAGTAATGATGCTCTCTAAAGGAAGTAAATTTAATGAAAATGAATTGCCAATTATAAAATATCATAATGAGTATTTTGGTGGAGGGATGAGTTCCATTGTTTTTCAAGAAATGAGAGAGTCAAAAGCATTAGCATATTCTGTATACAGTACCTATACTTTACCAAGAGATACTAATACTTCTCATTATTTAATGAGTTATATTGGTACCCAAGCAGATAAATTATCAGAAGCTATGGTGGGAATGACGGAATTATTAGATGTAATGCCAGAAGCAGAAACAAATATGAATAATGCCAAGGAGTCAATTGAACAAAAAATTAGAACTGAAAGACTGACTAAATCAAGAATCTTAAGTGAGTATGAAAAACATCAAAAATTAGGTGTAAATCACGACTACAGAAAGGATGTGTATGAAGCGGTTCAAAATTTTGATATGTCTAACTTAAGAGATTTTCATAATTCGCATATTTCAAGTGGTACACGAGTAGTTATGGTCTTAGGTTCAAAAGAAGATTTAGATTTAGATGTTTTAAAACAATATGGAGAAATAAAACATCTGACTTTGGAAGATGTATTTGGTTACTAATTAGTAGTTTTAAATTTGATAATAAATAAAGAACATGAGTAAAATTAAAGTGGACAATCCTGTTGTGGAATTAGATGGAGATGAGATGACAAGAATCATTTGGCAGTTTATTAAAGATAAACTCATCTTTCCATATCTTGAGTTAGATGTAAAATATTATGATTTGGGGATGGAGAGCCGTGATGCAACTAATGATCAAATTACGATTGATTCAGCTGAAGCAAT
>LWDU01034353.1_pt1 | contig 43434 bp, 42 predicted proteins | sample 727161 | NCBI WGS metagenome assembly LWDU01 (sample SAMN04566230, study PRJNA314399) | hydrothermal vent metagenome | isolation source: deep sea hydrothermal plume seawater | place: Mexico: Gulf of California, Guaymas Basin | collected 2004-07-11
CTTCTTCTACGCATACTGTAAGTGCTACACGTCCATCTATAATGTCTATTATGTTACCTACAGAAATATCTTCAGCACTCATAGCTAATTTATAACCTCCCGTTACTCCTCTTATAGAAGCTGTAATATGAGCTTTAGTTAACTTTGTTAAAATTTTATTTATAGTTGTCGGTTTTAATGACGTATGTAATGAAAGTTCATTGGCACTATAAACTTTATCTTGATTTTTTGACATTTTACACATTAAAAGAACCGCATAATCTGCCATTCTAGAAACTTTTATCATTCTACATATTCCCCCAAAAAAAAAATAGACCGTTATATTTAGTAGTATATAGTATTCTATACTAAATTGGTCAAGTATATTATTTATCTAGGTAAGTTTGTTGCGCCCATTAAGTATTTGTCTATCGAATGGGCTGCTTGTCTTCCTTCTCTTATGGCCCAGACAACAAGAGATTGTCCTCTCCTCATATCTCCTGCAGAGAAAATTCCCGTTATAGAAGTTTTATAATCCTCAGTGTTAGCACTTATATTTCCCATATTATCAAGGTTAAAACTATTATCCTCATTAATATTATTTATTAAAGGACCAGTAAAACCCATAGCTAATAAAACCAAATCAGCTTCAAGTTCAAATTCTGTATTAGGTATAGCCTTTAACTTTTCATCTACTCGGTTACATTTTAAACCCTTTAAAACTCCTTCGTTTCCATAAAAACTATCTGTTAAAACAGAGAAATCTCTAATGGCACCTTCTGCTTGCGAACTAGAAACCCTCATTTTAAGAGGCCAATCAGGCCAAGTAAGTGCTTTATTTTCTTTTTCTGGAGGTATTGGCATAATTTCTAACTGCGTAACACTTTTTGCCTCTTGTCGAAAAGACGTTCCTATACAATCTGACCCTGTATCACCTCCGCCAATGACAACTACTTTTTTATCTTTAGCACTGATATCATTAACTTGATGGAAACTTTCTCCAGATACTCTTCTATTTTGAGTAGGTAAGAAATCCATAGCAAACATAATTCCTTCAAGCTCTCTTCCAGGAATTATTAAATCTCTTGGCACTTCTGCTCCACCAGTTAATAAGAGAGCATCATATTTAATTTTTAACTCTTTCATACTTATATCCACCCCAACATTCACATTGGCTTTAATAATTAACCCCTCTTTTTCCAACTGTTCTTGTCTTCTATCTATTAGACTTTTTTCCATTTTGAAATCAGGAATTCCATATCTTAACAAGCCTCCAATTTTACTATTTCTTTCATATAATGTGACATTATGTCCAACTCTTAAAAGTTGTTGTGCAGCTGCCATACCTGCAGGGCCAGAACCAACAATTGCAATATTTTTATCGGTTCTATCCTGTGTAACTTCTGGTATAATTAAACCTTTATCCCATGCAGTATCTACAATTGCACATTCTATAGACTTAATAGTTACAGGATTATCATCAATATTTAAAGTACAGGCTTCTTCACAAGGTGCAGGGCAAATCCTTCCAGTAAACTCTGGAAAATTATTTGTAGAATGAAGCACTTTAATAGCTTCTTCCCAATTATTATTATAGACTAAGTCATTCCAATCAGGAATAATATTATTAACCGGACATTCTGTATGACAATAGGGTATTCCGCAATCCATGCAACGGGCCCCCTGCTCTGAAATAACTTTATTATCTAGCTTTTCAGTAAATTCATTGAAATTTTTTATTCTTTCTTCTACTGGTTTGTAAGATTCTTCAACTCTATCTATTTCTAAAAATCCTGTAACTTTTCCCATTTCTCTAACCTTAATTCTTTAAGCAACTTTTTTGGATTGAAGATTATTATTTTTATTATCTAATAATACCTTTTTATAATCTACTGGCATTATTTTTTTAAAACTTTTTAAAGTCTTACTCCAATTTTCAACAATTTTCTTTGCTAAATTGCTATTTGTATATTCTATATGTTTGTCTAATAAATACTTAATTCTCAAATCATCATCTACTAAAATATCATCCGATACAGAAAAAAAGCTTTCAGAATCAGATTTTTTAGTATTTTTATCTCTGATATCTAAATTCTCTACTTTTACCATTTCACTATTTAAGTAATTATTAATTTCATTTTTTGGATCATACAGATATGCAACGCCGCCACTCATCCCTGCGGCAAAATTTCTTCCTACGGTTCCAATACAAACTACAATTCCACCCGTCATATATTCACAGCCATGGTCACCAACTCCTTCAACCACAGCAATAGCTCCAGAATTTCTTACACAGAAGCGCTCTCCCGCATTACCATTAAAATAACATTCTCCAGCAATAGCTCCATATAATACTGTATTACCTATAATCATAGATTCTTCAGGAATAATTTTTGATTCTTTAACAAGCCTAATAATTATTTTTCCACCAGAAAGTCCCTTACCAACATAATCGTTGGCCTCGCCAGAAAGATTAAATGTTATACCTCTAGCTAAAAAAGCTCCAAAAGATTGTCCAGCTGTACCAGTAAAATTAACTTTTATTGCATCTTCGATTAAACCTATATGTCCTTTTTTAAGAGCAATTTTTCCTGAGAGCATTGCTCCCGCTGTTCGATCTGTATTTTTAATATCTATATTGATTTCTTGTCTATTACCTTCTTTAATATGCCTATCAAATAAGGGTATCAGTTTTCTATCTAAGATATTCTGTATAGGATGGTCTTGTTTTTCACAATTATATAAAGCAATCTTTTTACTTACATCTGGCTTATAAAATAATTTAGAAAAATCTAAATTCTTAGTTTTCCAATGATCAAGCGCAAAATTTGTATCCAATTTTTCTACTTTTCCAATCATCTCATTAAATGTCTTAAAACCTAAATCTGCCATTAAATATCTAACTTCTTCTGCGACAAAGAAGAAATAATTAATGACATGCTCTGGAGTACCAGAGAACTTTTTACGTAAATCAGGATTTTGTGTAGCAATTCCTACAGGACATGTATTTAAATGGCATTTTCTCATCATTATACAGCCAGATGCAATTAGGGGAGCCGTGGAAAATCCAAATTCATCTGCTCCCAATAACGCACCTATTACAACATCCCTTCCTGTTCTAAGTCCTCCATCAACTTGAAGAGAAGTCCTTCCTCTTAAACCATTTAGAACTAACGTTTGTTGTGTTTCGGCTAACCCTATTTCCCATGGAGAACCTGCATGTTTTACAGAAGTCAGTGGGCTTGCTCCTGTACCACCTTCAAAGCCGGCGATTGTTATGTGGTCAGCTCTTGCTTTTGATACACCAGCAGCGACTGTTCCTACACCTATTTCTGATACTAATTTAACGCTTATTCTAGCTGCAGAGTTTACATTTTTTAAGTCAAAGATTAATTGAGCCAAGTCTTCTATTGAATATATATCATGATGAGGTGGAGGAGATATAAGTCCTACTCCAGGAGTAGAATGTCTTACTTTAGCAATAACTGAATCTACTTTATGACCTGGAAGCTGTCCTCCTTCTCCGGGCTTTGCACCCTGCGCTATTTTAATTTGAATATCATCTGCATTAACAAGATATTCTGCAGTCACACCAAACCTTCCAGAAGCAACTTGTTTTATAGCTGATCTCATAGAAGATCCATCTGCATTTTTTATAAATCTATCTACTTCTTCACCGCCTTCTCCTGTATTAGACTTTCCCCCAATTTTATTCATGGCCAGAGCTAATGTAGTATGTGCCTCTCTTGAGATTGACCCAAAAGACATTGCTCCAGTTGCAAACCTTTTAACAATATTCTCTGCTGCTTCTACTTCAGTAATATCGATAGAAGTTTTATTAATGTTTAATTTAAACAATCCCCTTGGAGTCATTGCTTGTTCCGACTGATCATTAATCAGTTTAGCATAAGATTTATACTTTTCTGGCAAATTACCTCTAACAGCATGCTGTAACTCTTTAATAGTATCTGGAGTCCAAACGTGATTCTCACCTCTAATACGGAAAGCATAATCCCCACCAACTTCTAAATTATCCTGCAAAACTTTACTCAACCCAAAGGCAGCTTTATGACATTCAAAAGAAGAAACTAATATTTGATCAAGAGATAAACCTTCTATCTTAGTAGATGTTCCTGGAAAAAATTCTTCTACAAATTCTGTAGACAATCCTACAGCATCAAAAATTTGTGCTCCATTATAAGATTGATAGGTTGAAATACCCATCTTTGACATAACTTTCAGTATACCTTTTCCTATTGCGCTCACATAATTAATGCAAGCTTCATCAAATGACAAAGATACTGATAGATTACAAATTAAATCTTTAATACTAGAAAAAGCCAAATAAGGATTTATTGCATCTGCTCCATAACCTCCTAAAACACAGAAATGATGAATTTCTCTTGCTTCTCCAGTTTCGACAGCTAAACCAACATCTGTTCTTAATCCTATTTTAACTAAATATTGATGAACAATGGAAGTCGATAATAAACTAGGAAGTGCAATTCTATTCTCAGATATAGCTCTATCAGAAATGACTATAATATTTGAACCATTTTTGATAGCATTTTCCGCTGAAGATTTTAATAGTTCAAGTGCCTGTTTCATCCCCCTTGCACCGCCGTTTAAAGGAGATGTTGCATCTAAGACAAAAGCTTTATGCCCACTATTAGGAGTTTTATCAATATTTTTGATTATTGCCATCTCTTCATTATTTATTATTGGCTGATCTAATTTTAAACATTTAGAATTAATAGGCTTTAGAGACAAAACATTTTTCCTAGGCCCCAGAATACTCATAAGGCTCATAACCATTTTTTCACGTATGGGGTCTATAGCTGGATTTGTCACCTGTGCAAATAACTGCTTAAAAAAATTATATAAAGGTTTATGCTTAGAAGATAATACAGCAATTGGAGTATCTGTTCCCATTGAGCCCGTTGCTTCTTGGCCATCTTCAACCATTGGAGACATCAAAAACTTTATATCTTCTTGCGTATAACCAAAAGCCTGCTGCAAATCTAATTTATGTTCTTTTGAAAAGTCTTCCACAAGAGTAGGTGGTTTATATAAATCTTTTAATGAAATATTACTTTCTTTTAAAATAGAAACATATGGAAATTTATTAGAGAGATCGTCTTTTAATTCTTTATCTGTGATGATAGCGCCTTTTTCTAGATCTATAAGAAGCATTTTCCCGGGTTGAAGTCTCCATTTTTCTCTAATTTTGCTTTCAGGATGAGGCAAAACTCCCATTTCTGAGGAAAGTACAATTTTATCATCATCTGTAATAAAATATCTAGCTGGCCTCAAGCCATTTCTATCTAGTGTAGCTCCTATTTGCTTACCATCTGTAAAAGCTATAGCTGCAGGCCCATCCCAAGGCTCCATAATTGAGGAATTATATTCATAAAATGCTCTTCTTTTATCATCCATTAAATTATTATTTTTCCATGCTTCAGGAATTAAGAGCATCATTGCGTGAGATAAGCTATAACCTCCCATTGTTAATAATTCTAAAGCATTATCAAAACATGCTGAATCAGATTGTCTTTCGGAAATTATAGGCCATATCTTTTTTAAATCATCACCTAAAATTTCTGAAGACATAATATGCTTTCTAGCATTCATCCAATTTACATTGCCGCGTAAAGTATTAATTTCACCATTGTGACATATCATTCTAAATGGTTGTGCTAAATCCCATGAAGGAAAAGTATTAGTTGAAAACCTTTGATGGACCAAAGCTAATGCACTTACCACTCTTTCATCTTCTAAATCTTTAAAATATGTGCCCACAGTATCTGATAAAAGCATACCTTTGTAATTCAATGTCCTGGAAGAAAAAGAACAAATATATATGGACTGATTTTCTTTAATAAGAAATTTATCTTCCCTAAATTTATTAGATAAAATTTTTCTAATAATAAATATTTTTCTTTCAAAAAAATTTTGATCTCTATTATTATTTTTTAGCACTATAAATGCTTGCTTTATAAGGGGTGCCGTAGAATTTAATGCATCAGATACCGATTTTGTATTAATAGGTACTGTTCTCCACCCTATTATTTTAGCTCCATTCTCTTCTATAATATTCTCAAACAAATCTTCACAGTACTTTAGTAAAGTTTTATCATTTGGAAAAAAAACTTGGGCAACCGCATAACTTCCAGCTTGCGGTAATGTTATTTTATTCTTTTCACATTCTTCCCTTAAAAAAATATCCGGGATTTGAATAAGTATCCCAGCCCCATCCCCTAATGTTGGATCAGCTCCTACAGCTCCTCTATGTGTTAAATTATTTAATATTTTTAATCCATCTAAAATTATTGAATGCTCTTTATTACCCTTAATATTTGCAACAAAGCCGATACCACAGGAATCATGTTCTTTACTAGAATCATATAAACCTTGATTATGTGGTCTTTTAGCAAAATAAGTATAATTTTTCTTTTTATTCATAGTTTTTCACTTCATTCAAGTTTGAGTCATATTATATACATAAGGTTGGGAAGATTAAACAAAATTTAACCTACAGGCAAATATTTAAATAAATTAATAGAATTAAAATAAAAAAATATTTGTATATATAAATTCCATATAAATATTTATAAAAACATTAAAATATGAAGCATTTAAGAGAATCATATTGTAAAAGTTTTATAATGATCAATATAATTTATTATTATAGTAATAACAACATAGTTAAGATTTATTAAGTTTAAAGGAGAATAATAAAAAATGATTTATTTCGAAGACCTAAATATAGGACAAAAGATATTAATAGGACCTATATCAGTTACTGAAGTTGAAATTATAGAATTTGCAAAAAAGTTTGATCCTCAACCTTTTCACATAGATGCAGAAAAAGCTAAGGATTCATTATTTGGCGGTCTTTGCGCCTCAGGCTGGCATACATGTTCGCTATACATGAGAATGTTATACGATGGATTATTAATTAACCTTGCTTCATTAGGGTCACCAGGTATGAATGAAATAAGATGGCTTAAGCCTTTATTTCCAAATGAAACAATTAAAGGTGAATTACATATAATTAGCAAAACACCAAGCAAGTCTAAGCCATTCATTGGAAGCATAATTATAGATTCCAAAGTTTTTAATAGTAAAAAAGAATTAATTATGACTATGCAAAGTATTAGTATAGTAAAAAAGCGTAACTCAAATTGATAAAAGGTATTTTATGTTAAATAATGAAAATACATTTTCTAATAAATATACCACTGCTGATGGCAGCAATAGAGCATATGTAAGTTTTACTTTTTTAAAAACTCTTTGGTTTAATACTGGTACTCTTTGTAATTTAGCTTGTAAAGGTTGCTATGTAGAGTCAAATCCCATAAACGATAAACTTTTATATCTAAATTTTAAAGATGTTGAACATTACATAAATGAAATACAAATTAATAATTGGCCTTGTAAAACGATTGGTTTTACAGGAGGAGAGCCTTTTATGAATAAAGATATAATAGAAATTTTAGAATTATGTCTTGAAAAAAAATTTAAAGTATTAGTTCTAACTAATGCTATGCAACCTATGCAAAACAAAATTAATAACCTTAAAAGGCTTTCTAAATTTAAGAAATTAAACTTCAGAATATCCTTAGATCACTATAGTAAATATGAACATGAAAAAATAAGAGGTGAGAAAACCTGGGATAGAACTTTTATAGGAATAAAATGGTTAATTAATAATAATTTTAAGTTTAATATTGCTTCGAGAATGTTAAATGAAGATGAGCAGGTAATTCGAGATGGCTTTGCTAAATTATTTAAACAACATAACCTGACCATTAATGCATATGACCCCCAAGATTTAGTCTTATTTCCCGAAATGAATTCAAAATTTAAAACTCCAGAAATTACAACAGAATGTTGGAGTATTTTAGGCATTGAAGCTAAAAATATGATGTGCTCGGATTCAAGAATGATAGTTAAACGTAAAGAAGATCGACAAACTCATGTAGTCGCTTGTACATTAATTCCATATGAAAATAATTTTAGCTATGGCTCTAAATTAAAAGACTCTTTCAAAAAAGTTTATTTAAACCATCCTCATTGCTCAAAATTTTGTGTGCTAGGTAGATCAAGGTGCTCCAATAACTAGAATTAAGGATTAAAATGTCATTCAAACCATATATAAAAGATAATGTAGAATACTATTATACTAAGATTACTAATGATATTAGAGTGAGTGTGAAAACTAATTTTTTGAATGATCAATCCAATGAAGAAAATAATCTGTGGGTATGGTCTTATCATATTTTAATTGAAAATAATGGGGATAATCTAGTTCAGTTAATTGATAGATATTGGAAAATTACTGATGAATCAGGGTATACAAAAGAAGTAAGAGGTTCTGGAGTTATTGGACTTCAACCTAGCATAAAACCTGGGGATTTTTTTAAATATTCTAGCGGCACTCCTCTCAATAAATCGTCTGGATTTATGACTGGCAATTTTAGAATGATTAACCAAAAAAAAGAATCATTCTTTATTGACGTACCTATTTTCTCTTTAGACACTCCATCGATAAATAAAATACTAAATTAAATACATAACATTTACTTAATAAAACTCTAAAAAAGTTTATTATAAATTGTTATTAATTTTTAAGGTTAATAAATGAATTTTAGATCTGTTTTATATATTATAGGATTACTTATTTCCACTCTAGGTTGCATGATGTTCATCCCAGCCATGTTTGATTTACTAAATAATCATCAAGAATGGAGAATTTTTGCCTCAACAGGTATAATTAGTTTTTTGATGGGTATTACTATAATCTTGGCGTTTAGAAATAAAAATACTAAAATTGGAAGTAAAGAGACTTTTCTTCTAAGTGTTCTTTCATGGATATTTTTAGCCGGAATATCAGCTTTACCATTATATTTATCTAATCTAAATTTAAGTTATACAGACGCCTTTTTTGAAGCAACTAGCGGAATAACTACTACGGGCTCTACTATACTCACAAATATAGAAAATGCTTCTAAAGGGTTATTAATATGGAGGTCAATTTTACAATGGCTAGGTGGAATAGGTATTATTGTTATGGCAGTTGCTGCTTTACCGTTACTACATATGAGTGGTTTTCAATTATTTTTTTCAGAGCAAGCAGAACCCCCAGATAAATTAAAAGAAAGAGTTAAAAATTTAGCTACTTCTATAATAATGATTTACACATTTTTTACTTTTGTATGTGCATTGTTATTATATCTTGCAGGCATGCCATTATTTGATTCCATTTGTCATGCCATGACCACTATTGCAACAGGGGGGTACTCAACGCAAAACACCTCTATAGGTTATTACGAAAATATATCTATAGAAATAATAATAATATTAGGAATGATAATGGCTAGCCTACCATTTATTTTATACGTAAAAACATTTAATAATAATATAAAATCAATATTTGCAGATAAACAAGTTAAAGGGTTCCTTTTATTAACATTATTATCTGTATTTATTATAGCAATTTGGCTCAATGCTAAACTAAATATAAACTTTATAGAAGCTATAAGAATTTCTGCATTTAATGTTATTTCTATAATTACTGGTACAGGCTATTCTACAACAGATTTCTCTAAATGGGGTGGATTTGCCATTGGGTTATTATTTATATTTATGCTGATAGGTGGTTGTACAGGGTCAACTACAGGAGGTATTAAAATTTTTAGAATACAGATTTTATTCAAAGTCATTATTCAACAAATACAAAAAATAATTAGACCTCATCAAATTGTAAAAATTACATACTCTAAGGCCTTAATAGATGATAAAACAACTTTAGCTATTTTAGCTTTAGTTTTTTTATTTATTGCCTCTGTTTTTATTATTGCTGCAATACTATATTTTATGGGCCTCGATTTATTAACATCATTCTCAGCTGCGGCCACATCTATTGCTGTAGTTGGACCAGGTCTAAGTAGTGAGATAGGTCCTTTAGGAAATTTTAGCTCACTTCCTGATCAAGCTAAATGGACATTATCAGCAGCTATGATCATTGGCAGATTAGAATTCTTAGCTGTTTTAATTATATTAATGCCATCTTTTTGGCGTAGATAGTAATAATTAAATAACCATAGTATATTTGAGAAGTATAGAAGCTAACTAATAAATATTTTATTGGTCTCATTATTTACCTCTACAGGAGAATCAAAATATCTAATATCAGGTGTAGTAGATTACCTTTTTATAAACTGAGATTTTTTGTATCCATTATTAATTGGTTCAAAAACTTTACTTTTACTAATCCTGGCCTTTTTATAAAACCTTTCCTATCCTAAACTTCGCCCATGCTCATATAGTCAGGTATGATTGAAATATTTAGATGCTTATAAATATCGATTGCTTAACCATAAATAGAGAACCTGAACATGGGATATAATATATTTCATATGCTCTTCATAAATAAAAAATGTTCTATTATAAAATTGAAGATACTCTTTAAACTCAAAATTTACAGTTTTCACTGCATATGGTACTATTTCTCTATTTGGCATAGAAGCTTTAAATAATAATAAAGTACGGGGCATATGCCAATTATCAGTTATTAGAATAATATTTATCCATAAAGCCGTTTCTAATGCATTACCAAGCGTACTTTGTGCATTATAACCCAAATCTATTCTATCTTTTTTACTATCTCTATTTTTGATAATATCTGAATATTTCACTCCCTTAGCAACACCTGTAATTAACATTCTTGAATTAATATTATTATCCATTAAATCTAATCCAACTGCTAACCGACCCGCGTTACCTGTCAAAACCACTATATTATTTATATTATTTTTATTATTTTTATTATTTTTATCAACATTAAAAAGAAAATTTATAAATGACATAAAATATAATATTAAAATTAGTGCTACTAAAATAATTACTCTAAAATTATTCAATTTTAATTCTCAAGCATTTGTTAATCTTTTTTAAAATAATACTATATTGAGAAAAAAGAATAATAATTAATAAAGATATAAAGTAAAAAAAACTATTAACATTTTTTAAACTTATAAAGCATTTAAAACTTAATCTAACTGGGTTTTTTATTTGATTATTAATTGGCATTTTAACTAAATCAAAAACAAGCAAAATATTTAACCTTATATTATAATTTATAATCTATAGAATGATATTATAATTTATTAGACTATAATAAAGTAATATTTATTATAAATATTAATTAATAGATAAGGGTTTACAGTGATAATTACTTGCAATAAATGTAAAACAAAATTTAGAGTATTAGACCGTCTTATTCCACCAGAAGGCAAAATGGTTAAATGCTCATGTTGTAATACAATATGGAAGCAACACAATAAATATGAAATGCCTTCACAATCAGGATTATGGGTTTTTTGGATTATTACTTTTATTATTACATTTTCTATTCTTTATATAGGATTAATTATTGTTTTTGGTGATCAAATACCTATCCCACAAAATCTACATGATTTTTTAAAAGATATAGGGATACCTGTTGATGGGGGTGCCTTATTTGGAAGATCTTTTGAAAGATAAGTAAATTAGTACCAATCTAATAAACTATCTACATATTTTCTTTCTATTGAACCTTTAATAGAACTTTCAGCTTTTCTATACAATTCTTTTGCTATTTTTCTTGCTTTAGTAGAATCTTGTTCAGTAGGAATACCAACATCTCCTCCTGGAGAATTACCTTGGCCAGGAGGAACCCTACCTAAAGGATCTCTTTGATCTCGGTCGCTATTACTTCCACTATCTCCTGTCATCTGACTAGGACCATTTCCAGAGTGCATTTTATCCATCTTTTCTGCGGCTTTTTTAAGTTCTTCTATAGCTCGGCCTTGTGCTGCCTGTGCTCTATCGGGCCTACCTCTTTGCAACTCCTTTTGTGCCTGTCTCATTGATCGTTCTGCTCTGCCAAGCTCATCTGGTAAAGGGGTATCAGACTCGCTTATTTCATGCATAACATCTTCAAGTTGTTTTCTTAAACTTTCTTGTTTTTCTCCTGCATTTACTGGCCCAGATCCTGGCATTTTTTGATCAGCTTGTGCGGCATTCATAGATTGGTCGAAAGAATCCTCCATTAATGCTTCTTGCTCCTGCATCATTTCTGAAATTTGCTGCATTGCCATTGGGGTTTCTCCTTCTTCTTCACCCAAGGCCTCACCTAGAGCGTCACGATCTAATGATTCCGACATATCTTGCATTTGATCTAATTGTTCTTGAGCCTCATCAAGAGAACCTGAGGCTGTTAATTCTGCAATATCTTCAAGTTTTTCTTCTAAATCTGCTTTTTCATTAGATTGAGCACCATTCTCACCACCTCTATCCCCAGGATTATCAGATTCTGATACTTGAGGAGCATCAATATCCATAGGGTTTTCTAACTCTTCTAAATATTTAGCTAATGCATTATCTAAATTTTCCATCATTTCATCAATTTCTGCACCTTCTCCACCCTTAGACAATGCCTCTTGTAAATCTTGTTGCGCCCTTCTTAATTCATTTTCTGCGATAGATAATTGCCCTGATTCAATAAACAGCGCTGTTTTCCATAACAAATCTATAACAAAATTTTTCTTTTTATTAGTTAACAAAGAATTGTCACTACTTTCTAACAAAATATTTGAAGCTTCTAATAACCAATCTTTTGCCACTAGTAATTTGTCATCAAATGATCCTCCTTCTATAATTTCTGTTAATATTTTTCCTACTTCAAATGGTTCTTCTTTGCTTAAGGCTAAATTCTTTCTTTGATTAATAACTGATAATGCTAATAAATTATTAAATGGCTTTTCAGGTAAACGCATTTCTAATTCTCTACTTTTACCATTTTGTCCTATATAATCTTCTGCAACTAATATAACTTTAGCTGGTAAACCTGCCCATATATGTTCTGATAAATCATAGTAATATTGACCGATAGTTTGTTTATCATCACTTCCTTCAAAAGGTATATTAAATTTAATCTCTGCTAACTTAGATAACATTATTGGTTTTTTCAAAACAATTTGTGCATAAAATTTAGTGATTTCATAATCATCAGAAAAGACATAATCAATATCTAAAACTCCTTTAATTGTTGCTTTTGGCTTTTCAATAAAATCCACTAAAGGTGCACTATCAGGAACAGCTTCAATATTTCTCTTAAAAATAATATTTTTATTTTGTTTAATAATTAAATCTGTATTTTTATCAATAATACTTTCAATTGCCGCATTATCTTTATCTATGTGCACAAAAATTTCTTTTTTATTGCCCATATTTAATTCTATAATCCCATCTCCTCCAAATACTCTTGCTGATAAAGAACTACCTACTGGGACTTTTAAAGGAGACTCACCATTTATAATTAAAACTGGTGGTAAACTTGTATATTTAGGAGGGTTTATCCATCCCGTAAAAACTCCATTTTTTGAAATAATTATATCTTGTTCTGGCAATAAAGCTGCCTGAATTTTTTTATCAAAGTCTTGATGAAATGCCATAAAAATAAACAAAAACAGAGTAATAACTGGCAATCTAATAAATAATGGATCAATTTTTGAATAAGCAGACTTTAATCTAATATTCTTTAATGACATAGAAATTTTCAGAATATTTTTATAGTGTGCTTTCCAAAGAACACTGTCTGGGTTTAGAGTAGGTTTATCAAATAAAGAACTAAAAGGCATATGTTTTACATTATTATCCTCTTCTACTCTCTTTGCACAAATAATTTTGGTAGGCCATTTAAATATAAATATAAAGTTTATAATAATTGTTATGTAAGATAACAAAAAGACCGCTAATAATATTATATGAAGCCAATAAGGTAGAAAAGGGAAACATTCTATCAAAATTAATATTATAAAGAATAATGATAATATTAGTACTTTAAATAAATGTGAAGCTAAATTCTCCCATATTATAGCAAACCTCGCTATAGCTATTTTTAATTTTAATATTAAAGGCAAGGAATTGTTTATTTTTTCATTAAGGTTCATTAAATCTACTCACATGCATCATTTTATTCTGGAATATTTTCATAAGATATAAAATCTTCAATTAAAATTCTCTTTCTAATGACATTAATTTTATTATTACTAATCATTATTTCTGGTACTAGATCTCTACTATTATAATAAGATGACATAACCGCCCCATAGGCCCCTGCAAATTTAATAGCAAGTAAGTCTCCATCTTTTATATTACTTAAACGAGCTTTCCTATTTATAATATCTCCAGTTTCACATATAGGCCCAACAACTTGATAATCAGTCACTTCTTTTCCTTTTTTCATTTCTAATACTGAAATAACTTCATGATGAGCATCATAAAGAGCAGGGCGTAAAATATCATTCATAGCTGCATCAACTATGACAAAACTATTATTATAACTTTCTTTCTTTCTGATAACTTTGGTTAATAGTATTCCTGCATTAGCTGTGATATAACGGCCTGGTTCAAAAATAAGTTTACAATCTAAAGAGCCAAATTTTTCTTTGATTAAATCTGCATATTCATTAATAAGAAAAGGTTTAGTATTTTCATCGTAAGAAACGCCTATACCTCCTCCTAAATCTAAATTAATAATATTATGCCCATTTTTTATTAATTCTTTATATAAAAGCAAAACTTTATTAAAAGCTAGTTTAAATGGTTCAAGGTCTGTAATCTGAGAACCAATATGTATATCAATTCCTACAACTTTAATTCCTGGAAGGGTTTTTGCATATTCATAAGCATTTATTGCTTGCTTGTAGGGTATGCCAAATTTAGTACTACTTCCGCCAGTTGAAATTTTTTCATGTCCTCCTGCATCTATATCAGGATTAATTCTAAATGCTATAGGTGCTTTTTTATTCTTGAAGGAGGCTATTTCTGAAAGCATCTCTAATTCTGATATAGACTCTATATTAAATTGCATTACATCCGCATCAAGAGCAAAAAATAATTCATCTTTAGTCTTCCCTACTCCAGAAAATACTATATTTTCTCCAGTTATACCTGCTTTTATTACTCTCTTTAACTCGCCCGAAGAAACAACATCTGCACCAGAATTAATTTTTTTTAAAACATTAATTACAGCTACATTAGAATTTGCTTTCACAGAATATGCAATTAATTTAGGGTGACTTTTTCCTAATTTATTTTCTAAGGCTTCTTCAAGAGCCTTATAGTTATTAGATAAACATAACTCAGAATAAATATATACTGGTGTGGCACATTTTTTTTCTATCTCTAATACAGAAATATTATCCACGTGTAAAACACCATCTTTAAAAGAAAAATAATTCATTTATAAACCTTATCTTTATTTATTTTCTTCAACTATTGCTGGCTCAAGATTATTATCTAATGAAGGCCTTTCTAAAGCTCCTCTTTTACCACAACCATTTAAGGTTATAAAAAATAATATTAAAAGAATATAGAAACTCTTATTAAATTTACTAAGCATTATTCTAGCCATTTTTTTACAGCTTGTTTTAAAGCTTTGTTTACTACCTTTGGCGATGTTCCTCCATAACTAGCTCTACTTTTTAAAGAATTTTTTAAAGAAAGAACCTTAAAAACATCACTCGTAATTCTTTTATCAATTGTTTTAAAATCTTCCATAGTTATGTTATCTAAAGTTAACCTATTTCTTTCTGCATGCTTGACTACTTTTCCTGTAATAGAGTGAGCATCTCTAAACGGTATATTGCATTCTTTAACAAGCCAATCAGCAAGATCTGTAGCAGTTATATATCCTAAATCAGCCATAGACCCCATTGCTTCTATATTAAACTCTACTTCCCTAATAAGGCCTTCTGCAACTTTTAAACATAATTTTAAATTATCAAAAGCATCAAAGAAAGGTTCTTTATCTTCTTGCATATCTTTAGAATATGCTAATGGTAAACCCTTAAGCATAGTTAATACATTATAAAATGCGCTAGCTACTCTTCCTGTTTTGCCTCTAATTAATTCAGCAGCATCCGGATTTCTTTTTTGAGGCATAATAGAAGAACCTGTTGAAAAAGTATCCGGCAAATTTATAAAATTAAAACCTGGTGAAGCCCATATTACTATTTCTTCTGCAAGCCTCGATAAATGTACCATAATAATGGATGCATTAGATAAAGTTTCCAACACAAAATCTCTATCACTTACTGCATCAATAGAATTGTCCATAGGCTTGGTAAATCCTAATGCTTTAGCAGTTGCAAACCTGTCTATGGGAAATGAAGTTCCAGCTAACGCTACTGCACCTAAAGGCGATTGATTTAATCTTTCTTTCGCGTCCTCCATCCTACTTTTATCTCTACCTAGCATTTCAACATATGCTAATAAATGATGCGCTAAGCTAATAGGTTGAGCTGGCTGTAAATGTGTAAAGCCTGGTAAGATTGTATTAATATGTGACTGAGCTTGAAAAATTAGAGCGCTCTGCAAATTCTTTATCAATTCTAAGACTAAATCTACTTCATCTCTTACCCACATTTTAAATGAAGTAGCTACTTGATCATTTCTGGATCTAGCGGTATGTAATTTTTTTCCTGTTTCTCCTATTAATTGAATTAACCTTGCTTCAATATGCATATGAATGTCTTCAAGCTCATCAGAAAATACAAACTTATCGTTACTAATTTCTTTTTCTATTAGGTTTAGGCCTTTTTGAATTTTTTTATTTTCTATATTTGAAATAATGCTCTTACTGTAAAGCATATCAGAATGTGCTTTACTTAAAGAAATATCATGAAAAGCCAATTTTTTATCAAACCAAATAGATGCATTAATAGTTTTCATAATCTCAGAAGAATCTTTCTGAAATCTTCCACCCCATATTTTAGAAGTTTGTTTATTTTTTTTAGGTTTTGCTTTATTCATCTAATTCACCAATAATTACTATTATTACCTATACAATAATAAAGAGAAAAGTATATGATAATTTCTATAAAACATTTTTGTAATCCATATATATATTTTAGCATAATATTAATTATGTTATATAATATTTCCTGTAATGCTAACAATATCCCATATTCTATTAAAAAAATTAAAGTAGAAGAACAAATAAAAAACTTACCAAAAGCTAGTTATACAAATTTGGAAAACAAAAAAATAAATTTATTTGAGCTTTCAAAAGATAATATACTTATTATAAATTTTTGGGCTTTATGGTGTACACCATGCATAAAAGAAATGCCTGCATTACATAATCTTGCAAAAGAACTAGAAAACTCTCACGTCAAAATAATATATATAAATCAAGATAACTTTAAAGATTATAAAAAAGTAGAGTCTTTTATAGCAAAACTAAACTTTCATAAAGGAGATGTCTTTATGGACTTTGATATGAGCTCTAATAAAGTTTTTAAATTACGAGGAATACCTACTACTTTAATTTCTAATGGATCAGGAGAGATTATATGGAGAATAGAAGGTGTAATAGATTGGGAAAACAAAGCTATTGTTTACTGGCTTAAAAATGGTGCAAAGAAAAATTAAATTTTTTATTTAGTTAATAGCTCTTTTAATTGCTCATAATCATTTGCAGTTTTAAAATTATTATACTTTTTAATCAATTTTTCTGGGGCTGAGTATAATACTCCAAGATCAGCCTCCTGAAGCATTCCAATATCATTATAAGAATCACCAGCTGCATAAACAGAGAAGCCTAGTTGATGAAAAGACTCAACAGCTCTTTTCTTTTGATTTTCAATTCTTAAGTTATATCCTTGAATATCCCCTGCATTAGACACATTTAAATGATTACAAAAAACAGTCGGATTCCCTAATTTATTAAATAATGGAGTAGCTATTTCATAAAATGTATCTGATAAAATAACAACCTGAAAATCTTTAGATAAACTATCTAAAAAATCTTTAGCTCCATCAAAAGGCTTTAAATTATTTACTGCTTCATAAATATCTGTGATTTTTAACCCTTCGCGCTTAAAAACTTTTAATCTATGATCCATCAATTCAGAGTAATTTTCTATGTCTCTAGTAGTTAAAAATAAATCCTTAATTTTAGTTTTTTCTGCTAAAGAAATCCATATTTCTGGTACCAAAACTCCTTCTAAATCGAGACATATTATTCGCAATGCTTTTACCTATACTTTTATTATAATTTTTCTGATAATTCAGGGATAATTTGAAATAAATCACCTACAAGTCCAAAATCTGCTATTTGAAATATTGGTGCATCTTCATCCTTATTAATAGCTACTATTATTTTAGAATCTTTCATACCTGCTAAGTGTTGAATAGCTCCAGAAATTCCTATAGCAATATATAATTCTGGAGCAACTACTTTTCCAGTTTGTCCTACCTGATAATCATTAGGAATATATCCTGCATCTACAGCGGCTCTACTAGCACCCACAGCTGCCCCTAATTTATCCGCCAAAGAATCTAATATGGCAAAGTTATCTGCACTTCCTATCCCTCTTCCTCCAGATACAACTATTTTTGCAGCAGTTAATTCAGGTCTATCAGATTCTGATAGATCCCTCTTTACAAATGTACTTAGGCCATTGGTCTTTGCCATTGGACCATCTAAAACATCAGCAGAACCTCCCTCAGTTTCAGCAGCTTGAAAAGCAGTAGCTCTAACTGTTAAAAATTTTACCTTATCTAAGGATTTTACAGTTGCTAAAGCATTACCTGCATAAATTGGTCGAACAAAAGTATCTTGATCTATAATTTCACACACATCAGAAATTTGCTGGGAGTCATGTAAGGCAGCTACTCTAGGCATAATATTCTTTCCAAATGTGCCCGCTGAACTTAAAATATGAGTGGCCTCTTTTACAGCTTCAACTATTACTGGAGCAATATTTTCAGCCAAACCACCTTCTAAATCGCCTTTGGCAGCTATCACTTTAGTTACCCCCTTAATCTTCTGACAACCTTTTAAAACATCTTCAGACTTATCTAATACTAATAAAGAAATCTCATCACTAATTTTTTGTGCTGCGGTAACAGTTGATAAAGTACCTCTATCCACTTCTTTACCATTAACTTCAGCTATAACTAATACTGACATTATATAACTCCAACTTCATTTTTAAGCACATTTATTAACTCATTAACATCTTCTACTTTTCTACCCCCAATTCTTACAGGAGGCTCTTGAACTTTTAAAACCTCTAAACGATTTTTAAAATCAATTCCTGTATCAGATATTGGAACTTCTATTATTTCTTTCTTTTTAGCTTTCATAATATTAGGTAAAGAAGCATACCTAGGTTCATTTAACCTTAAATCCGTAGTGACAACACAAGGCAATTTAATCTTTAAAGTTTCTAATCCACCATCAATTTCTCTTACTATATTTAATTCTTTATTATTTAATTCTATTTTTGATGCAAAGGTCCCTTGTGGCCAATTTAAAAGAGCCGCTAACATTTGACCTGTTTGATTGGCATCATCATCTATGGCTTGCTTACCCATAATGACTAAATCTGTTTTTTCATTAATTACTAAATCTTTTAGTATTTTTGCCACTACAAGAGGTTCGGTATTATCTTCATTGACTATATGTATTCCTCTATCTCCGCCCATAGCAAATGCTGTGCGAATAGTTTCTTGAACACTTTTATTACCTATAGATACTATAATAATCTCGTCTACTAACCCAGCTTCTTTCAAACGCACGGCTTCCTCAACTGCTATTTCATCAAAAGGATTCATAGACATTTTAACATTATTCGTTTCCACAGCTGATTCTTCAGAATTCACTCTAATTTTAACATTGTAGTCAATTACTCTTTTAACGGGTACAAGAACTTTCATTCAATATTTCCTCAAATAATAATGTTAAGTATTTATTTAATCCTTTTAGATTATTTTTAATATAAAAAAAACTATTTTAGTTAAACTAGCAAAGATTTATCTAGCAAATAAATAAGCGGTTAATAAAATAAGAATTACTGCTAACCCCTGTAATGCAACTCTTGCTCTCATTAACTTATTACTCCAACGTTTATTAAACTCTCCGCCTTTAAGCATCGAGATAATACCTATTAATAGAACAATTAATACGGCAATTAAAACTATAAGCACCATAAAAGGCATAATCAAATTTAAAGTTTCAAACACAGATTATCTCCCAGAGAATGTCTAACTAATTACTTAATAAAGTTTAATAAAGATAACATATTTTCTTTTCCAAACAAACCGATCACATCTTCCTTTTTTAGACCTGAAGCTTTTAAAGACTTAACTGTTTGTGCTCGAGTTCTTTTGGATAATCTAATACCATTGGAATCTAATATCAAAGGATGATGCAAATATATTGGCGATTTTAATTGTAGTAAAACCTGTATTATCTTATGTATATGAGTTGCATTGACAAGATCTTCTCCTCTAGTTACTAACCCTATTCTTTGAATATGATCATCTAAAGTAGCAGATAAATGATATGAAGTAGGGACATCTTTTCTTGCTAATACTACGTCCCCCATAGTTCCAACAGGTACAGTATATTTACCTAGTCTTAAATCATTCCAAACTAAATTACCTAATTTTTTAGATGCTGCCCTAATATTTAACCTCCAGGCGAAACTATTTTCATTAGCTATTTTTTCAATTCTTTCTTCTTTTGATAATCTTCTACATGTCCCAGGGTATATTGAGTTTTCTTCCTCATGAGGAGCATTACCTGCTCGCATAATTTCTGCTTTTATTTTGGAACGAGAACAAAAACAGGGATAAACCATATCCAATTTTTGTAATTCTTGTAGAGCTCCTTGATAATCATTCATATTTCTAGATTGATGCCTAACATCTTTGCTATATTTTATTTGTAGCCATTCTAAATCTTCATAAATTGATTCTTCAAAAATCTTACTAGATCTTTGTGAATCAATATCCTCTATACGTAAAATAAATTTTCCTCCAAGCTTTTTTGCAACTTCATATGAGAATAAAGCAGAGAAAACATGACCTAAATGCATATAGCCAGTAGGGCTAGGTGCAAATCTTGTATTATTAGAATATAATTTCAATTTCATATTTCTATTTTAAAATAATAATTAACTTTTTACTCAAAAATTAATACAAGTATATTATAAATCATAAAAATGAAAGTTTTAGTTATGAAAAATGAAATATTAATTACAGGACCGAGTCTAAAACAAAAAACTAACAAGCCTGAAATGCTTATAATATTTTTTCATGGTTGGGGTTCTAATGGAGATGATTTAATTCAACTAGCTCCTTTATTTGCCCAACACTTTCCATCTGCATTTTTTCTCAGCCCTAATGCGCCCGACGCCTGTCCTCAAAACCCTAATGGTGGTAGGCAATGGTTTAGTTTAGATTTTAACAATGATGGGTCAATAGATCGAAGTAGCATGCCTAAAAAAGTTTCAATCACTTCAGAAAAAGTAAAAATATTTATTAAGTATTGGCAAAATGAATTATCAGTATCTGACGATAAGATATTTTTAATAGGTTTCAGTCAAGGCTCTATGTTAACATTAGAAATAGGCACTAAAAATCTATTAGGCGGTTTACTATGTTATTCAGGATCATTTATTAATAATAATATGCCACTTACTAAGAAACATAAAATCTTGCTAATACATGGAGAATTAGATGAAGTCATTCCAATTCAAAGCATGTTAGACGCTAAAGCCTCTCTAGAGAATTTAGGCGCTAAAGTAGGTAGTCATAGTTGTGATAATCTTGGGCATAGTATAAATGAAGACGGTATCAACAAAGGGGTTGAATTTATAAAACAATGCAATATTTCATAATATAAATTTAATATTTTTTCATTAAAACTAGGATTATAATATTTATTGTTTTAGTATTTATCAATGTAACAGGAGATAAATTGAGTATGAAAGATTATCCTGCCCTTATACTAAATGCTGATTACCAACCTATTAGCTATTTTCCTCTATCCCTATGGAACTGGCAAGATTCTATTAAAGCGGTTTTCCTAAATAGGGTGCATATCATTGCTGAATATAATTCAGAAGTTAGCTCTTCATCATTTTCTATGAAAATACCTAGTGTAATAGCATTAAAAAAATATATTCCTATATCTAAAAAACCACCTTTCACAAGATTTAATCTTTTTTTAAGAGATAACTTTTCTTGTCAATATTGTGGGGACTTTTTTAATAGTAAAGATTTAACGTTTGACCATGTAATTCCTAAATCTAAAGGAGGCAAAACAAGATGGGAAAATGTAGTAGCAGCCTGCTCAAGATGTAATCTTAAAAAGAGCAACTTATTATTATCTCAAGTAAATATGAAGATTATAAAAAAACCCTACCAACCTACCAACCATCAATTACAATTTATTGGAAAAAAATTTCCACCTAATTATTTACATAAAAGCTGGATGGACTATCTGTATTGGGATTCTGAACTCGAAAAAAATTAGAAAATCAAGTTAAGGTAACATCTGATTAAAATCTTTTATATTTGGGAGCTCCCAATAATTTCCTTCACTAGGTACTCTAAAAACATTTAAAGTCATAGAAATTAAATTATAATAACCACAGATAGCAACAATATCTATTAATGCATTTTTTCCCAATAAATTATTTACTTCATTATAAACTCTATCTGAAACATTTTTTTTTATATTAGCCTCAGCTGCAAAATCATAAACAGCCTGTTGAAAATTATTTTTAAATATTGGCCTCTTACCTATAGCTATTTGATTAATATACTTAATATCAATTCCAGCTTTTTCGGCCAATGGGGCATGGTGTTCCCATTCAAACTCTGAGGACCAACATCTTCCAGTAGTAATTATAGCAAGTTCAGATAAAGCAGTAGATAAATTACTTTCATATCTAACATATTTTCCAAGCGATTGCGCACATGATGCAAACTTTGCATTATTAAGCCAAATTCTAATAGGTCCTACTACATTTCCTCTTGGCCCATTCATAATTTCTTTATAAACAATCAATTGCTCTTCAGAAAGGTCCTCTTCTTTCCAATCCTTAATTCTCATCATAAAATTCACCTATTTATAAAATTGATATTATCGTAATTAATTTTTATAACCTTCTAGAAGCCATACCTTATATTCTCTATTTTTAGCTTTGCCCGCAAGTCTATATATACTTTTTAATAGAGTCACCTTTTCAAAACTCGCAACAAAATGATTATTCTTAGGTTCAGATGACACCATTAAACCAATTTTTCCCTTTAAATCATTATGTTTAGTTACCAATTCGTAATGATCATGAATATACCCATCCGCATTCCATCTAACCCATTTATTAGGCTTATTTACCATATAATATATTGCTTCTGCCATGACCCTTCTATCATCTGTGACTAAAACGGCATTAGGATAAGATAAATATATGTTTGATATTTCTAACCCTAAATCAGACCAACCTCTATTTTTTTTGTAAGGGTCTATTCCCAAATTATAAATTCCAAATAAAGGGATTAAAAGCATAAACCCTACACCAATAGATATAATACCATAATAAATATTTTTCCTTTCAGGCCATATTTTTTCTATTTGTAACGCAACTAACACTGTACCAGGAACATAAGCTATTGAAGCCCAATTAGCATGCGCTCTAGAGATAAAAGCTTGAGCCATAACTAAGATTATTGGAGTAAATGTTAAAAATATTAATATTTTTTCTTCTGTAGAAAGTTTTTTATATTTAAAAAGTGTAGCAATTAATATTAATAAAGTTATAGGGCCAAAAACAAAAAATTGCTCAAAGAAAAATTTAAATAAGTTTTTAAAACTGTTTCCTTCTCCTCCAATATTAGCATTTGATAAGGTATGTTGAGCGGTTATAAAACTATTACTATAGTTCCAATTTAAATGCTGAAATATAACAATAATAAAACCTAAAGAAATTAAAGTTAATGATAATAGTGAGAAAAATTTTTTAAAATTTTTATATATAGCCCTATCAAGTATTAAAGCAAAAATAATTGCTATAATAAAATAAATAATTGCATATTTTGAAAGAAACCCTAATGAAAAAGACAAACAAAATATTAAATAATTAATAAAACTTTTTTCATTATATAGAATTTTACTAAGAGACCATAATACTAAAGAAGTAAAAAATAATAATGGAACATCTGTACTTATAAAACCAGAGGACAGGCTGATACCAGGCATTAAAATCCAAATAGATGCCGCAACAAATCCAACAAACTTTGAAGACTTTACTCTACTAAAATTACAAGCTGTTAAAGCAATAAAATATGCAGATAAAGAATGTAATACCGGCGAACCCAACCTAATACAAAGTTCTGAATCACCGCATAAAAATGTAAAACCGTTTATTAACCAGGATATAAATGGAGGTTTTGAATAATAACCCCATGCGGGATTTAAAGACCAAGTCCAATATTGAGCCTCATCAAATGACAAATCTAAATCAGCAAATAACCAAAGACATGTTCTGAGTATAAAAACTACAGAAAGGAAAAAAACAATAAAATAATAGGAGCTATAATTTTTCATATACATGACTTATTATGATTTATCAGCTGCAGATCGCTTTCTTATTAAATATAAATTTCTAGTATATATCAATAGTCCTGCACCTTGTCCTACAATAAAAACTGGATCTTCTTTATATAAGGCATAAGCAAAAAGCGTTGCTCCTCCTAATAAAGAAAAATACCAAAAACCAAGAGGTATAATACTTTGTTTTTTTATTTCTGACATTATCCATTGAACAATAAACCTGGCAGAGAAAAAACCTTGTCCTACAAAACCTATAATCATCCATATTAAGTTTTTATCCATAACTCTGCTCCTTTTATTTACTTTTCTTTATTTTCAACGATAAATTTTATAGGAAATGAAGACCTTTTTATTAACCATGACACACCAAATAAATCAACTAATCCTACCCTAAATCTTTGCCAATTATTGTACTTAGAATCACCGGAAAATCTATTTCTATGAGAAACTGCATGGGATATAACGTCTCCACCTTGCCTTCTAGTTAAGGCGGGTAAAAACCTATGAATATGATCAAAATATGGCAAACTTAAAAATAAATTACGAGAAAATACTTTTATTCCGCATCCACTATCTGGAGTTGAATCTTTTAATATAATTTTTCTTACTTTTAATGCTAGTACGGACGCATATCGCCTTGACCAAGTATCTTTTCTATTTATTCTATGCCCAATAATCAGTAATTCTTGATGTTTTTCAGACTCTTTCCAAACTTCTAACATAGAAAGGATATCTTTTGGGTCATTTTGACCGTCCCCATCTAGAGTAATTATTGTATTATTACTTGCAAATTTTATACCTGTTAATAACCCAGCACTTTGGCCAGATTGCACAGTATGGCTTAATAATTCAATTGAGGTATTAACACTGCCTTTCTTATTTAAAACCAAATCCTTGCTTGAGTCCGTTGAATTATCATTTACTATAATTATTTCTCCTCCGCCAATTTTATCCACTATAGGCAGCAATTCATCTATAAGTGAAATAATATTACCTTCTTCATTATAAATAGGAATAACGACTGAAATATTTATGCTCATACTAAACTATCCTATTTAATTGTTTATTTCTTTAAGCTTGCTAAAAACCAAATTATATTCTTCTGAGTCTTCAGACAACTGTATTAAAAGTCTATTTAATAATTTTTTAGCTCTCACGTAATTATTTAATATTATTTCATGCTCTGCAAGGACCCATAATGCAAGCGGATAATTTTTTTCTTTACTAAGAATTCTTTCAAATAAAATTATAATATTATCTTTAGCATCTTGATTATTCTCCTGTTTCAATAACATTGACTCAGCTAAACCTTTAACCGAATCTATATTATTATGATCTAGATCATAAGCTTTTTTATATGCTGTAGAAGCCTTATCTAATTTGCCCAACACTAAGTAAGAGCGGCCTAATTTTTGCCACTGCATTATATCTTTACTATCTGAAGAATAAAGCCTTTTATCTAATTTCTCAACCATTGATAAAATTTCTTGCTCCTGGACATTAGTTTGGTTTTTAGAAAATTGCTTAACCTGTTCTTCAAGCTGTGCTTTCCAAGGAGCATTATCAGGAGTGGATTCTATTATTGAATCCCAAATGTTAGTTGCAAGAAACATATTTTTATTTTGATAAGCATATAAACCTATATAAAATCTAGATAGTGCACCAGTTTCCGTATTAATATCTGATAATTTAGCAGCTTTTTCAAAAATTTCTTTCGCTTTACCTGAAATAATTATTTTATTCTCTTTATTAATTGCCCCTTGAATAATTGCCTCACCGTAAGATAACAAAGCACCACCATCCAGCTTTCCTTGAAAGTTATCAATGATATATTTCCAAATAATTAATGCTTGATCATTTTTTTTTAAAGCATTCAATGTATTCGCTTTAAGTATATATAAATCTATCTTATCTGCCGAAGTGATAATTTGTTTATCAATATCTATTAATGCTCTCTGATAAAATATTTCTGGTATAATATTGTCTTTCCTAAAGGATAATGGCAGGTCAGGCAACCCAGGCTGGCCGTTAGAATAGTAAAAAATAATAGATAAAATTATGATTATTGGAATAGAGATTAATTTTATAAAATTAGCCCAAAGTTTATTTTCCTCTTTTTCATCTATATTATTTTTTAAAGAATATTTTAACACCCTTCTCGAAAGTTCATTCTTCATCAAACCAAAATCTTCTTTATTTATAACCCCTATTTTAAAATCTTTACTAATTTCATTAAACTGTTGCTTAAAAATATTTTTATTAACCTCACCTACCGAAAGATTTTTTGTAGATTTTTTTAAAAAGTAGAAAATTATTAATGAAAAAAATAATGCTATTATAATTATAATAAATAAAAAAATATTCATTAGGGCACATTATTATCTAATATTTTTTTTAAATTATCTGCTTCTTCCTTACTTAAAGATATTCCTTCTTCCTTATTCATAGATTGCTTTCTTAGAAAAATAAAAGTAACAAAAACTCCTATAAGTAAGAAAAGTATTGGCCCAACCCATAACAATATATTTTGAACAGAATATTTTGGTTTTAATAGAATAAACTCCCCATATCTTTCAACTAAAAATGTTTTCACATCCTCTTTTGTGTATCCTTCCTCTAACTTGTCTAATACTACTTTTCTTAAATCTAGAGCTAAAGGAGCATTAGACTCTAATAAAGATTGATTTTGACACACTAAACAACGAAGCTCTTTATATAAATCGTAGGCGTCTTGATTTTTATCATTTATATTATTTTCTGCAAATACGACAGGTACTATAAAAAAAATACAAAATATAAATTTTATTATAGTTTTCAAATTTTTTCTCTCATAATTTTACCCAATATTGGCAAAATAATATTTTGCATATCATATTCTAATATTGGCCCTACATGACGATATCTAATATTACCATCACTATCTATTATAAATGTTTCTGGTACCCCATATACGCCTAAATTAATAGATTGCAATCCATCTAAATCTACTCCTATAGCATAAAAAGGATTATCATTTAAATCTAATACTTTTAATGCATCTTCTTTTTTATCCTTATAATTAATTCCATAAATAAGAATATTATGATCTGAACTCATTCTCATTAAAAATTCATGCTCTATCTTACATGGAACACACCAACTAGACCAAATATTAACCAGTGAAGGGCTGTTTGCATTCATTAAATTGGTAACTGAAAATAATTTATAGCCGTCTAATTTTTTAAGAATAATTTCAGGAAATCTCTCCTCTAATAAAACAGAAGGCAACTCAGAAGGGTCTTCCTTTAAAATTAATTGTCGAGCAAAGAACAATATTAGAATAAAAAAAACAATTAAAGGACTGTATGGATATAATTTTTTCATTTATTATTCATTTCTAAACTCTTTTTAAATCATAGCCTAATCTATGTTTTCTATCCGATAAAGATAAGACTCCTCCTATTGCCATGAGCAAAATACCAAACCAAATCCAACTGATAAATGGGGAATAGTATATTCTCAACGCATAACTATCTGCATTATCATTACTTTCCCCTAACACTATATATAAATCAGAAAAGATACCTGACATAATTGCAGGTTCACTAGTATTAACCTGAGAAGCAGGATAAAATCTTCGTTCTGGATATAAAAAATGTTTATCTCTGTTACTTGTAATTATTTCAAATTCACCTCTATCTGCGTTCCAATTAGGGCCTGCAACTCTTTTAATAGATTTAAAGGTTATTTCCATATCTTTAACTATTGTCTTTTCTCCTAATATTATAGGTTTTTCTATATCTATGCGCCAAGCACTAGAAACTGTCACACCTATTATGAATATAGCTACCCCAATATGAGCTACACTCATTCCATAAGCAGACCTCGGTAAATTTAGAGCCCTTTGTATAAAAATTTTAAAAGATGATTTTATTCCTACTTTTATAAAAAACTCATATAATGTTCCACATATAAGCCAGAAACCTAAAAAGAGTCCTAAAAAAGCTGACGCAGAGCCATCATTCATAATTATTATCAAAGAAGCCAGAAATAAAGCACAAATAAAAACAGCAATAATTCGCTCTATAATATTTTCTATTACAGCCCTTTTCCAAGAAAGCATCGGACTAAATGCACATAACAATATAGCAGGAACCATTAAAGGTATAAAAACTGCCTCAAAATAAGGAGGACCAACAGACACTTTTGAATTATTTATAGCGTCAATAAAGATAGGGTATAATGTTCCTAAAAGGACAGTTGCAGCAGCCGATGCAAATATTATATTATTAATTACTAACGCCCCTTCTCTGCTTAGAGGCTTAAAAAGACTACCAGATTTTAAATAAGGCGCCTTTTTTGCAAATAATGCCAAGCCTCCGCCCGTAAAGAATATTAATAATAAAAGAATATATAATCCTCTTGAAGGATCTGATGCAAAGGAGTGAACAGAAATTAACACTCCAGACCTTACGATGAAGGTACCTAGCAAACTAAAAGAAAACGCTATTATCGCTAATAAAATGGTCCATGCTTTTAGAGTATCCCTTTTTTCTGCAACTATCGAAGAATGTAATAAAGCAGTAGCCGCAAGCCAAGGCATAAAAGAAGCATTTTCTACAGGATCCCAAAACCACCAACCTCCCCAGCCTAACTCTCTATATGCCCACCAAGAGCCCAAAGCAATTCCAACAGTTAAAAATACCCATGCTATTAATGTCCATGGTCTAACCCATTTAACCCAGATTGTATCCACTTTACCGATTAACAAAGCTGCTATTGAAAAAGAAAATGTTACAGATAAACCTACATAACCTAGATAAAGAAATGGGGGATGTATGGCTAAACCAAAATCTTGTAATATTGGATTAAAACCTTCACCTTCTATATTAGGAAAAAATAGCCTTATAAAGGGATTAGAAGTAAATAAAATAAAACTTATAAAAGCTGCTGCTATTAAACCTTGGCAGGACAAAACAAGTGAGATTAACTTTAATGGCAACCTTCTCCCTAATATTGCAACTGCAGCACTATAAAAAGTTAGTATTAGAACCCATAATAATAAAGAGCCCTCATGATTACCCCATACTCCAGATATTTTATATATCAAAGGTTTTAATGAATGTGAGTTTTTTGCTACTAGGGATACAGAAAAATCAGAAGTAATATACGCATAAACTAAAGATAAAAATGAAAGAAAAACTAATATAAAACTTATAAAAGCTGCTATAGAGGCTGACCTCATCATACCGTAAGAATTAAATTTAACTCCTAGAGCAGGCAATAAAAATTGGAATATAGATATTGAAAGAGCTAAAGCTAAAAAAAAATGACCTAATTCAATAATCATTTTTTCTCCTCTACTCCTTTCCATTTTCCTGTTTTCTTTAATGCGTCTGCAACTTCCGGTGGCATATATTTTTCATCATGCTTAGCTAAAATTTTATTAGCTCTAAAAATTCTATTTTTACCCATTTTTCCCTCACAAATAACTCCTTGGCCTTCTCTAAACAAATCAGGTAGCATTCCAGCATAATAAACTAAAATATGATTTTCTCCGTCCTCAACAATAAATTCTATCTTTAATTGCCCTTTTGATATAATACTTTTCTCCCTAACTAATCCCCCTATTCTAATTACTTTTTCAGCAATGTCTTGCTTTTCCATCAACTCTGTAGGGGAATAAAAGAAAATTAAAGAATCACGACTAGCAGACAATATTAAAAAGCCCGATGTGCTAATTGCTATAAAGCCCAATAGTAATATTGATAATCTTTTACGTCTTTTTATTTTTGCTATATTCATTTTTTATTATTTATGTTTTTTGAATCAACGTCAAAGCTACTAATATTTTTATGAGACCTTTGAAATGATAAAAAACTTTTTATACCAATAAATAATAATACTAAAAATGTAAAAAAGTATGCAGAATATACAAATATTAAAAGTTTTTCCATTATACCTCCTTATTTAAAATTAATTTTTTTCACTAAATTTTTTAATAAATAATTTTTTTAACTTCCTAATATTTAATTCAGTTTGCACATTTATCAATAAAATTGAAAAATAAAAAAATAAAAATCCTAACGCCATTAAAATTAGAGGAACCATCATTTCTATATGTATGCTTGGACCACCTAACTTTAGTACACTTGCTGGTTGATGAAGAGTATTCCACCAATCAACTGAAAATTTAATAATTGGAAGATTAAACGCTCCAATCAATGTTAATATAGCTCCAGCACGAGCCCCTTTATATTCATCTTCAAAAGCTCTTACTAAAGTTATATGCCCCATATAAATTAAGAATAAAATAAAAACAGACGTTAAACGGGCATCCCATACCCACCAAGTTCCCCAGGTAGGTTTACCCCAAATTGATCCTGTTACTAAGGCAACTAAAGTAAATCCTGCACCTATAGGTGCACTACATTTAGATAATATATCAGCCAAAGGATGTCTCCACACTAAAGCAAAGATACTCATTATTGTCATAGAAAAATAGATCATCATAGCCATCCAAGCTGCAGGAACATGGACATACATAATTCTAACTGTTTCCCCTTGTTGATAATCAGGAGGGGAGTTAAATAGACTAAACCATAGACCTGTTGACATAAATATAGACATAATAAACAGTGTATAAGGATATGCTTTTTGTGAAAATAGCCTAAATCTTGATGGATTAGCTAAAAAGTTAAATATATTTATCATACCTTTCCTCTTATTCCCAACCAAGGCGCAGTGCCTTAGAGGCTAAAAACGGAACTGCTAATAAAGAAAGGGGAAGTATAGCGGCCAAAGCATATATATGTCCTATTCCCCCTAAACCCGAAATTTCCGCAGTAATTGCTCCTGAACCTAATATTAAAACTGGCAACATTAATGGTAATATTATTAACGCTGTTAATACTCCGCCTTTTCCTATAGCACAAGATAAAGCAGCAGGAGTAGCTCCTATTAAAGTAAGTGATGGAGTACCTAATAAAAGTGTTAATCCTAATATCCACCAATATGAAAAATCTAAACCAATTATTAAAGATAAAATAGGAGAGAGAATAACTATTGGAAGACCATTTGTAAGCCAGTGCGCAATGCATTTAGATAATACTATAGTTTCTAGTGATATTCCTGATAGAGCTATTTGCTCTAGAGACCCATCTTCAAAATCAGATCTAAATAAACGATCTAAAGATAACAAGGAAGAAAACAAAGCTGCAACCCATATTGCTCCTCCAGCAATACTTGTTAATAAAGTGGTATCCGTTCCTGATGATAAAGGAAACATTATTATAGCTAACAAATAAAATAGTAAGGCCGCACCAGCATCACTTGCTCCTTTTACTACTATATGTATATCTCTTATAATTAATCTATTAAATTTCTTCATGTTACTTATATATCTTCTCGGTTTATTATGTAATTATTACATGTTTATAAATTAATCTAAAATTAATTCTACCGCATTAGGTATCTTTAAATCATCATGAGTAGCACACACTATTGCCCCTCCATTTTTAAGATGCGTATTCATTATATCAATTAAAATATCTCTATTCTCATTATCGAGAAAAGTTGAAGGCTCATCTAAAATCCAAATTTTTGCTGGACAAAAAGATAACCTTAATAAACTTAGTCTTCTTTTTTCTCCTGCAGATAACCAAGAAGCAGGAAAATCCATAAATTTTTCAAAAGATAATTTAGTAACTGATTCATTAAAAACATCCATGTTTACTGACCATATTTGAGCAAAAAATATTAAATTTTCCTTAACGGTAAGTGCTCCCTTAATAGCATCTAAGTGCCCTAACCAAGAAATTAGAAGTTTTTCTGAATAATAAGCAGGTAATATTTCAGTACCATACCATAATATTTTACCACTTGTTATTTTATAAAATCCCGCTAAACATCTTAATAATGATGTTTTTCCAGATCCATTTTTTCCCTTAATAAAAATAATTTGACCTACATCTAAAGATAAATTTACTGAAGAAAATATTATTCGTCCACTTCGTTCAAAAAATAAATCTTGCGCCTGAATTAAAATATTTTTATCCAATTATTTTACTTAATACATTATTATTCATAGGTTCTTGTGTCTTCAATAACTAAGCCATCATTAGGGATTTTATCTTTTTCAACAACTTCTATATCTGCTCTAAGTTTTAATTCAGCTTTAATTTCATCTATAATTAAATTCTTAATATCATTTTTATCATTAGATAATTCTACCATCATTTTTAGAGTATCTTTATGATCAATATTACCAATTATCAATCTTAACTTAGAAATCTGTTCAATTTTATTAGCAATTTTTGTAATTTGTTCTGGTCTAACAAACATGCCTCTTACTTTAGTAGTTTGATCAGCTCTACCCATCCAACCTTTTATTCTCATAGCTGTTCTACCACATTTGCTTTTCTCTGTTGTTACTGCAGATAAATCTCCAGTTGCAAACCTAAATAAAGGATAATCTTGATTTAAAGTAGTAACAATTACTTCTCCAACCTCTCCATGAGGCAAAACTTCCTCAGAACCAGGTCTTACTATTTCTAATATAACTCCTTCATCACAAAACATTCCTTCTCCATCCCAAGTCTCATAAGCAACTAAACCTAAATCTGCCGTACCATATGATTGAAGTACGGGACATCCTAATTCACTTAATGCTTTTTTAAGAGATGGTGGGCAGGCTTCGCCACCTACTAAACCCGTTTTAAGGGATGAAACATCAACATTTTTTTCTTTTCCTTGCTCTAAAATAGTTTTTAAAAAAGAAGGGGTTCCTACATATCTATTTGGACGTAATTTACTAATAGCTAAAATTTGCTGTTCCGTATTTCCTATTCCTCCCGGTATTACACATGCTCCTATTTTATTTGCTCCTTGTTCCATCATTTCACCTGCAGGCGTCAGATGATAGGCAAAGGTATTATATACTATGTCACCTTTGCTAAAACTAGCAGCCCTCATGGCTCTAGACATTCTCCAAAAATCATTATGTCCTCCTGGCTCATATATTGGTCCCGGAGAAACAAATAAATTCTTAAATTGATTGGTGGGAATAGTAGTAAGACCTCCCAAAGGAGGCTTCTCATTTTGCAGCAAAGATAATGATGCCTTTCGAGTTATTGGTAATTTTTCTAGACTTTTTTTGTCTACAATTTCACTTGGATTTATAGCTGATAATATATTTTTCCACCCATCAGATTGATTTTTGGCGTTATCTAATATTTGTCTTAGCTCTTTAAATTGAGCGTCCGTTCTAATTTTTTCGGACCTTCTTTCTAAATCTTCATTATCCATAATTATATTCCTATTTACAAAATAACTACTAAAAGTTCTATTTATACTATTATTACAAATCTTATTTTAAAGGTATATAACATAATATATAACACCAACAAAGTTATACATCTATAATAGGTTTTTATACGTATCTCTTATAAGAGAATATTGTGAAAGCTAGTAATATGGGTGAAAAAATTAGTAATTATGATAAAGAAGAAAGAAAATTTCTTTCTATATCTATGAATGCGCCTTTGTTTTCTAAGGAGCAAGAACAGTCACTTACTAAATTATGGAAAAAAACAAAGCTTTATGCGGCATCTCGAATTAAATTTCTCAATACATAATGCAATATTCCGCCATTTCTATAATAATCTAATTCATCATTCGTATCTATTCTACATAATACAGGTATAGTTTTATTTATTCCGTTTAAATAATTTATATCCATATTCAAAATTGCTCCAGGTGTAACCTCTTTTATAATATTTTTAATTGAAAAAGTTTCAAAACCTGACAATTTTAATTTATCTGCAGAATAATTGTCCATAAATTCTACCGGAAGGATACCCATTCCAATTAGATTAGAACGATGAATTCTTTCAAAACTTTCTGCTAACACAAACCTAACTCCTAATAAAGCTGTTCCTTTAGCCGCCCAATCCCTTGAAGAGCCAGTCCCATATTCCTTACCTGCTAAAATCATCAATGGAATATTCTCTTCTTTATATTGCATAGCAGCCTCATAAATGGATAAAACATCGCTGTTTGGTCTATGTTTAGTTAAACCACCTTCTTTATTTGGCACCATCTTATTACGAAGACGTATATTGCCGAAAGTACCTCTCATCATAACTTCATGATTACCTCTTCTACTTCCAAAAGAATTAAAATTTATTTCTGAGACTTGATGGTCCATTAAATATTTTGCTGCAGGCCCATCATTTTTTATAGCTCCTGCAGGTGAAATGTGATCCGTTGTAATTGAATCCCCTAAAAAAGCTAAGCATTTTGCATTAACTATATCTTTTAAAGGCTCTATATCTAAACTCATATCATTAAAATATGTTGGGCACCTTATATAAGTAGAACCAATATCCCAATTGTATGTAAGACCCTTTTCTGCTTCTATATCAGACCATTCCTTAGGCCCTAAGAAAACATTTTTATAACGTTCTTTAAACATATCTTCTGAAAGACATTTATTTAAGACTTTTTTTATTTCTGCAGAGCTTGGCCAGATATCAGATAAAAATATCTTTTTATTCTGTTTATCTAAACCTAGTGGATCAGACGTTATATCTTTTACTAAAGTACCAAGAATTGCATAGGCTACAACTAAAGGTGGGGACGCTAACCAATTGGCTTTTACCAAAGGATTAATTCTACCTTCAAAATTTCTATTTCCAGAAAGAACTGCTGAGACAGATAAGTTTTTATTTTCTATCTGATCTTTTATTAACTCTTCCAAAGGCCCAGAATTACCAATACAAGTTGTACAGCCATAACCAACTATATGGAAACCTAACTTTTCTAAAGGTTCTATTAAACCTGCAGCATTTAAATAATCACTCACCACTTGGCTTCCGGGGGCTAAAGAAGTTTTTACCCATGGTTTTCTTTTTAAACCTAAATCTATAGCTTTTTTTGCTAATAAACCTGCAGCCACCATTACAGAAGGATTTGATGTGTTGGTACAAGATGTAATAGCTGCAATAACCACATCTCCATTATTTAATTCTTTCGTTTCATCCATATAGTCCTGCTCTAATAATTTGAATTCTATATCTTTATCTATAAATTTAAGAGTTTCTTCTTTAACTTTATTTAACTCTACTCTATCTTGTGGACGTTTTGGACCAGCCATACTCGGTTTTATCTCATCCATATTTAATGCCAAGGAATCTGTAAATATAGGATCATTTGTATTTTTATCTCTCCACATTCCTTGCGTTTTAGCATAAGCTTCTACTAAATTAAATTCTCTTCCCGTAAATTTTAAATATTTACAAGTTTCTCTATCTATAGGGAAAAAACCACAAGTGGCACCATATTCTGGAGCCATATTTGCAATAGTAGCCCTATCAGCAATAGCTAAATCATTTAAACCAGGACCAAAAAACTCTACAAACTTTCCTACTACACCTTTTTTTCTCAAAGTTTCTGTAATAGTTAAAACTAAATCTGTAGCTGTTACTCCATCTGGTAAAGAACCTTCTAATTTAAAACCAATTACTTCAGGGATCCGCATAGAAATTGGTTGTCCTAACATTACAGATTCAGCTTCTATGCCTCCAACACCCCAGCCTAGTACAGCTAACCCATTTACCATTGTTGTATGGCTATCAGTTCCCACTAATGTATCTGGATAGGCAATTAATCGACCATTAACTTTTTTAGTCCAAATTACTTTTGCTAAGTTTTCAAGATTTACTTGATGACATATTCCAGTTCCAGGAGGGACTACTCTAAAATTATCAAAAGCTTTTTGTCCCCATTTCAAGAAAGAGTAGCGTTCTTTATTTCTAGAAAATTCAATTTTTACATTCTCTGCAAAGGCATTTTTTGAGCCAAACTTATCAACAGACACCGAATGATCTATTACTAGATCTACTGGAGAAAGAGGATTAATTTTAGAAACATCTACTCCAAAACTTGTAACAGCTTGTCGCATTGCAGCTAAATCTACTACAGCTGGCACACCAGTAAAATCTTGCATTAAAATTCTTGCAGGTACATATGATAAATCTAAGTCTTTATCATTACTTTGCTTATATCCTATTAAGGCTGCAATATGGTCTTTAGTAACAACTTTTCCATCAAAGTTTCTTAATAAATTTTCTAAAATTACTTTTAAAGAAAATGGGAATCTAGTTAAATCTCCAAAAATTTCAGAAGCTTTTTTTAATGAAAAATAATCATAAACTTGACCATTAAGTTCTAAAGTTTCTCTAAAAGTTTCCTTCGAAACATCATCCATATAATTTATCCCTAATTTAAAAATAACTAACTTTGAATTGTTTCTATTAATTGACCATTTTTTTGGAATAAAGCAGCAAAAATTTGATCTTCTCCTCCATCTAAAGTTACACCAAATTTTCCTGAAGCAATTCCTCCATCTTTTGGATCAAATCCTCTAATTACCCTCAAAATATCTCTATAAGGCTCATCTAAATTAGAAAAACCACCGCCCCACCATAACTCATCACTTTGTGCCTCTATAGGTCTATCTTTAGATAATCCAGCAGAAACAAATAAAAGAGTTTTTTCTTCATTATAGGCTAAGCGTTTTAGTGAAGACATATAGTTAGAGTGTCCTGGATTACTATCTATTGCCCTATGAATTTTAACTGACGCTCTAGACAATGCTGACGCTCCATTTCTAGCTGCATGATCCAATAAAGATGAAGAAATATTATATGATTCTAAAATTTTATCTAAACCTTTACTATACATCCACTCTACTAATTCTAACGGATTAGGGGACATATGTAGCTCTCTAGATTTATCAAGTAGCTCTTCAAAACACCCTCTTAAAAAAACGATATCATTAATATCAAAAGAACTGTTTGACATAAAAAATGCTCTTAATTTAATTGCAATATTAATAACTTTTTTTGACTCATTGGTTTTATTTTTGTTGCTACCAACTAAATTTCCAGTAAAAACCAACCTATCCTGTGATTTACTTTTATCTAATATTTGTTTGCATATCTTTTCAAAAGGCGCCGCTTTTCCTCTGACAGCTCCAATTACCCATACTCTTTCAAATGAACCTAAATTATGAATTCTAATATTATTTTCAGAAATTTTTTTTTCATAATCTGTATGAGCATTTAATTCATAGTTGCTCATATAAAAAATCTCTCATAAATTAACCTTAAGATTTTCTTCAGTTTTTTTTATAGCGTCTTCTACAGCTATATCATCAACTGCCACCATTTCACGAGCAAAGCGATCCAATGCCATTTCATATAATTGTCTTTCACTATAAGACTGATCTGGATCACCTTCTCCTCTAAACAAATCCCTTAGTACTTCTGCTATAGAAACAGGATCTCCTTTATTTAGTTTGTCTTTATAATCTTTTTCTCTTTTAGCCCACATAGTTTTCCTAATCCTAGCCTTACCTGTCAAAGTAGTGAGCGCTTTCTTCATTTCCCCTTTATCAGAAATAGCCCTTAAACCTAATTCACTTAATTTACTAATAGGTATTCTTAAAGTCATTCTTTCATGTTCAAAAAAAACAACTAAACATTCCACTTTCTTTTTAAGAAGTGTAAGTGTTTCGTATTTTATAGCCTTACCTAAACCATGTTTAGGATATATTAACCAATCACCTAATTCATATTCCTTTTCAATAGTATCCATTTATATCCTCAAATTTATAATATAATAAATTATTCTCCTGGCTTAGAAGAGTAAAATTTTTTAAATTTATTTTTTATTCCTTGATATTCTTCTGCATCATTGAATTGTTCCTTTTTCTCTGTAATATTAGGCCAAATATCTGATTGTATTGTATTTAAATCAAGCCACTTATCGGCCTCTGAATCTGAATCAGGCAAAATAGCTTCAGCAGGACACTCTGGTTCACACACCCCACAGTCAATACACTCATCTGGATTAATAACTAACATATTTTCACCTTCATAAAAACAGTCTACAGGACATACTTCTACACAATCTGTAAATTTACATTTAATACAATCTTCAGTCACAACGTAAGTCATCTTATACTCCACTTTACTTATATATTTTAAATTATTTCATATTTTTTAAAATTTTTTGTTTTGCTTCCATTCTATCTCTATCTTCTACATGAATTAGTCCAGCGATTCTTCTTATGAGCATATCTTCAGCAGCATCTAAATCTCCGTCAACATATGCCAATTCCCATAACATCTCAAGTAATCTAATTCTTTTTTCTAGCTCCCAAGATTCTTTTATTACTCTTGTAAAACCATATAATTGTGTGGCATTTTCTGCTAAATTTTTACCTTCAGTTAAAATCTTATTTGCCTGTTCCATATCAACATTAAATTGTTTTTGAATTAAAACTAATATTAGAGATTTTTCATTATCATCAAAGACTCCATCCATTGAAGCTGCCTCACATAATATTGCCACACACGCAAGTTTATAATCATCATTAGAATCTTTAGTTTCAACATCTGTATTTTGAAAAATATTTTTAAAAGAAGCAAACATTATATATACTCCAACATATAATTTAGGATAATTAGAATTGTCAATAAAAAATTACAATTATAAAAAAATCTTGTTCAATAATGCTTCTATTAACATAATAATTAAAATTTATCTAGATAGCATTTTAATTAATTGTTAATTTTTCTAATACTGAAAATGGAGAATTAATATTCTTATTATTTTTGACTAAGAATTCTCTAGAAGTTTCCTTATTATTCTTGAGTATATACTTTACTGGATTATTTTTATCTCTTTCACAACCTAATGTATCTAAGATTGTTTTTAACTGATTATATGTCAGATTAAAATTCTTATTAAAAAGATTCATATTTTTCTTATTTAAAAAAAATATATTTGTAGATTTCATAATAGATTTAAACTTTAGTATTATCTTTTCTATAAGTTCAACATTATAAAAACTATCCCCTATTAAAATAAACTCTCTTGCATAAATAAATTCCTTAGGAATGCTTTGTAAGCTAATGGCATAATTAATATCAGGGTATAACACTCTATTTTTAACATCAAAATATATCTGTCTTAAACACCAAAAACGCTCAGCGTGTTTATTCTCAAATAATTTGGGCACCCATATACATAATTCTCCTATTTTTACTCCATAATTTGTTAGTATTTGTTTATCCTTTTTTGAAAGATTTTTAGTTAATTCTTTTACCTTTGAAATTTTAATCACACCTAAAGACTCATTCAGTTGATATATTAAGCCACTTGCGGCACCTTCTTTAAATTTTGCATTTAATACTGTAAGAGGATTCATAATATTGTTTATTGTCTTTTTCAAAAACAATAATAATCTTTTCTTAATTTTTTTCTTATCAATATCATCTAACAGAGTAAAATTACGTAGAAAAATTCTAGGTTTAATAACCGAAGGCCCCTTAACTAATTTAGCTAGCAAATGATTCTTCCAATACATATTCATTTGTTCATCAAAACTTATTTCATTGTCATCACATGTCTGCAGAAGTTCTACTCTATTTTTTAATTCTTTAGCTAAAGTCCTTCTTACAACTTTTAAAACTTCTTTTTTATCATGTGGATTTTTTGACACGTCATTAATAAAGCTAAAACCTTCTATTCTACCTATAAAATGACCCTCGACTAAAACTGAATTATCTTGTGTAATGCTGGCCACCAAATTACTTTCCACACCCAAATGTTTTGAAAATTTTGCCATCTTATAGTCAACAAATCTTTCTACCAAACCCTCATGTAATGCATCCGATAATCTATTTTCTATATATCTTGCTCTAGTTGCTAGCTCACTTTTATTATTAATCCAAGCTTTGTGATTAGAAATGTAGTTCCAAGTTCTAACGCTAGCTAATCTGGATCCTAATAGATCTAACTCACCCTTAATATTATTTAATTCGTCAAGATTTTTATTGGCCCAATTTTCAGGAATTGAGTCTTTATCTATTATAAACAGAAAAAGTTTTACTAAAAGTTTGGCATGTGAATCATCAAAATTTTTACTATAATCTGGAACTGAACATATTTCCCATAATAATTTTACTTCTTCTTCTCCATTAAGCCTATATACAATATCTGGGTTTTGGGATAAAATTTTTAATAATTTTTCATCTTCCGCTTCTGGGCATAGCATTAAATATGGTTTGCTTGGCATAATACTTAAACTTCTTAACAAAGATTTTAATGAAGAAAAGTCTAAAAAACTATTTCTCCAAATCATGGTATTAATATGAGGAAAAACGTGATTCTCTATAGAATCAATCATATATTGTGAAAAATCTAAACAGCCTGCAGTAGTACCAAAAGAACCATCCCTTTTGTACCTTCCGGCTCTTCCTGCTATTTGTGCTAATTCAGAAGTAGTCAATAGTCGTGTTACTTTCCCATCAAATTTATTTAATTTTGCAAAAGATACATGATTAATATCCATATTTAATCCCATACCAATAGCATCTGTTGCAACTAAGTAGTCAACTTCACCTGATTCATATAATTCTACTTGTGCATTTCTTGTCTTAGGACTTAGAGCTCCTAAAACAACAGCCGTGCCACCATGTTTTCGCTTAACTAATTCAGCAATTTCGTAGACATCATTAATAGAAAAAGTAACAATAGCAGACCTTCTAGGCATTTTATTTAATTTAGTTTTACCTATATATTTTAAATTTGATAAACGTTCCATTTTTTTTATTATTATGCTCGGGTATAAAAATTTTAACAAAATTTCTAAACTATCCGAACCTAAAAACATTGTCTCTTGTTCGCCCTTAACATTTAATATTTTATCTGTGAATATATGTCCTCTATCGTTATGACTGCAAAGTTGAATTTCATCTATCGCTACAAAATCTACTCTTAAATCCTTAGGCATAGCCTCAACAGTACAAATAAAATATCTTGCTGTGTCTGGGACTATTCTTTCTTCACCTGTGATTAATGCAATATTTAACAATCCTTTTTTATTAACTAATTTATCATATATCTCCCTTGCTAAAAGTCTCAAAGGACAACCAATTATTCCTGAAGAAAATTTAAGCATTCTTTCTATCGCATAATGCGTTTTTCCAGTATTAGTCGGCCCTAATACAGCAATTAAATCACCTAAATTATTTTCAGATTGTAAAAATTTATTTGTACGCAAACTATAATTAAGCATTTTATGATACCTATTATCATTAGAATATATAAACATTATCTAGTCAAAATATAACAAATAAACTAAAATATTTTTACATAAATATATATTATTTAATTAGGATAATAATGCTAGATCTTTTTCCTCACATTGAACCGTATGAATATGGGTTACTAGATGTGGATAATATTCATAAAATTTACTGGGAAAAACTTGGAAACAAAAAAGGGGTTCCTGTTTTAGTTCTGCATGGTGGTCCTGGTGCAGGAGGAAACATAGAACTAAGACGTTTTTTTGATCCAGAATATTATAATATTATTATTTTTGATCAGAGAGGAGCTGGCAGATCTTTGCCTGCTGCATGCATAGATAATAATACAACTCAAGATCTTATAAAAGACATTGAAAAATTAAGAATGTTTTTTAAAATTGACAGATGGATAATTTTTGGTGGAAGTTGGGGTTCTTCATTATCCTTAGCCTATTCTCAGAAATATCCAGATAATGTTTTAAGTATTGTATTAAGAGGTGTATTTCTTTGTAGAAAAAAAGAAATTACATGGTTTTTACATGGAATTAAAAATATTTTTCCTGAATATTGGGATAGATTTAATTCATTTTTACCTAAAAGTGAAAGAAAAGAATTATTATCATCCTATTACAATAGATTAATAAGTACTGACCCTAAAATAAATGGAGAAGCTGCGGTTTCATGGGCACGATATGAAGCAAACTGCTCAACTTTACTTCCAAATGCTTCTGTATCTGAAGAATTTTTAAATGTACAAATGGCATTAAATTTAGCAAGAATAGAGGCTCATTATTTTTTAAACAATTTATTCTTAGAAGAAGGACAACTTCTTAAAAATATTCCAAAAATTACCTCCTGAAAGCGCTTATGATCTATCTAGTGCATGGCCTAATGCAACTTTAAAAATTATTGAACAGGCTGGACATAGTGCTTTAGAAGCTCCTATACAAAAGGCTCTTTTAGAAACAATGGAAGAAATTAAAAAAACATCTTAATAAATATAATATGAAGAAATTATATTTATAATCACAGGGACAAAAATAATGAATACTAAATTTTTTAAAGATCATTTTCAAACATTAAATCTGAAATTAAAAAATGAAAATATTAAAAATTTTATTCCTATAATATCCCAAGATTTTGAAAAAGATAAAATTAATTTTTCAAGCTTTTGGAAAGAATGTGACAATGAAAATATAAAGATAAAAAATAATAAAGAAAAAAGAAAAATAAGAAATCTTGTCGAAGTCACAAAAAAAATCTTTTTAAATAATTATTCAAAAAAAATTTATAATCAAATTACTGCTAATAGAAATAAATTTATCAAAATTGATGAACTCGTATTGTCAGCAAATAATGTAGTTCCTTACTTAACTCCGTCTAAAGAACAACTTGAAATTGAAAACAAGAAAATACTTAAAGATAAAGAAGGTATCGAAACTGACCAAGGATTATTTTTATCCTCAGTTCTTTCTAACCAACTAGAAGGGAATCATCTATGTCATTCAATGTTGCTTCCAAGTGATCTAGCATTAGAAAAGCAAGAAGAGTTTAATAAAATAAAAAAAGTACAATTTAATGGAGCAAGTATTAAAAAATTTGAAAAACATGTAGTAGTTACACTTGAGAATAGGGAATATTTAAATGCTGAAGATGAAAGAACATTACTTCCTTTAGAAGCTGCAATAGATCTAGCAATATTAGATAAAGATACTGACATTGCTGTTTTAAGAGGTGAAGTAGTTGAGCATCCTAAATATGCCGGCAAAAGAACTTTTGGGGCAGGAATAAATTTAACACATCTTTATCAAGGTCAAATATCTTTTCTTTGGTATATCAAAAGAGATATGGGTG
>LWDU01042168.1_pt1 | contig 43323 bp, 37 predicted proteins | sample 727161 | NCBI WGS metagenome assembly LWDU01 (sample SAMN04566230, study PRJNA314399) | hydrothermal vent metagenome | isolation source: deep sea hydrothermal plume seawater | place: Mexico: Gulf of California, Guaymas Basin | collected 2004-07-11
TGATCTGTTGTACCAGGTACTGCCGGTGTATCAACATTAACATCCTTGAAATATCCCGTTCTTCCTAACCGTTGCTTTCCTCGCTCCACTTGTTTAGTAGAAATCCATGCACCTTCCTGTTGTCGCATTTCCCTTCTTAATACTTCATCTCGAGTTATTGAGTTTCCAGAAAAATTAATCCGCCTTACATAAACACGCTTACTTGGATCAACAAAAAAAGTTATCGAAACCGTTTTATCATCTTTGTTTATGTCAGGGATAGAATTCACATTTGCAAACGAATAGCCTTCTTCACCTAATCGATCAGTTAATAACTTGCTACTGTCCGTTACTTTTTTACGAGAAAACAATTCACCACTATTAACCGATATCAACTCAAATAAATTTTCTTCTGGTAAAATCAAGTCGCCCGCCAATTTAACTTCTGAAACGGTATATTGCACACCTTCACTTATATTAATTGTTATATAAATATCCTTCTTGTCAGGAGTAATCGATACCTGAGTCGAATCAATATTAAAATTAAGATAGCCATGATCCAGATAATAAGATCGTAATGCTTCTAAATCGCCGGAAAGTTTTTGTTTTGAATATTGGTCACTACTTGAATAAAAAGAATACCAACTAGGAGTACTTAATTTAAACTGCTTAAGTAATTTTTTCTCATCAAAAACAGAGTTTCCAACAATATTGATTTTTTTGATTTTAGCGGCCAGACCTTCTGACACATCAATAACTATGGCCACACGATTGTCGTCTAGCTCGGTAACCGTTGAAGTGATTTTAACAGCATATTTACCAAACGAATAATACTGACGTTGTAGCTCTTGTTCAGTTTGGTCTAACTGAGATTGAACAAACACACGCCCTTCTGCAAAACCAAATTGCTTCAAGTTATCCAATAAATCATCTGTTTCAATATCTTCATTACCCGTCATGGTAATGCTACCAATTGCGGAACGTTCTTTAAGAATGAAGACAAGTATCTCCCCATCTCTTTCTAGCCTGACATCTTCAAAAAAACCGGTTTTAAATAATGCTCGGACTGCCTCTGATGAACGGGAATCATCAAAAGTATCTCCTACTTTCATCGGTAAATAATTAAATACTGTTCCCGGAGTAATTCGTTCTAATCCTTCGACTCGAATATCTTCGATCACAAACTCTTCTGCTGCCTGCAATGAAACAACCATCGATAGCATTAATAATAAAACATAAAGTATATTCTTAAGTTTGAATTGCATATCCTTGATTACTTATTTTATTTTTATAATTATTTAAAATGACTTCTGCTACCTGTAATGAAGCGAACAGAACGCATTGAAACCTAAAGTATTTTATTAACTATTAACTCTATCCAGTTGTTATTTTTTTATTATTGTAGAATCACCCAAATAAACGAGTAATGTCGTTAAATATAGCAATACTCATCAATCCTAACAACAAAACTAAACCGACTTGTTGCCCAAGTATCTGCATAGCCTCAGACACAGGTTTTCCTATTACAAGCTCGACAAGATAATACATTAAGTGGCCGCCATCTAATAGTGGTACAGGCAGGAGATTTAATACGCCTAAACTGACACTAACTATTGCCATAAAACTTAAAAAAGCAACCAAGCCAATACCAGCTGATTGCCCTGCATATTTAGCAATACTTATTGGACCACTCAAGTTTTTTACTGATGCTTCACCAACCAGCATTTTACCAAGTACTCGAAGAGTTAACACTGACATTTCCCATGTTTTTTTTGATGCTTTTATAAAAGCATAAGGCACGCTATAAGCTTCTAGAGTAAAGTAAGATTCAAACCATCCATCCGGTCTATATGCTCCAGCTCCAATACGACCAATAATTTCGTTTTCCAATTCTAATCGTTCAGGAATGATTTCTATCGTCATCGTTAAACCACCACGCAACACTGCAAGCTCGAGCATTTGATCAGGACTCTTTCTAATTATTGCGACCCACTCTCCCCATGAGGTTACGGCTCCTCCATCCACACTTATAATCTCATCATTTTGAAGTAGGCCACTTCTTTCAGCTGCACCTCCGGGCAATATCTCTCCAATAATTGCTGCCAACTTTAATTTAATAACGCTTAAGCCTAAAGCTTCCAATAATTTTCCTTCAGCCATTTCATCTATAGATATTTCAGATAGATCAATTTGTGCATTCTGCTCAACACCTTCACTATCGATGACATTAATATTAATAACATCAGCATTAACAGTATAATTAACAAGTGCGTCGACCACTGTAGACCACGTTGGTGTTTTAACATTATTTATTGAAATAATTTCCTGACCCGAAACCAAACCTGCTCGTGAACTTATTGACAAAGGCTCGACATCGCCAATAAATGGTTTCAAACCATTTACACCAATAACAAAAACTATCCAGTAAGCAAATATTGCAAAGATAAAATTAAATATGGGACCAGCTGAAACAATCGCAAAACGTTGCCATAGTGGTTTGTAATTAAATGAACGAGGTAGATCTTCTTCTTTAACGTCACCTTCACGTTCATCCAACATTTTTACATAACCACCTAAAGGCAAAGCCGCTATAACAAACTCGGTCTTATCTTCACCAAATGTCCTTTTGTATATAGTCCGACCAAAACCAATAGAGAATCGTAAAATTTTCACATCACAACGGCGAGCTATCCAATAATGACCAAACTCATGAAAAGTAATCAATACGCCAAGCGCAACAATAAAAGCAACTATAGATTGCAGTATATCGATCATATTTGCATACCTTTAATTGTTTGCATCGCATAACCACGTGCTAACTTGTCATCTTCCAAAATAACATCAAGTGATGTTGCTTCGTGCTGCGTCACATTTTCTAATACTGTTTCAATAACGTTAGCAATATCAGTAAACCTAATATTTTTTTGTAAAAATTCATTTACAGCAATTTCATTCGCTGCATTTAAAATTGCACTGCTCGTGCCTCCTTGTTGCATAGCTTCACGAGCAAGCCGTAAACAAGGAAACCGTTGTTCGTCAGGAACAATAAAATCAAGTTGGGCAATATCAAATAAATCGAGCCGTTCAACACCGGCATCAATTCGCTCTGGCCAAGCGAGACCATAAGCAATTGGCGTACGCATGTCCGGATTACCTAACTGCGCTAATACTGAACCGTCACTATATTCAACTAGAGAATGAATCACGCTTTGAGGGTGAATAATCACTTGTATAAAGTCGGCTTGAACATGAAATAACCAACACGCTTCTATAACTTCTAAACCTTTATTCATCATCGTTGCCGAATCAACTGAAATTTTTCTACCCATATCCCAGTTAGGATGAGCGCAAGCTTGCTCAGGAGTCATTGAAGAAAGTTGTTCTAAGGGTGTCGTACGAAAAGGCCCGCCTGATGCGGTTAACAATACTTTTTTAACACCCAGGCTTTCGACATTTTTACCAAAGTCTGCGGGCATACATTGAAAAATAGCGTTATGTTCACTATCAATCGGCAACAATTCAGCGTTATTTTTTTCGATAACATCCATGAATAACTTGCCAGACATAACCAGCGCTTCTTTATTAGCAAGCAATACGCGTTTACCTGCTTCCGCTGCAGCTAATGTAGGTAACAAACCTGCAGCTCCAACGATAGCCGCCATAACGTAATCAACATCATCAAGTTCTGCTACTTTAAGTAATCCATCAATGCCGCTTAAGACGACAACATCAGAAGCACTCTTCTTTAACTCATGTTCTAACTTTAATGCGGCATCTTCATTTACCATTACCGCAAATTCAGGTTCATGTTTAAGACACTGTTCTAATAAAGTATCGACATTGGTATTCGCAGTTAAGGCTTTGATATAATATTTGTCCGGGTGACGCGAAACCACATCCAGTGTATTAACACCTATGCTACCCGTAGCACCTAATACAGTAATTCCCTTCATCCAATTAACCCTATAGAGATAAGACCAAACACAAAAATAGGACTAGCCGCAGTTAAACTATCTATTCTGTCCATAACACCGCCATGACCCGGTAATATATTGCCACTATTTTTCTGTCCTGCTTCACGCTTTACCAAACTTTCCATTAAATCACCAAACACCGACCCTATAACGGTCAACATTGATAAGCCTATAAACATAAAACTATCACCTAAGTTTTTATTTGTAGCAATAACATAGCATACTGCAATTACAACAGCTGAGGCGATACCCGCAATAGTCCCTTCCCATGTTTTGCCAGGACTCACTCGACTAGAAAGTTTACGTTTACCCCATTTTTTGCCGGCGAAATAAGCGGCAGTGTCTGCGCCCCAAATAAGTAACATCAACATCATAATTAATGCAGCACCATTAGCAGAGAATGATTTAAGTAAAATTAAACCAGACCACATTGGGATTAATAACAACAAACCAATAATTATTAAAAGAGCTGGCGACGTTGGCAATAAATTGTGCTGCTTTTGATAAGACACAATAAGGACAATGGCGAATAACCAATAAACTGCCCCGCATAAAATAATAGTATTATATAAGTAACGATTATCAAGCCAATATATAACGGCTAGCATCAATAAAAGAAATGTAGCATAGATATATTTAATTGATTTACTTAACTTACAAAGCCCCCCCCACTCCCATGCACCAATCGCTGCAAATGCAGCAAACAATATTGCAAACCATATCGTGTCAACGAAAAATATAAATACGATGACCATGGGAATCAAAATCAGGGCTGTAATAATTCTATTTTTAAGCATGATTATTTAGTTATTATTATTATTTTCTATTTGTTCCGAAGTTTTACCAAATCGTCTTTGTCTATTAGCAAACCAATCTAATGCAATACCAAATTGTTCTGTACTAAAGTCAGGCCATAATACATCGGTAAAATATAACTCGGTATAAGCCAGTTGCCACAAAAAATAATTACTTATACGCTGTTCACCTCCGGTGCGAATAAACAGATCGGGTTCTTTATATTCTGCCGAAGACATCCTTTCAGAAATAAGTCCCTCATTAATATCAGTAGCCGATAATTTTCCTGAAGTAATATCTCCAGAGATTGATTGAAACGCTTGGGTAATATCCCAACGGCCGCTGTAGTTTGCCGCTATATTTAAAGACAAACCTGAATTTTCGGAGGTGAGTGTTTCGGAATCACTAATGATTTTTTGTAACTTATCACTAAATGCTGTTTTATCACCGATAAATTTTAAGCGTACATTATTCTTCTGCAAATCTTCAACTTCAGATTTCAATGCCGTCATGAAGAGTTCCATTAATAGATCGACTTCTTTTTCTGGACGCTGCCAATTTTCACGACTAAAGGCATAGACCGTCATCGCACTCAATCTTTGAGCAACAGCATGTTCTATTAATTTTCGTAGTGTTTTGACACCAGCATGATGACCGGAGGCACGAGGTAAGTTTTTATTTTTTGCCCATCGGCCATTTCCATCCATGATGATGGCAATATGCTCTGGCTTGGGAAGTTTAGTTTCGCTATCCATCACTATTGCTATATCGGCAATCGCAGATTATTAACTATAGGAATGATAATATTTGAATAATGTTGCTGACTTAAATTTCGAGCATCTCTGCTTCTTTCTGTTCAAGACTCTTGTCTATCGTTGCAATATTTTCATTGGTTATTTTTTGAATTTGCTCTTCTGCTCGACGCTCATCATCTTCACCAATCAATTTTTCTTTAATCAGCTCTTTGCAAGATGAATTAGCATCACGTCTGATATTACGAATAGCAACACGTGCCTTTTCGGCTTCAGCACGAACTATTTTAATTAAATCTTTACGTCGTTCTTCAGTTAAGGCTGGTAAAGGAACACGAATCAAGTCTCCCGTCGTCACTGGATTTAAACCAAGATTAGCATTCATAATCGCCTTTTCAATATCAGGAACACTACTTTTATCAAATGCATTAACACCTAACATTCTGGCATCAATAACATTAATACTCGCTACCTGATTTAGAGGTGTATCTGTTCCGTAATAACTGACTTTTACCTGCTCCAGTAAACCTGGATGTGCACGACCTGTTCTAATTTTAGACATTTCAGCTTTCAAGGATTCAAAACTCTTCAGCATACGTGTTTTCGCATCACTAATAATATCTTCAATCATGTTCTTTCTCCTACTAGCCTAGGCGTTGCTTAGACTAAACATTATTTAGGCTAACTTATTCTACAAGGGTTCCTTCATCTTCACCTTGTACTGCTTTTAAAAGTGAACCCGGCTTTGTCATATTTAATACTCTCAGAGGCATATTGTTATCACGACAAAGAACTACGGCGGTCGTATCCATAACACCTAATTTACGTTCAATAACTTCATCATAACTCAGGGTATCATATCGAACAGCATCTTTATTTTTCATTGGGTCTGAAGAATAAACACCATCGACTTTAGTTGCTTTGATTAATAATTCAGCGCCCAGTTCAATCGCACGTAAACTAGCTGCTGAGTCTGTAGTAAAAAAGGGATTGCCTGTACCGGCAGCTAAAATGACAACGCGCCCCTTCTGAAGATGGCGCACAGCACGACGACGAATATAGTCTTCGCAAACTTCATTGATTTTTAGAGCCGACATGACTCTGGCGTGTAAATTAATTCGCTCTAGCGCATCTTGCATCGCCAGTGAATTCATAATGGTAGCTAACATCCCCATCTGATCAGCAGTAACACGATCAATACCTGAGGCGGCCAGGCCGGTGCCACGAAAGATATTGCCACCGCCAATAACGATGGCAACTTCTGTACCTTGTTTACTAAGCTCCGCTATTTCACCGGCAATTCGGCTTATCATGTCAGGATCGATGCCATAGGCTTCGTTCCCCATCAATGCCTCACCACTGAGCTTAATTAAAACCCGCCTGTATTTTGCAGTGCTGGACGGGTTAGACATACTAACCAGTCTCCCTCAGCCTAACCTTTGGCCTGGGCTTTAACTTCTTCAGCAAAGTTATCAACCTTCTTCTCAATACCTTCACCTACTTCATAACGAATAAACGATACAACGCTGGCATTGGCAGTTTGAAGTAATTTCTCTACTGTTTGATCAGGGTCTTTAACAAAAGGCTGCCCCAGCAAAGTAATCTCTTTTAAGAATTTCTTAATTTTTCCTGAGACCATCTTTTCAATGATCTCGGCAGGCTTACCACTTTCTTCTGCTTGAGCGACAAAGATTGCTTTTTCCTTAACCAACTCATCTTGAGGGACCTGATCTTCGCTAATGCAAACAGGCTTGCTAGCAGCAACATGCATGGCTATATCCTTAGCCAACGTTTCATCTCCGCCTTCAAGCTCAACAACAACACCAATACGAACACCATGAGAATAAGTTCCAACTGGGCCTGTAGCAGTACGTTTTTCAAAACGACGCACCGTAATTTTCTCACCAATCTTGGTAATTAATTGCTGAGTTGCTTCTTCAACAGTTTGGTCGCCCACACTAAGTCCATTCAATGCTTCAACATCACTTGGATTTTGTGCGGAAACAGCATCGATAACATTGCTAGTAAAGGTAAGAAAATTTTCATCCTTAGCAACAAAATCAGTTTCGCAGTTGATTTCCAGAATGGTAACGTCATTTCCATCTTGTTTGATGGAGATAATTCCTTCAGCTGCAATACGACCGGCTTTCTTGGCTGCTTTAGCTGCACCTGATTTACGCATATCTTCAATTGCGGTTTCAATATCACCATTGGCTTCCTGCAAAGCCTTTTTACAATCCATCATCCCTGCGCCTGTACGTTCACGAAGCTCTTTAACTAATGAAGCAGTAATTTGCATCTAATAATCCCTCTAACTTATCTAATCTGAAAAACGACTAATTATTCGTCATCCGCTTTTGCGGCGGTCTTTTTGCTGACTTTTTTCGCAACTTTCTTTTTCGCTACTTTTTTCTTAGCGGTTGCTTTCTTTTTAGTCACTTTCTTTTCAGCATCTTCTTCAGCAGGTTTTTCTTCTGCTTCAGCGCTATCTGCTTTCTTTACTGCCTTTTTCTTAGCCTTTTTCTTTGTGACCTTTGGCGCAGCTTCTACCGCAGCTATTGGCGCACCAGATTCATCAATTTCGACTAAGTCGTCGCTATTCTCTTCGCTACCTATATGAGCAACAGATTGGCGACTTTCTAAAACAGCATCAGCAATACCTTTGGCATAAAGTGTAATTGAACGAATTGCATCGTCGTTACCAGGGATAACATAATCAACACCTTTAGCACTGTTATTACTATCAACAATACCGACTACAGGTATGCCAAGCTTCACTGCTTCATTTACAGCAATATTCTCGTAGCCAACATCAATAATGAAAATAGCATCAGGAATGCCTTTCATATCTTTAATACCCGATAAATTAGCTTTCAACTTCTCCAACTCACGTCTAAGCATAAGTTGTTCTTTCTTATTAACACGTTCAAAACTGCCATCCGTCTGCATGGCTTCAATTTCTTTTAAACGATTAATCGAACCGCGAACCGTCTTGAAATTGGTCAATAAGCCACCTAACCAACGACGATTGATATAAGGCATGCCACAACGAGCCGCTTCTTCTGCGATAATTGATTGTGCCGCACGCTTGGTGCCGACAAATAATATGGTGCCCTTTCTTGAAGCTAGTTTACTGACAAAATTCGTCGCATCTTCGTATAACGGAAGGGTCTTTTCCAGATTAATGATATGGATTTTATTACGCTGACCAAATAGATATGGTGCCATACTGGGATTCCAGTATCGGGTTTGATGACCAAAATGGACACCAGCCTCCAGCATTTCACGCATGGTGACGTTCGACATGTTTATTCTCCTAGGTTTAGGGTTAAGCCTCCGCACTCCCCATATAACAACCTGATATCTAACAAATGATTCAGGCACCCCATATATGGTTCTAAGCGTGCGTGTGACAATTAAAATTATGTATTTGCGAAAATCGCGTGCGCTTTATACCATAGAACAATTTCCACAACAAATATCTTAGGTTTCAAACTATTAAAATGGCTGTATCTATTAAAACACCCGATGAAATCGAAAAAATGCGTATTGCTGGCCGCCTCGCAGCCGACGTACTGGAGATGATCGGCTCCAAAGTAAAAATCGGTGTGACAACTGACGAATTAAACCAGATTTGCCACGATTACATCGTAAATGAGCAAAAAGCGATACCTGCACCACTGGATTATCGTGGTTTTCCAAAATCAATCTGCACTTCTGTCAACCATGTTGTATGCCATGGCATCCCCAGTGATAAAAAGCTTAAAAATGGCGATATTATCAATATTGATATTACCGTCATCAAAGATGGCTATCATGGTGATACCAGTAAAATGTTTTTTGTTGGTGAAGCTCCTATACGAGCCAAGCGCCTGGTTGAATTGACTTATGACTGTATGAAAAAAGGAATCGAACTGGTTCGCCCCGGAGTTTGTTTAGGAGATGTTGGTTCTGCCATACAAAACCTAGCCGAGAGCAACCACTGCTCCGTGGTCAGAGAATATTGCGGCCATGGTATTGGCAAAGAATTCCATGAAGATCCGCAAGTACTCCATTACGGCAAACCCAAGACCGGATTAAAACTCGAAGCAGGCATGACTTTTACTATTGAACCAATGATTAATCTTGGTAAACGACAGGTTAAATTACTCTCAGATGAATGGACGGTAGTTACACGAGATAAAAAATTATCAGCACAATGGGAACATACCATCCTCGTTACTGAAGATAGTTTCGAAGTTTTAACCAAACGTTCAGATGAAAATTTCTAATGGAAAATAGTGTCGCTGAAAAACACTTGTTTGATAAAAGCAGATTTAAAAGAAAGCTAAAACAGGAAACTACTCATCTATCCTCGTTCAAAAAAGCATTCAACCACGGTTACGCCTATCTGACGGATAGTTTTAGTGCTGGTGAACATATCGAAGTACTGGTCAAGCAACAGGGCTGGCTCATTGACCAATTGCTTGTCATTGCCTGGGAACAATTTATAGATTCCGATCAACTTAGTTTAGTTGCTGTCGGCGGTTACGGTCGCAATGAACTTCTACTGGCATCAGATATCGATTTAATGATTCTCCAAAAACCTCGTTTAAAAAAAGGAACAGAACAACAATTACAATCCTTCCTTACTTTCTTATGGGATTTTGGCCTAGAAGTTGGACACAGTGTTAGAACAGTAAAAGAATGTAAGTTTGAAGCAAAAAATGACATCACCGTAATAACCAATATTATGGAGTCCAGATTAATTTGTGGAAATGAAAAGTTACACGAAGAAATGCGTAAAGCAACAAGCCCAAAAAAGATCTGGCCAACGAAAAAGTTTTTTGAAGAAAAGTTACTGGAACAAAAAGAACGCCATGAAAAATACAGTGATTCAACTAATAAACTTGAACCTAATATAAAAGAATCACCCGGTGGCTTGCGCGACATACAAATGATTGGTTGGGTAGCAGAACGTCAGTTTGACAACATGGATATTAGCAATCTTGTTAAACAAAAATTTCTTACGCGCGAGGAATATAAAGTATTACAAGCAGGTCGCAACTTCTTATGGCGCATTCGTTTTGCGTTACACATGACGACTAATCGTCGCGAAGATCGGTTGCTATTCGACTACCAAAGAAATGTAGCTGAAGTACTAGGCTTTAAAGACAAAGAAAATAAAGGCATTGAAGCCTTTATGAAAATGTATTTCAAAACGATTCGTGAAATAAGTCGTTTAAACGAAATATTACTACAACATTTTAAAGAAGAGATTATTTATAGCAAACGAAAAGAAAAGATCGTTGCCATAAACTCACGCTTTCAAAAAAGAAATGACTTTATTGAAGTTGTTAACAAAAATATTTTCAAAAACCATCCGTTTGCTTTATTTGAAATATTTTTATTAACACAGCAAGACCCATCAATTAAAGGCGTCAAAGCAAGCACGATACGTCTTATTAGAAAACATCTGTATTTAATAGATGATCGGTTTCGAAAAGATATTGCCAATAGAAGTTTGTTTTTGGAAATAATTCGACAACCTAATCTGGTTGGTCATAAATTAAGAATGATGCATCGCTATGGTGTTTTAGCAGCTTACTTACCTGCGTTCGCTAAAATTGAAGGCTTAATGCAATTTGATATGTTTCACATTTTTACTGTTGATGAACACACGCTTACAGTTATTCAAAACATGCGTTTATTCGCAACAGAGGAATACAAAGAAAAATTTCCAGTTTGTCACGCATTAACAAAGAAAATACCAAAGCTTGAATTACTTTATCTTGCCGGTCTATTTCATGATATTGCTAAAGGCCGTGGCGGTGATCATGCCGAATTAGGTGTAAAAGATGCCACGGATTTTTGTAAGCTCCATGGATTAAGTGACTACGATACTAAACTCGTTGCATGGTTAGTCAAAAGCCATTTATTAATGAGCAAAACCGCGCAACGCAAAGACATAGATGATCCTGAAGTAATTATGGAGTTTGCTAACGAAGTACAGGATCAAGCACATCTGAATTACCTTCACATACTTACGGTAGCAGACATCTGTGGCACTAACCCTGATTTATGGAACAACTGGCGGGGAATGTTATTAACAAACCTTTACCAGCGAACCTTATACGTACTTAGACGTGGTCATGAGAAATCCATTCCTAAAGATGAATGGGTAAAAAGTATTAAGCAGGAGTCGCTTACTTTAATTGACCTTGAAAAAACAAATAAAGAAGATGTGCTTAAACTCTGGAATAACATAGACAACGATTATTTCCTTAGACATATTTCTGATGAAATTGCCTGGCACACTGAAGGAATTTTAAAGCATAAGAACACAGAAAGCCCATTGGTATTAGTAAATAAAAAGTCTGGACAAGGTAACAGCCTTGTCTTTATTTATATGAAGGATAGAAAAAATATTTTTTCAACCATAGCCAGAACAATTGAAAAACTAGGACTAAATGTTCTTGATGCAAGAATTATTACTAATAAGAATGGTTTTGTTTTGGATACCTTCGTCATTCTTGAAAACAATGGCGAACTGATTAAAACAAAAGAACGTAGCAATGAAATAAGAGACAGAATCATTAAGGCTCTAAATTCTACTCCAGCCTTTCCAGAACAGGGAAAGTGGATAGAAAATAGACAATTAAAAAATTTCAACTTCCCTACTAAAGTTACTTTTAAAACTGACAAAAAAAACAACCGAACCATTATGGAAATTAATACGGTAGACCGCCCGGGTGTGTTATCACGTATAAGCACCGCCATGGACTTATGCGGTACTAAATTACAAAGTGCGAAGATAGCAACCTACGGCGAACGAGTAGAAGATATATTTTACCTTCGAAATGATGATAACGAAGCGATAAATGATCCTTTAAAATTTGAATGTTTAGAAAATTTTATACTGGATGCCCTATCCTGAATGCTTTTTCATTCTAAAACTTTAAGTATCTAGAATGAAATATCAGGCGCCTGCTAATAAGCAGGAATTAATGCAACGTGCAAACACGTTAACCGGCACCACCGTTCAACAACTCGCAAATAAAATGGAAGTCGATGTGCCTGAATCATTAGTTCATGCAAAAGGCTGGTTTGGTAATTTGCTCGAACAATATCTTGGTGCAGAAGCAGCAAGTGCACCTGAACCGGATTTTATTAATTTAGGTATAGAATTAAAAACTATTCCCATCGCTGAAAACGGTAAACCTAAAGAATCAACCTATATTTGTGTCGCACAACTTGAACCTGCGGCCTTATCTTCATGGGAAGATTCATTGGTTAAACATAAATTAACAGAAGTGCTCTGGATTCCGTTTGAAGCAAGCAAAACTATTCCTGTTGCCCTGCGACGTATCGGCTCCCCTATTCTATGGAAACCGGATTTTGAACAAGAAAGACAATTAAAAAATGACTGGCAAGAACTGTGTGACTTAATTGCATTAGGTGACGTTGATAAAATTAGTTCTTCAATGGGAACGTATTTACAAATGAGACCAAAGGCGGCTAACGCAAGCAGCCTAACTATTGATAAAAATCAACCTGGCTCAAACGCTTTAACCTTACCACGAGGTTTTTATTTGCGCCCATCGTTTACTCACTCGATTATTTCTTCAAACTAAAAAACAATGAATAAAAATAATATTGACCGCCGCTTAAGCATAGCGCCGATGATGGACAACACCTATTCATCTTATTTATCAATAAGTTAAATATGTACTGTACAATTTATGTACAGATAAAAAAGACGATTAATAAGTCGGGGATCACACCAACACATGTTTTTTTGCTTTAAAAAAGTGGCCGTAAAAACTGTTTTTCTTACCTACCCATGATATCAATACCTAATTCATATACGTCCGTTTAAAGGGCGTTTTATGGGCATTCATAGCCTCAGAATTGATTTATAACTTCCTTCATATGCTGTACCAATTCATTTAATTCTATTTCTTGGTATGCGCCGCAGGATCAAGCACGTTCTCTCGTGCATACAAGCGTTGGCATGGTGTCACGCCCAGCGAAGTAAGAAAATTAAGCTAATAAAATATCCAGTACCCATTGATGAACTAATGTGTCTCTTAACTCAGGCAACTCTAAGTTCAAAAGGTTTTGACGACGTACAATTCGTAAAACGCAGTTAATTCAATTTGCAAAATGCACATAATTAGCAAAATGCACATAAAATATTCCGAATAACAGAAAGCACATTAGCTAATAGCGCCTGTTTTTGGCTTATTCACGGCAGAAGTGAGAATGGTACATAGTATGCTTATACGTTTCTAATCATGCATATTAATGGAGTGGGGTAAAGACTAATGACGAATCAACTAACAAAAACAACGAGAAGTGTTTCTGGCCGCATCGGCATGCTGGTGCTGGCCGCGTCAATGCTGGCAGCCCCGGCAGTCCGGGGGAAGGTCGTCTTCCTTTGTGACAATGAGATCGATGGTGCAAAAACACACATAGAGCAGCGTGCCGTCGAAGGCACTGACCCTGTAGAATTCGTAGATGTGATCGTCTGTAACACTGGCGGCACAGAGCTAGTTGATACTCTTGAAGCGTTCGCCACAGAAGGTCCGATATGGGACATCAATCCTGCCGACAAGAGGATCACCGTCACGGGCAAGACCATCACCATGCCGGCCCTGATCGACGGCCAGGAGCTCCAGATCTTCGGCTCGTCCATTCTCGGTCAGGACGGTGAGGCATTCACGGGCATTGGAGCCGCGAACTTCGACCGCCTGCCCGATGCGAATGCCATGGGGACTGACCTATTCGTAGATGATCGCGATCTTACCGCAGTCGAAGCTGGCTTGGGACCGCGTCGAACCGGCCCGACCCGCTCGATTTACAGCACGAGCGAGGGCAGGTTTCGTGATCCTGTTACTCAAGATGCTATCGAGGCCAACTATTTCGACATGGTGCAGAAGGCCTATGATAAACACGCCGCCACTTTGCTGCCAGCTGATTTCCTCCATCGCGCGGGATTCCGCGATCCACTAGTGTACCCAGTCACGGCCGGCGGGACCTTCAAGTCGGCCGGGCACGTTTACCATGTGGTTGGAAATGCTGCCGAACGGTACTGGATCACGGACATCGAAGCGGTCATCGAGCTCTCCGAGAACGTCTCAGAAGGTGACATTAAGTCTATAGTCCGTGGGAATGCCGCGACAGGAACTCCCGATTCGTTCGTGGTCGACGAACTGCTTATCATCTTCAATCAAGATCCGCGGTTCGGTGCCGACACCCTGAGTTTGGGTGAGGCTCCGCTCACCCGCGCGAGGTTCTTTGACTTAGCCAAAGTTGGGACGCCTGTCGGTGTGATCGGCCATATGGTGGGCGAGCATGTTATGTTTGCCCAAGAGGTCCTAACCGAGCTCGTGGATCCTGATGGGGATCTCCACGTGACCGCAGATCGATTCCGCTTCGACAACGACAAAGGCATGATCAGGTTTAGAGGATTCGTCAATAAGACCGTTAACGTAACGGTAGAGGCAATCTTTAACAACATCAACGAGATTCCGATAGGCCGAGGGACCATTCAATTGGTGATCGACCCGCTCGCACCCGGTGCCACCTATAGCGCACGATTCGACGGGTTGGGCATCGTACCCTTGATCGCGAGCCTCACCATCGAAGCGAGGATCGACGGCGTCCTTGGATTCAGCGAGAGACACCTACGTGATGACGGCCTGGGACCAGATAACACACCCGCACAAGCAGCCGCGAGAGCAGCAGCCGCCGCCTTAGACGCCGACGCCTCCGCAGTCGAAGCCGAAGGCTTATTCGCTGCCGCAGACGTAAACGCAGGCCTAAACGCAGACGTCGTCAAGATCATCGAGGACGCTGCAGGAGATGCCAGAAACGCCGCCGATAACGCAGCCAGATTCGCAGTCGACGCCGAAGAGGCAGCCGTCGCCGCAGTCGCCGTAGGCGCAACTGATGCCGAAATCGGAATTCAAACCACAGCCGCAACCACAGCCGCAAACAATGCCGTCGTTGCAGCCATAGCCGCAGAAGCCTTCGCAGACGAGGCCAGAGACGTGGGCGTAAACGTAGCCGAAGCCGCAGCCGATGCCGCAATCGACGCCGCAGTCGCAGTTACAGAAGCAGAGGCATTCGTAGCCGCAGCCAACACCGCAAGAGCAGCAGCAGCAGCAGAGGCACTTGTAAACGCAGCCGCACAACCAGCTGCAGACGCAGCCGCAGAAGCAGCCGCAGAAGCAGCCGCAGCCTTAGCCGAAGTCGTAGCCGAAGCCGCAACCGCACAAGCAGTCGCAGACGGGTTGGCAGTTCCAGTCCTACCCACGGTCCAAACCGCAGCTGAAGTCATACTCGCAAACCAAGCCGCAGCGGTAGAAGCAGCCGCAGCCGCAGCCGCAGCCCCAGCAGACGTAAACTTAGCAGCAGCCGCAGACTTAGCCGAAGCCTTAGCCGCAGAGGCAACCGCTGACGAAGTCGCAGCCGCACAAGCAGTCGTAGCCGCACTCTCAGCCGTAGACGATGCCGCAGCCGCAGCCGCAGCCGCAGAGGCAGCTGCAGACATAGCCGCAGACGCAGCCGCAGCCGACATCGCAAAAGACGCCATAGAAGCAGCTCTAGACGCAGAGGCAGCTGCAGAAGTGGCCAGAGACGAAGCCAGACTTGCAATCAGAGCCAGCGAGGACGCCGCCGCAGCAGTCGCAGAAGCAATCGCAAACCCAGCCGCAACCCCAGCCGCTATCGCAGATGCGGTCGCAGCTGAAGTCAATGCTGCAGCCGTAGCCGAAGCCGCCGCCGCAGACGCAGTCACAGCCGCAGAAGCAGCCGATGCCACAGCCGCAGCCGCAGCCGCAGCCGCAGTCGATGCCGCAGTTGCAGCCCCAGCAGACGCAGTCGCACAGGCAACAGCAGCCGTAGCCATAGCCGCACAGGCAACAGCAGCCGTAGCCTTAGTCGAAGCCGAAGTCTTAGCCGAAGGCTTAGCAGCAGAGGCAGCCGCAGTCGCAGCCGAAGCCACAATCGCAGCCGCAGCCACAGTCGCAGAAGCAGCCGTAGACCTAGCCGTAGGCGCAGCCGCAGACGCAGCCGATGCCGCAGCCGAAGCCGCAGCCGATGCCGCAGCCGCAGCCGCAGACCCAACCGCAACCGAAGCTGAAATCGCAGCCGCAGCCGCAGCCGCAGAAGCAGCTCTAGACGCAGCCGCAGCCGCAGCTGACGCCGCAGCCGCAGTCGTAGCCGCAAACCCAACTGCAACCCCAACCGCTATCGTAGCCGATGCCGCAGCCGAAGCCGCAGCCGATGCCGCAATCGAAGCCAGGGCCGAAGCCGACATCGCAGCCGCAGAAGCAGCCGCAACCGAAGCCGCGGTCGCAGCCGAAGCCACAGTCGCAGCCGCAGTAGCTGACGCAGAAGCAGCCGCAGACGCAGCCGTAGAAGCCGCCGCAGCCGCAGCAGAAGCTGACGCCGCAGCCGCAGCCGCAGCCGTAGCCGTAGCCGCAGCCGCAGCCGAAGTCGCAGCCGCAGACGCAGCCGCAGACACAGCCACAGCCGCAGCCGCAACCGCAACCGCAGCCGAAGCCGCAGCCGTAGAAGCAGCCGCAACCGCAGAAGCCATAGCCGCAGCCGATGCCGCAGACGCAGCCGCAGCCGCAGCCGCAGTTGCAGCCGCAGACGCAGCAGAAGCCGCCGCCGAAGCCGCAGCCGAAGCCGAAGCCGCAGCCGTAGAAGCAGCCGCAGAAGCAGTCGCAGTCGCAGCCGAAGTCGCAGCTGAAGCCGAAGCCGAAGCCACAGCCGCCGCAGCCGAAGCCGCAGCCGAAGCCACAGCAGCAGCCGCAGCCGCAGAAGCCGAAGCCGCAGTCGCAGACGCAGAAGCAGCCGCAGAAGCAGAAGCAGCCGCAGCTGAAGTCAATGCCGCAAACGCAGCCGCAGCCACAGCCGCAGCCGCAGCCGATGCCGCAGAAGCAGCCGCAGAGACAGCCGCAGCCGCAGCCGACGTAGCGGGGTATGATGTCGTGGACGCCCGCGGACGTTTTCGCTACCGAGGGACTGTCGAGCCAGGCCAGACGGTTGTAGCTGACAATGATGGTGTTACCTGCAGCGTGTCGAAGGATGGACGTTTCCGCTGTCGCGGACGCGGTCTCACCCCTAATGCCACGGTGACGGTCACCATACAGCAGTAGGTAAGGGATCACGCACCCCTGCACGGAAGGCGGGCGGCCCTATTGGCCGCTCGCCTTCTCTGGTTGGCCGACAGCCAGTGAACTGCCCCTGGTTTGACGGAGAACTTTTTATTTAATCAACCAGGAGTTTTCCGATTTAGTAGGTCTTTATCATCAAATCCATGATCCCCCCATAATATTGGAATCAACCAACTCATCCTTATTTTCTAGTACATATTTGGTTCTCTGGTTTGCGTTTTTACCAACAGCAAAGTTTTTAATTAGTTGATTGCGATCTGCATTCATGTCTCTTTTAGTTTCTGCACTCTTCATGATTTTGTAACAGTCACTCCAACCTTTTACCTCTATTACGTATTTTTTCAGGAATGGCAATCGCGTTGTCTGCTTTTCTGTCGTCTTCGATTCGATCATAACGTTTCCATAATTCGCCAATTTCATAATTAATGCGGTTGTGTTCATTAATGTTTGGATTTTCTACCAGTAACCCGATGGGATATTTTTTTATTTCTTCTTCAAGACGTACAATTTCTTTTATGATGTCTTCTGCCTCGCTCATGACAACGCCTTATGTACATCAGCAGCCGTTAACTAGGTGTATCTTTTTAAACTCATCCAGTCTTTATGTCCTGAAACAATAGCAACCAATTGAATAGGTAATCCTTGACGAAACAGATCCGTTATTCCCGCATGTCGCATATCATGGAAATGCAAATCTTTTATCTTGAGTTTCTTGCAACTACGAGTGAATGCGGCGGAGACACTTCGACTGTCATAAGGAAACAGCCTTGAACCTTTATTCTTTAATCGTGGTTTAACAATGGTCCATGCTTCACCAACTAATGGCACAACCTGATCGTTATCTTCTTTATTCTTTGGATCTTTACGTTCATGAATAATAACGGTCTTATTTCTTACATCGACATCTTGAATTAATATGTGTGTTATTTCGTTTTGTCGCATACATGATGCAACGGCAAACTTCACAATGTCTGTCATTGGTATTTGTTGCCAGGCATTATTATCCCAATAGTCGCACAGGTTTTTTAATTCTTTATCAGTTGGGATTCTATCTCTTCGCTTTGACCGGGTGTTATGTCCCGCATGTGATAAACCAGACCTAACATTGCGAGCCATGTCACCTGTTACGTCTAATCGTTTTACATTCCTTCCCCAGTCCAAAACTTTACTAAGATAAGACAAATGACCCGCCATTGATGAGGCCACTATCTTTTTCATTCGTTTATCCGTCCAATGCTGAATGTGTAACTGATTAAGTTTATTTAATGGAATATGTCCGAGTGCTTTTTTAATTGAGTCTAATACTTGAGCGCGGGTTCTGCCCTTCGTTACTGTATCTTTATTAAACTTATCTATCAAAGCACCTAGTGTTGCCTTACTGGTAATCAGGCCACTTTGTGACTGACTAATCGCCGATTCTATTTTTGTTGCCCAGTCTCGTACTTGTTTTTTCTGTGGGAATGACGCAATCTTACTTATGCCTTTCATTCTGACGATGGCTCGCCACTTGCCAGAAGCTAACTGCTGAAATGTTGCCATTTGTACTCCTGAGATAATGAAGCATAAAATAGATTTTAAAATCAATAGGTTACTTTCTATTGCCCCCATGATGGACCATACCGATAAACATTTTCGTTACTTCATGCGTTTGTTATCTAAACACGCGGTGCTTTATACGGAAATGATAACAACAGGTGCATTGATACATGGCGATAGGCAACGCTTTCTTGATTTTAATTATGTTGAATATCCACTCGCTATTCAATTAGGCGGTAGCAATCCAGACGATCTTGCCGTGTGTGCAAAAATGGCTGAAGACGAAGGCTATGATGAAGTTAATTTAAATATTGGCTGTCCCAGTGATCGCGTTCAAAATGGCCAGTTTGGTGCTTGTTTAATGTCAAACAAAAACTTGGTAGCCGATTGTGTCAATAAAATTCAATCGTTAATAAAAATTCCTGTCACGATAAAAACTCGAATAGGGATAGACGATCTCGACTCTTATGAATTTTTATATGACTTTATCAAGACTACTCATGAAGCCGGCTGCGACATATTTATTATCCATGCAAGAAAAGCAATATTGAGTGGATTAAGCCCGAAAGAAAATAGAGATATACCACCATTAAATTACGAGCGTGTTCACAAATTAAAACAGGACTTCCCCACACTAAATATTACGATTAATGGTGGTTTTACCGAATTGGACGAGATTAAAACACAACTAGAACATGTTGATGGTGTAATGGTAGGTAGAGCAGCGTATCAAAACCCGTTTATGTTAGTTGAAGCGGACAAAGTTCTTTTTGAAAATTCAGGCGCTACTCCTACACGTACAGATATTTTAAATGAGTACCGAGACTACGTTGCAGAACAAGTACAACAGGGTGAACGTATTAAAAATTTAACACGGCATGTTATTGGTCTTTACCAAGGCCAACCCGGTGCACGAAAATATCGTCAACTACTTTCAGCGGCTGTACCAAGAGATAAAAACAATATTCAATTTCTCGATGAAACGATTCAATCTATTTCGTCTTATTCCCCTTAAATAAAAATAATTAGAACTAATAGCAACTTGGAGAACTCTTAGTTTTATGGGATCATTATTTAAATCCTTCCTAAAGAAATAAAACATCAGCTAATTAGAGGTTCAAATGAATATATTGAAAACCACGCTTGTTATAATTTTAAGCACTGTGTTTATGAGTGCACATGCAGCAAAAGTTGAGTCTGAGCTAGAGAAACTCAGCTATGCCATGGGTATTTACTTTGGCCAAACAGTTACTCGTCAAGGTATGACTTTGGATACAGCTGCTTTTCTACAAGCTGTTGAAGACACCTTAAATAACAACGAATTAAAATTGCATAAAGATGAAATGCAACAAATTCTTGCTGATTATCAGAAAAAAGAACAACAAGAACTCGCCTCACAAGCAGACAGCAACAAAACCAGCGGTGAAAAATACCTTGCAGATAATAAAAAGAAAGAAGGCGTTGTTACGCTAGACAGTGGTCTTCAATATAAAGTAATCACCGCGGGAGAAGGTAAAAAACCTGTTGCTGACAGCAACGTTGTTGTTCATTACCGTGGCACACTTATCGATGGTAGTGAATTTGACAGTTCATACGCACGTGGCGAATCAGTCACATTAGGTGTTTCTCAAGTAATTAAAGGCTGGCAAGAAGCACTACAGCTAATGACCGTCGGTTCAAAATGGCAACTTGTTATTCCTTCGGACTTAGCATACGGACAACGCAGAGCCGGTACAATCCAGCCAAATTCGACCTTACTCTTTGATATAGAATTACTTGAAATTAAATAATCTCATTCCTTTATTGAATTAACACACCTTTCTTTAAATCTATAAAGAAAGGTGTGTATATCTACTTCCGCACAGTTCAATCCTTCACTCTAAATAGATTAATATCAGATATAACAATACTTATTTCTTATTGAGTCAGAACAAAATCTAGAATCACGACTCGATAAATTAATGAAAATAAGGATTAAAATGTCTCTTTGTTGGCATTTTTCTGACACTTTTACTTATTTCTTGTTAACAACATCGTTATATCGGATAAATTAGCCCTTAGTAATCGGGAAATCCTTGATGCTTAAATGGACATTTACCATGAAGTCCCCTGATTTCTAAGTGGTCACAGCAAAAATGTGATGAAATAGATACTTTGATTAAAGAAATACAGCACAAAAGTAAAGAAACAGATAAAATTTGAACATATTTTGCATGTTTATATACTCAGGGATGGTCAATGAGTGATGATTCATACTAATATATATTCATACGAAGTAACGTAGCTACACATCAAAAGGCCTATAAATCAATAATTTGAGTATTACCTATCTTGATAAATACTAAACTAAAAGTTTTATTTACGGCGACATTGTTCTTATTGCTCTTCAATGTAAGTGCAAATGTCCGCGTTGTTTCTGTCGCAGAGCTAGAACCAGAAACCAAGCACATCAGAGCCATCGAATTAATTACACATATATTAACAACTTATCATTATAAAAAGACTCAATTAAATGATCAGTTATCTGCATCAATTTACAAGCATTACCTGGAAAATCTGGATCAAAATAAAGGTTACTTTCTAAAATCAGATATTCAGGAATTTGAGCACTATCGGTTTAAACTTGATGATGCCATTCTTAAATCAGACTTAAATCCTGCCTTTGTTATTTTTAAACGTTATCGTCAACGTGTTGATGAACGAATCAAATTTGCACTTAATGCTGTTAATCAAGGTTTTAATTTTAACCTTGATGAAACCTATCGCTTTGACCGTCGTAAAGACGATTGGTCAGTTAACAATACAGAACTAAATAAACTCTGGCGCAAACGTGTCAAAAATGATGTGTTAAATTTAAAGCTGACGGGTAAAGAACCTGATGAAATTGTTAAAACATTATCGGATCGCTATGAACGAATCCGTTCTAGTACTTTTCAGTTAAATTCAAATGATGTCTTTCAATCATTCATCAATGCCTACACAACATCAATAGAACCCCATACCGCATATTTCTCCCCGCGTACTTCTGAGAACTTCGATATCAGTATGCGTTTATCACTAGAAGGTATTGGCGCTGTTTTACGAGCTGATAACGACTATACCCAAGTCGTAAAAGTAATTACCGGTGGCCCTGCGGATTTAAGCGATGAACTTGGTGCAGAGGATCGTATTGTCGGTGTCGGTCAAGACAAAGAGAAAATCATCGATGTTATCGGTTGGCGTTTAGATGATGTTGTTGATCTTATTCGTGGCCCTAAAGGCACCATTATCAAACTGGAAGTATTACCTAAAGGCACAGGTTCTGAAGGTCCTTCTAAAATAGTCACTATGACTCGTGAAAAAATAAGACTGGAAGAACAAGACGCAAGCTCAACCATTATCGATGTTCCTAACACTGATACACGTATCGGCGTTATTGACTTACCTACTTTCTATATAGATTTTGCAGCTCAAGCAGAAGGCAAAAAAGATTATAAAAGCACCTCACGTGATGTACGTAAATTGATTAAGTCGATGATGAAAGAAAACATCGATGGTTTAATTATAGACTTACGTAACAACGGTGGCGGTTCCTTATCAGAAGCGTTAGAACTCACAGGACTGTTTATAGATAGAGGTCCTGTAGTTCAAACAAAAGATGCTGCCGGTAGAGTTGATATTAACTACGATCCTGAGCCAGGTATCAGTTACCCAGGCCCATTAGCAGTACTAGTTGATCGCAATAGCGCCTCTGCTTCTGAAATTTTTGCTGGTGCCATACAGGATTACCATAGGGGCATCATTATTGGTGAACCTACTTTTGGAAAAGGTACCGTACAAAACGTTATAGATTTAAATCGGTTTATAAAAGAAAACGATGTTGACCATGGTCGATTAAAAACCACCATTGCGCAGTTCTTTCGAGTCAGTGGTGGCAGTAATCAACATAAAGGTGTAATCCCCGATATTATTTTTCCAACAGCAGAAGACTCATCCGATCAAGGTGAACGTGCTTATGAAAATGCTTTGCCTTGGGATAAAGTAAAGCCAGCTCGGTATTACCCTGCAAGCGCTCCTGTCGAATCATTCAAAACAGCAAGAATAGAACATGAAAAGCGTATTAAAGAAAATACACTCTTTCAGTTATTAATGGATGATTTATATTTAAAACGCGAAGCCAGCGATAGAAAAGAAATTTCATTACTGGAAAGTAAACGTAAAGCCGAACGCGAGAAAATATTAGCCGCTAAAAAAGATATTAAAAACGCAATGCGTGCAGAGAAAGGATTGCCACCACTGGAAGATAAAGATGACGATGATAATACCGATATTGCCGCATCAGAAGAAAATGAAGATGATAAACCAATTGATATACTACTAAATGAAACTGCAGAAATTCTAAATGATTTAATCACACCGCCAAAAGGCAATATAGATACAAGAACGGTTAATTCAAAAAAAACCGCAAGACTAAATAATAGTCTGTAACAATAATTAAACACATTTAATTTATTACTCTGAAACGGAGAGTTTCAGAGTAATAGAACATTATTAGGGAGAGTTACCATTAAAACTACACCAGCAACATTAATCGAAGGCGACGGCATAGGTTCAGAAATACTCGACTCAACAGAAGAAATTCTTCAGGCACTCGGTGCTAAATTCGAATGGCATAGATTTAAAGCTGGCATGTCAGCTTATAAAGAAGGTGGTGATGCCTTACCTAAAGCGATGATCGAGGATATTCATAAAACCAAACTCGCGTTAAAAGCACCATTGGAAACACCCATCGGCGAAGGTTTTCGTTCGGCGACGGTAAGACTTAGAGAAGAATTCAAACTCTACGCAAACGTCCGCCCTGCTATTTCCTATCTACATAGTCGTCGTCAATACGACAATATTGATGTGGTATTAATTCGTGAGAACACCCAGGGCTTCTATGTCGGTGTTGAACATTACATTCCTATTGATGATGATCCTAAAGCCGTTGCCGAAGCGTCAGGCATCATGACACGTTCTGGTTGCCGTCGAATTGCAAAGTATACCTTTGAATACGCAATTAAGAATAATCGTAAAAAAGTCACTATTGTTCATAAAGCGAATATATTAAAAAAACTGACGGGACTGTTCCTTGAAACAGCATTGGAAGTCGGCGAAAAGTACAAAGATAGAATTATTATTGAGGATCGCATTGTTGATAATACAGCCATGCAATTGGTTATTAATCCCTCGCAGTTCGACATGATATTAACAACGAATATGTTTGGCGATATTTTGTCTGATGAAATTGCTGGTTTGATAGGTGGTTTAGGACTCGCTCCTGGCGGCAATATTGGTGAAGACGCCGCGATCTTTGAAGCTGTACACGGCACCGCTCCTGACATCGCCGGCAAAGGCATAGCAAACCCAACCGCTATATTGCTAGCCGCCGCAATGATGTTAGATCATGTTGAAGAACAAGAACTAGGTGTTCGATTACGTGATGCCATCAAGAATGCATTAAAAGATGATAATGCACGTACTGGTGATCTAGGTGGGAAAGGTAACACCAAAGAATATACGGCAGCCGTTATAAGTCATCTTTAGAATGCACTTTTTACGCGGGAGCCGCGTCAGCTTCGTACTCGAATGACCACTAGGAATGGTGAAAATGTGATTTTTGCAACAGCAAAAAATTACCCTATGTATTCATCACTCATGACAATTACTTATTTATAAAAAGATTATGAAATTATTTTGTAATGTTGGAGAAATACATTTAAAAGAAACAGACTGCACTAGGAATCGCCGCAAACCCGGAAACACAACGTGCTATTGCAAGATTTATCGATAAAGCAGCCGATGAATTAGATGAAATGGGTAGTGACTTCAGTCATCTTCACTTAATGGATGAATGGAAAGGATGGGACGAAGGAAACCCAGACATTTAAATATTTAATAATGAAACATCATAAAAATTTTACTGGTTCAATATCTTCTGCACACTCAAAATTAAATATCGTTGAATAAAAATACAGTTCAGCTTCTAACGTTCGTTTAATATTTTTTGCCTGTCTAAACCCATGTTGCTCTCCTTCGTATGCTATATAGACAACAGGGATTCCTTTTTCCTTTAACGCATCGACCATCATCTCTGCTTGATTTGGTAATACGATTTTATCTTCAAGTCCCTGAAAGAATATGACAGGGCAAGAGAGTTGTTCAACATTATGTACTGGTGAACGTTCTTTATATAAGTCTTGTTCTTCAGGATAAGTACCAATTAATGAATCCAGATAACGCGATTCAAACTTATGAGTTTCTTTTGCCAATGCTTCTAAATCACTGACACCATAATGACTGGCTCCGGCTTTAAATATATCGGTAAATGCTAACGATGCCAAAGTCGTAAAGCCCCCTGCACTGCCACCACGTATGGCTAAACGTTCTTTATCAACCCATCCTTGTTCGGCAACATATAATGCGGCTTTACTACAGTCATTAACATCGACTAAGCCCCATTGCTTATTTAAACGTTGACGATAAGTTCTGCCATAACCACTGCTGCCACCATAGTTCACATCTAATACGGCAAACCCTCTACTGGTAAAGAACTGAACTACCATTTTAATACCGTTATGAGATTCTCCGGTAGGCCCCCCATGACTCATAACAATTAATGGTGGCTGTTCTCCATCTAGTCCAGTAAAGTTTTTATTTTTTGGCCTATAGAAAAAAGCATATGCATTATTTTTTTCATTTACTGGATAAGTTAACGGTTCGCCAATAGAAATATTTCCATCGTCAAGCGTTAATTTATTCGCCTTACGTAGTACGTCAATCTCTTTTTGCGCTATATCATATTCAACTATAGATGGAAATTGAGTTGGGGATGCGGCAAGAAACCACGACTTATTTTTATTACAAACTAAAGATTCAAAATCAGTATAGGAAAGCTCTAAAGTTTCCAATGATTTTTCATTAATATTTATTAATGCAATATATGCCAAACCATTTTGACGATAGATAGCTTGAATATTGTCTTTATCTACGAAATCATAATTACATTCACAAAATGACCATTGTGGCACAGCGAATTCCGCATCCTTTACAAGGACGCACTCAGTTTGATTGTTATTAAAACGATATAGATTCCACCAATTACTTTTATCTGAAACAAAATAAAGTATGTTATCAGGCGACCACAATGGTTGGCATACCGCTTCATTATTACCGCCAGCAATATGCTTAGGTGTTTCTATCTCACCTTTATTATTTATTTCCGCACAATACAGGCTGGTGTCATCCCATGGCATATTTGGATGCTGCCAATTAATCCAACAAAGTTGTTTGCCATCATGACTAAGTCTAGGATTAGAATAAAAGTCCGCCCCTTCTAGCAATATCTTCTCATTTTTTTCTTCTGACAATGAAATTGAAACAATGGTATTTATTGCTTCATTATGATTGGACTTTAAACTGCTTTCAGAATGGGATTCGCGGACACAGATTAATCGACACTTATTTTTATCATAAATCATATCCGCATAACGACAGGCTCCAGAATTAGTTAACTTGATGCAGTCATTGTTAGAATTAACCATATACAATGCTTGATCAGAAAAATTGCTAAAGACTAGACCTTGCTCAGTCATCAAGTAAGAACCACCACCGTATTCATGTACGCGAGAACATGCATTAAACTCAGTAGGAATCACATCCGTTTGCTGTCCATCCGGAGTACGCTTAACAACGACATAACGTCCTTTTTCTTGCGGGCGCATTTCTATCCAGTAAACATCATCTTCAAATACACTAATCTCACCTAAGCCAACACTGTCGTCTAGCATTAAATCGGTTGTGATTGGTGATTCCCACGAACCGAAAGCGGCGTTTTGTTTTTCAGATTGTTTTTGTACTTCTTTTTTGGACATCGAATAACCCTGCATTTTTATTGTTGTATATTAGGTATAATAACCAAACGACTCTTAACTCGCATTATTACATTGGATAAATTCATGAAACACGGCATTAAGCTTACAAAATTTTTTTTAACTCTCAGTTTCTTACTCGTTATTTCAGTATCGAGCTTCGCTGAACCATCAGAATTGCAAGTTCCTATGTACGACGCTACGGATAGCTCATTCATTGCAAGTGCAATTAATTCGTTTGGTACCAGTGAGCACGCATCAGAAGGTTATGTCGAACGTGCATTTGATAATTACACAAGCAATAAATTCGATAAATCAATGCAAAAATTTAATCAAGCCTGGTTGTTGAATCCTGATAACGCCTATGTCTATCTTGGCTTTGGTCTGCTTTTAAAGAAAAATGAACAAACTTGCCCAACCTATAAAATGTTTAAGTTGGCTAACGAAAAAGGATTAAATGAAAAAGGCTTCCTCACGGACTATGCCTATACAACCAGTCAATGTGCATTATTAAAAGAAGAAAAAGAAAAACAGCAATTATTCATTGCATCAAATGATTTACATCAAACAGCAACAGAAACAGAAAATGAACGCTTGCTCGCCTACGTTTACCATTCATGGGCAAAGTCCTATGTACTACAAGAAGACTTCACCAAAGCTGAAGAAATGGTCGAAAAATCGAAAAGTTTAGGCGGGACAATTGATAGTTCATTACTTCAAGCTTTAAAAAACAAAAATTAAGTCCATAGCAACACAGTAATTAAATAGATTATCAACATAATTAGGTATCGTGATAGACCTATTAACCTTTATACAAAGGGTGATTCAGACTAAAACCTCTCAATGAAATTTAATATTTGAAATATGAGTCATATTCTAATTCTAGTTTTTTACCTTTAACTCTATTTAAAATCTTCCATGTACTCTAACTAAGTGATAAATACATCACATTTTTACAATATTTCCCAAAGTAATTAAGGTTGATTGTCGACAAGCTCATAATTTAAGATATAACCTACAGGAACAGGAGTTCACTTAGTAAAAAGATTTATAAAATGGTTGCAAATCAAAGGGTTAAGGGGAAAAAGTTTACGTCTTTGAAGAGATAATCAAGGAAATAGAAGATTCCGGAATATCTTCAATATGTAGAACAATTAACAAGTTCAACCATTCTCTTGACTCGGCTAATTACCCGAAAGCAGAAGCAAAAAAAATTGCTTTAATACGACTTTCGCAAACTTCTATTATCGATAATCATAAATTTTCAGAACATGAAGCTTTTAGCAATTTTAACTCTGTTGGAGAAGAAAATAATTTAATTCGAAAATACGATGATTTTTCAAATATATTGAAACAAGAATTCGATGAGCAACTCGGGTTAACAGAAGAAATTTATAATGAAATAATATCAACAAAATTAACTAATGATTCTATTAAAAAAATATCACAACAATTTCAAAACTAACTACAATCATAAAACTACCCATATCTCCAGTTAATCCCTATGTTTACCTGGCGTATTTGCTTATAGTACTTGCGCCATGCAAATTAACCTGAAAACTTTAGGCTGTCGTCTTAATGAAGCCGAGCTCGAATCATGGGCAGAAGCTTTTCAAGCTAGAGGACATAGCTTAACTGACAATTTAGAACAAGCCGACCTGTTAGTGGTTAACACCTGTGCTGTCACTCAGGAAGCCGTAAAAAAATCACGACAATTAATTAGACGCACGCATAGAAATAATCCAATGGCCAAACTTGTCGTTAGCGGTTGTTATGCAAGTCTTGATGAAAAAATTCAAAAAGATATTCCTGGAATTGACTTAGTAATCAATAATCAGAAAAAAGATCAGTTAGTTGACATTGCATTAAAAGAATTAAATTTTGACTCGATGCCCGCTATATCGACAGAACCGGGTGAAGCTAGTATTTTTAAACGCGGTAGGAACCGAGCATTTATAAAAATACAAGATGGTTGTCGATATCGTTGTACATTTTGTATTGTTACTGTTGCCCGAGGTGAGGAACGTAGTCGTTCTGAAGCTGATATTATTAAAGACATTAACCAATTTCACCAACAAGGTATTCAGGAAATAATATTAACCGGTGTTCATGTTGGTGGATATGGTAGTGATATAAACTTAAATCTTTACCAATTGATTAATAGCGTATTATCTAATACCGACATTCCGAGAATCAGACTAGGTTCAGTAGAACCATGGGAATTACCTGAAGAGTTCTTCTCATTATTTGCTAATGACCGAATTATGCCGCATATGCATCTACCCTTGCAAAGCGGTAGCGATAGTGTTTTAAAACGAATGGCACGTCGTTGTAAAACTAACGATTATAAAAAATTAATCCAACAAGCTCGAAATGAAATACCAAATTTTAATTTGACTACAGATATTATTGTTGGCTTCCCGGGCGAAACAGAAGAAGAATGGCAAGAGTCAATTAATTTTATAGAAGAAACTTCGTTCTCTCACATTCATATTTTCACATATTCAAAACGTGAGGGAACAAAGGCGGCAACATTAACTAATCAAGTAGATTCATCTATAAAAAAACAACGTAGCAAACAACTTCATGCTCTCACTAAAACTATGCGCGAATCATTTCTTAATGAGCAAATTGGGCAAACTCATTCTGTCCTTTGGGAAGCATGCAATGAAGATAATGTCTGGAAAGGCTATACAGAAAACTTCATTCGCATTGAATTGAAAGATAGCAATACATCAGAACTAGAAAATAAAATCTCTAAAGTAAAAATAACTGGCATTGATGACAATGCAGAACACTGCATTGCCGAGTTTATTTAAGGAGCCTCTGATTAATTCTGGGTCGAACAGATTGCCGGTTAAAAGATTCTAGTTCAAGGCGTGATACGCGCGTAATAGCAGAGCTATTGCGAAGTTTTGCAAAGCTTCCGCATCCTTACTCACGCTCCTCACCTACATCCGTGTAGGCGACGCAGAAATAGGATATTTTAATCGCAAGATGTCGATTCATGACTTAACCGGAGGTTCCTTCATTTAGCTCTTTACTACTATTCTTCATCGCTTCCATTACATCACTTATTTCCTGCAATGATTTTTCTGCAAAATTTATTTTTGTAATTTCATCTTTAATCGCATCTACACCAGAAAATGCACCGAGCATATCCGGATTCCTAAGTACATTAGCAGCACTCATAACCGTCGCACTCATTTTCTTTGCTTTATCCTTGGCAAACTTAACTCCCCACATATCATGTTTTAATCGAGCCAGTTGCCGTTTTAAATTTTTTCGTTCTTGTTCCAAAATTTCATACTCTGCTGTCATCAATCGAGTTCGCTCATCACTAGGCGTAATTAATTCTTGCGCTAGAAAACCGCTCTCTTCTTCTATAGTAACTTCTTTATTTGCATTTTCGTTCATGACTTCATTTTGAGAGACATCTCTCACACCTGACTGATCTGTCGGCCAGAACAATCTCAAACCAAAAATAATTAATATGGCAATAATCAAACCTACCATTGCTTTCATTTACAAATCCTCATTTTATAAACCTTATATTTTGAATACTTCATTATGTACTGTGTTCTCTAGTTAGATACCGCTGCTTATTATAATGAAGCGAATGACTTATATGAAAGTTATTTAATTAACGACTATCGGCATGATTAAACGTCTTTAAATAAATCTAGCTTCGATATCAATCACAAGATAAAACTAATTAGTAATGCAAAAAAACGATTGAATACTCCATCGATAATAGTTCCTTCGAGAGTTATTAACTTTAAAACAAGAAGAAAAAGAACGATACGTGACTACCCTTAGTCTTTACAAGAAACATTAATAATATTATATAATTCAATATGTTAAGCTATATTTCCAGCATTAACAACTAATGTTGATAATAGGAATATACTGTAAATACTTGAAATATTTATATTTTTACTTGATTTTTAGTTAATTATCCTCTAAAACTGAATCTACAAGTACTTGATTAATTGGGAGATCACCATGTTAGCCAATGTTTGTCTAAGTAGTACTCAAAACCCCTCAGCTATCGGGACAGTTATTCCGCCAAAATTCACCGATCAAGCAAACGATTTTCAAAATGATTTACTAGAAGGATTCATTAGGCATCCTCAAAGATTCCCACTTAAATTTCGGCGCTTACGCTTCTGGCAAAGTTCAAAGTTTGAAATAACAGAAGATTCAAATATTGGCCTGACCTTCTCCTCGAAGGAATATCAGAAACCGGGCAGCATAATAGAAGTAACCATACCCACTAGGAAAGAGATTCATCACTTTATGGGTAAAGTTGTTATGGTTAAGGAATCGAATAATCACTATGAAATAGGTATCTGGTTATTAAATGTTGAAGATGCGCCAAAACTAAGAATAGTTGAACAAATCTGCCATATTGAACTCTACTTAAAAGACAAGCGACATAAAGAAGGTCCTTTTTTAAGTAAGGAAAAATTAACGGAAGAATGGATTAGCCGCTTTGCGAGTAGTTTTCCGGCAATCTAGATAATATCCCGCAATAAGGAGACAGGTTATGAATTATGTAAGAACTTCTGCCGGTGGCATGATGCCAATCTCATTTAAAACTAATGGGCTAAATACGGATAAGAAACAAACATCGGTTTCAAAACCATCAAGAAAATTAAAAAAGAATCTTCAAACCAGACCAAAATAAATAATTTTTATCTATTTTAATTAGCTGGGCAATTCACTCCCGTACCAGCTAGGTTACAATATCCTGCTGGATTTTTTGCAAGGTATTGCTGGTGATAGGTCTCCGCATAATAAAACTCAGTAGCAAATAAAATTTCTGTTGTAATTGTAGAAAGACCCGCATTGCTTAAACTAACTTGATATTCTTTTTTCGAAGATTCTGCCAATATTTTTTGTTCATCCGTATAAACATAAATCCCTGAACGGTACTGCGTTCCACTATCATTGCCTTGGCGCATTCCTTGTGTAGGATCATGAGATTCCCAGAAGATCGTAAGTAACTTAGTAAAACTAATTTCTTCAGGATAAAAAACAATGAGTACAGCTTCATTATGTCCAGTCATTCCAGTGCATAGTTCATCATAAGTAGGATTAGGCGTTAGTCCATTGATATAACCTACAGCAGTTGTATAAATTCCTGATTGTTGCCAAAACAGTCTTTCAACACCCCAGAAACAACCTAAGCCAAATACTACCTGCTCTGTTTCGTCAGGAAATGGCGACACTATCAAGTTGCCATTAACATAATGTTTATTATCGACAGGCATAGGCGTCTGACGTCCAGGCAATGCCTCTTCGGCACTCGGCAACTGTGTTTTCTTGTTTGATCCAAAAATCATGTCGTGTTCGATTATCACTTGAGCTTAGAGTTCAAAATAACAACATTTTAAAATATCGCAAATAGCATATAGATTACTCCATAAATTACAGACTAATTCTGTTAAATTAACATCATGACTTTTGCTTTATTATTTCTATTTGGCCTATTAGCATGGTTTTTTAGCACTGTTGCTGCCGGCGGTGCCGCAACATTATTGATTCCGATCATTAGTTTCTTATTAGGCGCACAACTGGTTGCACCTGTCATTTCTGTCGCAGCATTATTAGCAAACCCATCTCGCGTATATTTTTTTCGAAAACACATCGATTGGCAGGTCATTCGTTATTTATTACCTGGCAGTATTATTGGAGCAGTTATCGGCGCATGGTTATTAACGCAGATTAACGTACAACTTATCCAGATATTACTTGGTTTATTTTTGGTAAGTTACGTATTACAAGACAAATTAAGTAAAGCTAAGCTCGCCATTAAAATGAAATTAATCTGGTTTCTACCGCTAGGTTTTAGCGTGTCATTTCTTTCAGGGCTCATTGGAGCAACAGGTCCCGTACATAATCCTTTCATGCTGAGTTACGGTTTAATGAAAGAACGTCTGGTCGGCACAAAAGCAATTAACTCATTCATCATGCAATTAACTAAATTGATCAGTTACAGTGTTTTTGGCGCACTAAGTATTCAAGTAGTCAGTTACGGCGTGGTGTTAGGAGCAGGAGCAGTTATTGGTGTATTTTTCGCAAGGAAACATCTTGAAAACATTGATGCATTACAATTTAGACAATATACCCTCGCATTAATGTTCTTTTGCGGCATGGCCATGCTAATTAAAGCGCTATTAAGCTATTTATAAAGATATGTGGAGTTTTACTCTTTACTCTCGGCGCATTGAATACAAAGAGGAACAGAGGGGTTGAGTTCTAAGCGAGCAATAGCAATCATCTCGCCACACTCCAAACATTCACCATAACTTCCTGCTTCAACACGTTTTAACGCCGCTGCAATTCTTGCTGACTCCAGTTCTCTTCTACGCTTAATCTCCACAGACATTGCCTGGGCCTGCATTGCATCCATTCTCGACAAGCGACCAACTCGCGTTTGATCTAATTCAACCGGTTTGGCAGCATTGTCTCCTGTTTCAACTAGTTCATTTATTTCAGCCAATCTTCCATCAAGAAGCTTTTTAAAATAGATACTATCTAAATCTTGCTCGGTCATTGTTCATTGCTAATAGTTAGTTGCTATGGACAACTTTCATCGCTGTAGTCAGTTAACTTAATTTCCTTTAACGTAGGATAAGCTTCATCGCGAAAATACTCCCAGTTTTCCTGATGTAGGGTATCAAAGGTACCTCCCGTTCTAATATCAATAAAAACCCAACGCTTTAAGTCAGTGTCGACTGAGACATGTTTAATACAAGCAAGAATCCATCGAGAACTATAGCCAAGCTTTAAAATTGAAGCTTCTATCATCGTAATATCTTTTTTATTAACGACATAATATTCACCTTTATCATTTTGCTTTAGTTCATGTCGCCCGGGTAAATCTTGTGCAAATGCAGGTATTGCAAAAAACACTAATAATGCCGCTACGATAATTTTATTCATGTATTTATTTCCGTTAATTATATTATTAATTTCTTTAACTCATATCCCACCGAGCAATTTAACTACTGCATGATCACTTCCCAATGCCCCAATAATCAAGCCGATAGCTCCAAGTCCTCCAAATACAAGGCTCGGATATAACGCTCCAGTACGTAACTCTACTGGAATAATCATCGGGGATACAATTGCTATGACCATGAATATCAGACCGGTGACCAATATCATTGAACGTTTCCATGTAGAAGGCCTGTATTTTTCGGCATCACACCCACAACCCCAAAAATAATCATATTGGCTAGTTTCCATAATTATATTTTTACCCGTTTCAAGAAAATGCTCGGCTAATTATGAGAGCACGCTTTACATTCAGTATAAATAGCACGACTCATCACTAACATTCTGTTCTTCTTCCAGTCTTTCAATTGTTGCTGTTTACGGTCATGTCCCAATTCACTATTGCGAATTTTTTCCCTATATTCAAAATCATGTTTAGAATAAGAGCTCAACAAATCAACCTCGTCATATCGAGAGATATAAATCGTATTAACATTGGAAACGCTAAATAATCCCATAATTCAGTCTTTTTACACTAATATTGATAGAAAATATTGTTGCTACTAGCCAAGAAGTGAACAGATATTATCTATATTATCTTGAAATGAGAACCTGCTCTTGAATTTCCATTGAATATATTTTGCCATTGGCCGCTGTATCTTCTAAAATTTCTAAATATATTTAATAACTTACAAAAGGAATTAGCCAGTGGACGAAAATGTACAAAAGAAACCACGCCCGCGTCTGATAGGCGAATATTTACCCTGTTCCCGTGGTTCGATAAGAATAGCCATGCAAAAAAAACGCGATACCAAACTTATTGGCCAAGCTCAAAAACGCATCGGTGAAATATTAATCGATTTAGATATTGTTGAGCAGGAAGAAATGGTCAACGCCTTACGACAACAACGTGCCGACAGACTAGGCTTATGCTCGGTATTTGAATCACTTAATAGAGCAGAACTAGCCGCCATTGGAAATCAATTTTCTGAAACCAGCTTAAAAGCCGATCAACAGTTTATTTTCGAAGGAGAAAACGATCCGACTTTGTATATTTTAGCTGCAGGAAAACTGGAAGTATTTACTAAAGACGATAACGGCGATGAAATTCACATCGCTTATGTCGACCCAATAGAACCTATTGGCGAAATGGGTTATTTTCAGGGAGGAATACGTACCGCCTCCGTAAGAACAGTAACCCCAACTGAACTTCTATCTGCCTCATACAAATATTTAACGCATTATTTTGAACATGTCCCTCATGTTGCTCATGCATTTTTGGATGTTATCAATCGTCGTCAAGCTGAGACACAGGAAAGATTAAAAAAAACTAATAACTGAGTTATTTATCATGAACCATAAAACTACTTTTTAGTCTTTATAAAAAAGTCCGAATTAAAATAATAAAAATGAACATTAATTTAATAGACAAGATTTGATATTAATCTGATCCGCCATGTCTGATAGTCAATTAGAAAAAGTATTAATCATCGATGATAATTCCGATTATCGTAAATTAATAAAAACATTCATTAAAAAATTATTGCCTGGCGTTCAAAGCATTGAATATGACCCTGTATTTGAAGGCGTGCCAGACGATAGTTTTGACTGGTCAGAAATTGATGTTTTATTACTTGATCACAATCTATCAATTATTGGCACTACCGGTCTAGACATACTTCATCAACACCATAAAAAGGCATCCTTCCCTGCCACTATCATGCTTACTGGCGCAGGAACTGAGGAAGTTGCTATACGAGCACTAAAATTAGGCATTTATGAATATCAATCAAAACAATCACTGACTAAAGACAAGTTAAAACAATCTATCATTCATGCATGGGAAGATAAAAAAAAGGAACGTATAAAAAAACTGGAAATAACTCAGCATAACCGTTCATTTAGCAAAGAAGTTTTTTATGAATCTCTTGAACAAGCATTTAATCAAAAAGAAAATGGACGAGTGCTGATCGTTATCAGACCCGATGATTTAGATATACTAGAAGAAGAAATTGGAATAATTGGTAGAGATAGCCTTGTAAACCATATTGCAAAACACAGTTTCGAAGTTTTTAAACTAGGCGATTGCAATCCAAACATTACGAGAATAAGCGATATCGAAGTTGCTATACAGATTGATTTTCCAAGCAATCAGGAAACACTCGAATTTAATTTACTAGGCTTATCTAAACATCTCTCTAAATGCACGTTTACGTTTTCCGAAGATAAATATAAATTTTCTGTAAGTATAGGCGTATTAACACTTGGAGTTTTTAACGAGCCAGCTGAACAATTAATTTTTATTGCTACTGCTGCATGCAAACAGGCAAGTGAGATAAAAGGTAATTCTTTTTACGTCTGGAAATCTGACGACGACCTTTCCAGGTACGTTGAAGAAGATGAGATTATCGATGACCAAGCAAGCAATAATGAAATAGCGACAAAAGCAATTGAAGAAAAAGAAAATCTTGAAGCCGAATTAAAAGCAGCAGAAGAGGCAAAAAACAAAGCTGAAACTGCAATACAAACAGAGCAAGAAGCTAAAAAAATGCTGCAAGCTGAATTAAAAATAGCAGAAGAAGAAAAAGAAAAAGCTGAATTACATATAGACCAACAGATACAACAACAAAATGAAGCAATATTAGTTGTTGAAGCAGAAGAGCGCGCAAAAGTTCAGGCTGAAATATTAGCTGAGCAAGAAGCCCAGCAGAGAATTGAAGCAGAATTAAAAACAGAGGAGGAAATAAAAGCTAAACTTCAAATCGAATCAGAAATGAAGCTAATGACAGAAGAAAAGAAAAAATTAGAAGCCGAATTAAAGATAGTTAAGAAAGAAAATGAAAAACTAAAAGCTGAATTAAAAGTAGTTATGGAAGCAGCACCAAATAATCAAGTAGCTGAGATCAATGCGATTCACACTCATACAAAAACAGAAAGCAACAAACCTAAAGAAAACTCTGGAATATCAAGCAATAATGAAGAACAAGAAAGTGACGCTGATGAGACTCAAGCATCTGACCCATTTATTCATGAGGCAGAAATACAGATTAAAAAACTAATTGATGAAAAACGCATCATCCAGACTTATCAACCAGTCACTGCCATGTTTGATGATGAGCATGAAACAAAAGAAATTTATATGACTGGTCTCCAAGCAATAGCTGAAAGTGATAACCTCAATAAATATTTGTCCGACACTTCAATATTTTCACTATCATTACAACAAGCAATTAACGAATGGATATTAAGACAAGTTTTTTTACGTATTACCGAAAATGGCACTACAAAATGCCAGTACTTATTCCTAATCCGCGTTACTGAATCATGGTTCTCAAACTTTACATTAATTGACTGGTTACAAAAAATATTATCGCAAACAAAAAAATACAATCCCGGCTCATCAATAATACTAGATATACCTCTCGATATTTTTAATAATCACAAAAAACGTGCGCAAGAATTAATAAACTCGTTACATAGTTCACATCAATTCAGGATAGCCTTGTCTAACATAAAATCCATGGATAATGTTTTAGATAATTGTGAATTATTATCTTCAAATCTAGTCATTATAAACACAAAGCAATTAAAAAAATTAGCCACAATTCTCGCGCCTCATAAGAGGGAAGATACAGATGCTGAGAAAGATGAAGATGAAGATGAAGATAAAAATCTAAATATGCTCCGATACTTAAAACTAAAAAATATTAAGATCATTACCACCGGCATAGAAAACTCAACACTTTTAACCGATGCTATTACTGCAGGCACTGACTACACAGTCGGTAGTTTCATTGGTGAAATTCAGGACAACTTAGTTGAATCACATACTGTTGAATCATTTGAATTAACTTAGTCATGAAACTTAGTTGTTCAATAATATTTATTTTACTCAGTTATCCACCCTACGGCTATGCAGATTTCAAAGAAGGAGGCTATGCTTATATAGATGGTGATTATGAAACAGCAGCAAACGAATTTATTCCACTTGCAGAACGAGGTGACCATCGAGCAATGTATGCTCTTGGCTCTATGTATGCTGCTGGACATGGTGTCGAAAAAGACCTAAAGAAATCATTCGAGCTGTTTTCTGAAGCAGCAAAATATGGCCGAGCGGACGCAATGTATAAATTAGGCTTAATGTATGAACAAGGACAAGGCGTTAAAGAAAATCAAAAAAAAGCAATTCGCTACTATCAAAAATCTGCAAAAAAAGGCTATCCCTTAGCACAGTACAGATTTGGTTTAATGTATGAAAAAGGTTTGGGAGCACAACAAAATCTTATTAATGCCTACGCATGGCTTGTTATTGCAGGACATTATTTTATTTACGTGCCCATAAATTTAGAAAGTGAAAACAACGATTCTTTAGAAGGCAAAAAACAGCAAATTCTTTTTTTTCAGCAACAAGAAATGGACCGAGTGTTTGGTGATATAACAGAACATCTACAAAAGATAAAACAGAACATGAACGCTGAAGATATTGAAAAAGTAAAAATGAAAGTGATTGCTTTGAGTAAATACAGAAAAAGATATCATGCAAAAAAAATCAGAAGTCTTAAAATCGAATCCAGTATCGAAAGCCTGTTCTTGCCTGAAACACTTTATTAAAATTTAGAACTCTTTCCTTAATCTTTCTCATGATTTTATATTACAAAACATAATTTCTCGTGCTCCGCTACAATTTCATCTCCAAATATTTCATCAATCTTCTGCTCTGGTTGAAAATAATATTTATTTGCAAGATACCCCCTACTTGAAGCATGGAATCATTAATACATTCCTACAATACCAATAGCACCTGAGGCAACAGCAATAAGTCTTAACTCGATAGGAAATGCATTTTTTTGTGCCGCATATTTGAGTAAAAATGCCACTACAAAAAATAAGATAATAATGCCAACCTTTACAACGACATTACCGGTAGTAAAAAACTTCTTAATATAAGCAGTGAGTTTATCAACTGGGTAACTTTGATCTGAATTAAGCGCATCTGGCTCGCTCCAATCTGATGACTGCGAGGTGGTTTTTACATCAAGACCAGCATCAATCTCTTGAGTGACTTGATTTATTTGTGTCACTTCTTCTGTATCGATTTCCATATCATTTATGTCTTCTGCTATGGAAACTTCTTCAAGTTCCATATCTTCTTTATTGACTTGAATGTTTTCAGCGGTGGTTTCACCGACCGTGAAACCACTATCAACTAGCTTTGATTGAATAAGTGATAATTGTTCTTGAAGTATTCGGTGATGTTTTTTCAGTTCTATTATATAGGCAAATAAAATTCCAATTGCCGCACCGAAACAAAAGCCGTCAAATGAGTCGATAAGAGCACCTAAATAGGCGCCTATAATGCCGAAGATAATTTTCATACTGGATATTCAACCATAATATTGAATTGCATTGATAATATCGCATGAATGGTAGCAAATGATCATTCTAAGAGTATAAAAATACGCTGCTTTGTTATAAAAATAGTTATAATGTGATGCCATACACAACAAATAGATATTTCAGGAGTTATAACTAGTGGATTTTTTAACTGATTACGGCATGTTTCTGGCAAAACTAAGTACTGTATCAATCCTTTTTGTCATTATTGTTGGCGCACTTATATTTATCTTAATTCGTGCGAAAGGTGATAACGAACATCTCACTATTAAAAATATTAATGAAAGATATGAAGCTATGAGCTTTATGCTAAATTCACAAGTATTAAACAAAAAAGCATTTAAGAAGTATCTAAAAGGTCAGAAGAAAGAACATAAAGAAAGGGAAAAAGAAAGCTCAGATGAAAGAAAAAAAATCTTTGTACTTAATTTCATTGGGGACATTAGAGCCACCACCGTATCAGCGTTAAGAGAAGAAATAACCGCCATCTTAACTGTTGCTAGCAAAAAAGATGAAGTTGTCATTGTATTAGAAAGTGGTGGTGGAACTGTGCATGGCTATGGACTAGGAGCATCACAACTGAAACGCATACGAGATAGAGAAATAAAACTAACCGCTGCTGTTGATAAAGTTGCTGCTAGTGGTGGCTATATGATGGCCTGTGTTGCAGATAATATTATTGCGGCACCTTTTGCGATTATCGGCTCAATTGGTGTGTTAGCTCAAATACCAAACTTTAATCGTTTATTAAAAAAGATGGACATTGATTTTGAGCAAATAACAGCGGGTGATTACAAAAGAACCTTGACTTTATTTGGCGAGAATACAGATAAAGATAGAGAGAAATTTAAGGAAGAACTGGAAGACACTCATCGTTTATTTAAGGAGTTCGTCAAAGGCAGTCGCGAACAAGTAGATATCGATAAAATTGCTACAGGCGAACACTGGTATGGTAAACGCGCTATCGAACTTAAACTTGTTGATGAATTAATTACCAGTGATGATTATCTTTCTAATGCGGCAAAAGAAGCGGATGTCTTTGAAGTTAAATTCGAACGTAAAAAATCAGTATCGGAAAAACTATTTTCCTTTGGCGCAAACCTTTTAGGTTCTATCGATGGGCGTTAATTCACTATAGTCTAAAAATAGTGATTTTTTTGTGATAGCAAGACAGCACCGCTCGGACGACTACATGGATGTATGAGGTAGAGCGATGCAGGAAGCTAAAGCCGAAAATTTGAATGTATGAGTAACACATGATGATTTGAGCACGGAGCTAACGCAGCTTACCATCAATGATTTATACGGAACGGCATATTAACCGCGAAAAAAGTGCATTTTTAGAAAATAAATTTTAACTCTTTGGCTATTTTCTTAACCCCCTCTTCTACTACGGCCTCTTCCATAGAATAGGTAATACGGATGCATTGATGTTTATGTTCCCAATCATCTTCTAACCCGGGAAAAAAATACGAGCCTGAAATCACGAGAACATTTTTTTCTTTTAGTCGATCGTATAATTCATTTGATGATATTGGTAAATTAGGAAACCAAAGCCATAAGAACATCGCGCCTTCCGGCTTATGGATATAATAATCCAACCCTTCAAATTCTCTATGGATAACATCAACGGCATGCTCTACTTTTTCCTGATAATACGGTTTTATTAACAGTTTTGAAAAACGTAATATTTCACCGCTACTTATTAAGTCTTTCGCTATCATCGCACCGAAGTTAGCTGTAGATAAATTAATCACCGCATTCATATTGCGAATTAAATCAATGACCGGTTTATCGGCAATGACAATACCCGTTCGCGTACCAGGCAAACCTACTTTAGATAGGCTCATGCAATAAATTACATTTTCATTCCAGATAGGATTAGTCTCAGTAAAGATAATGCTTGGAAAAGGCTCGCCGTAAGCATTATCAATAATTAATGGAATATCATTTGATTCAGCTAATGTAAGTAGTTTAGAAACCTCTTCATCAGTCAATACATTACCCGTCGGATTTGTTGGCCTTGACGTGCATATTGCCGCTGTATTTTTTTTGATTTTCAAAGCATCAAAATCAACATGATATTTGAAAAAACGATCGTCCAGTTTTTCGATCAATGGACGGTAAGAATAAAACATATCATCGCTTAAACCCACATCAGAATAACCAATATATTCCGGCGTTAAAGGCAATAAGATTTGTTTATGATTCCCTTTATCATCTTCACCAGCCAACATATTAAATAAAAAGAAAAATGCAGATTGGCTGCCAATGGTTAATGCAACATTCTCAGCGGAAATCCCCCATTGATATTGCTTATTCATCATATCAACAATGGCATCAATAAATTCTCTATTACCCTGTGGCGATTCATAATTACCAACGGCATGAGAAAACAGAGAGGGGTTGTCGATCATTCGATGCAACGAATCACGAAAGTATTGTTGCACACCGGGAATGTGACTAGGATTGCCACCGCCTAACATTAAGACATCCGAATTTCCTGACATAGCATTGCCAAGATCATCCATGAGTTGAACGATGCCTGACTCACTACTAAAACGTGATGCAAACTTTGAGAATTTCATAAATGTATCTAATTAAATAATTCGTCTCAACATAAAACGAATTTTTAAACGCTACTTACGTTTTTTCGTTCCCATTTTTTTACCAATAAGAACCAAACGTATAACGCGCTCTGCGGCATTAGTAAGATGCGCTTTTGAATTGGCAATCGCCTCTTCTAATGACATATCACGCGCACATGCACTTTCTAATCCTTCAATACCATGTGCAAACACACCATTAGCATCATCAGTAATGCCGCCGCCTATGGCAACAGTAGAAATACGATGTTTGCGTGCTGCTTTAGCAACACCTGAAGGTGTTTTACCAAACGCCGTTTGAAAATCAACACGGCCTTCACCGGTAATCACTAGATCAGCACCTTTAAGATGCTTATGTAAGTCTGTCGCTTCGATAACGATATCAACACCACTTTTCATTTTCGCTTTGGTAAATGCAACTAAACCTGCACCAAGACCACCTGCGGCACCGGCACCTTTCACTTTAAGCACATCTTTCTTTAAATCCTTTTTAATAATAGAAGCTAGATGTTTCAAATTACTATCAAGCGTTTTTACCATTGCTGGCGTCGCGCCTTTTTGTGGTCCAAATACTACTGATGCACCGGTTTTGCCGCATAAGGGATTATTAACATCACAGGCAACAATAATTTTTGTCCTTTTAATTAAAGAATTCAGGCCTTTCATATCTATACCAGCAATTATATTAATCATACCGCCAGCGCCTAACTCGGTAATTTCCTTACCTTGTTTATTCAAAAAACGAACACCCAATGCTTGTGCCATACCAACACCACCATCATTCGTAGCAGAACCACCAATACCTATAATAATGCTCTTTGCACCACGTTTAGCTGCATCCAACATTAACTCACCAGTACCGTAAGTTGTCGTCTTAAGCGGATTCTTTTCCTTACCACTAACTTGAGGCAGGCCTGAAGCTTCCGCCATTTCAATAACGGCTGTTACACCATCGGCCAACATGCCATAACGTGCAGAAACTTTTTTACCCGCAGGACCAGTAACGTTTTTACGAACAAATTTACCACCGGTTGCATCTACCAAAGACTGTACGGTTCCTTCTCCGCCATCAGCCATAGGTACCTTGACACACAAGGCTTTAGGCAAGACACGCTTAATACCTTTTTCCAATGCAGCTGCAACTTGTAACGAGGTTAAATTTTCCTTAAAGGAATCCGGTGCAAGAATAATTTTCATTAAAAGCGTCCTCCAAAGACGGCAAT
>LWDU01040415.1_pt1 | contig 43266 bp, 42 predicted proteins | sample 727161 | NCBI WGS metagenome assembly LWDU01 (sample SAMN04566230, study PRJNA314399) | hydrothermal vent metagenome | isolation source: deep sea hydrothermal plume seawater | place: Mexico: Gulf of California, Guaymas Basin | collected 2004-07-11
GTACGCGTCGGCGGCGAATCCCGCACAATCTTCCCGAGTACAGCCGATGACGCGTATCGGACTCTGTTCCAACATGCCGTACAGGTTCAGCACATAGTCGCCGGGTATTCCGAACAGATCCCGCAACCCATAATCCTGTAATCGGCGAATGAGGTATTGACCGATCGATACTCCGCCGACCTTTACGTCATTTGTTGACGCGTCCCACTCGCCGTGGTCTGCCGGAAACTGTGTCATCAGCAGGCGCCTCCCTATCGGTACTGCAAACGCTAATTCAGACAGATCTATTCTCGCCGACTTACCGGGAAAGGAAAGAGCCGCTATTTGTTAGAATTGTGTCGTTTGCGTGATCTCAAGGCGAGGCACCACACGCCGAGAAACGTCCCCACAACAGCCAACACGACCAAACCACGGGCCGGATTGGGGCTGTAGACGGGTTTGCCAGTCTCCTCGTCCAGGCCGAAGAGGAACGTTCCCAGAGCTAGCATTCCACCCCACGCCGCCACCGCTATCATCACCCAACTCAAAAGGCGGCCAGGGGAAGGTTCCACGGGCGTCTTAACCTCGGGCGGAGAAGTGACTGGTTGGCTCATATCGGTGAATCGCAGTTCCTAGTCCGCTGTCGTAACCCGATGCGTAAGCGAGAGCGAAGCTGTAGTCTTGCCATCGCTCGCTTTCCCTTCGGGTTACTTTGGCGATCAACCTCAATCATCGTCTGCTGCGGTGAGCACGTCGACTTTGTGAAGTCTCGAAAACTCGTCAAGTGTCACGGTGGTTAATTCTCCATCTTCACGCCGCAACACAATCGTGTCACTATAGACTTTGTCGTCACTGTGTCGTTGATGGTGGAGGCTGTGCCGACGGCGTTCGGCATGCACGACCGTTCCCGTCGTCTTCGTATTCCAACGACGAAATCCAACCTTGACCTCATGACTGAGCTCAACACGGTCACCGGGCTGCAGTCCTTCAAACACCTTCAAGGTATCTTCCTAGTCCATCTGCGTTTTCCCCTTAACGTATCAACGTGGTGGAGTGTTCGCGTGGTAAGATCTTGATCAGATCGAGGCAGCGGTTGTGATCTCCTCTAGACGTTCTTGGCATCGATCCAGGTCATTAGGCTCCGCAGCCGCTGGCCGACCTGTTCAATTTGTAGATTCCGATCGCGACGACGACGCGCCAAGAACCCGGGTGCCCCTGCCTTGTTTTCCAAGATCCACTCTCTCGCGAAATCACCGTTTTGGATCTCCAAGAGGATTTTTCGCATCTCCACGCGAGTCTCATCGGTGATGATCCGTGGACCACGAGAATAGTCACCATACTCGGCCGTGTTCGATACACTGTACCTCATATAGCTGAGACCACCCTCGTAGAATAGATCAACGATTAGCTTCAGCTCGTGAAGACACTCAAAGTATGCCATTTCCGGTTGATAGCCGGCTTCGACAAGGACCTCGAAGGCTGCCTTCACCAGTTCACTCACTCCGCCACACAGCACTACTTGCTCGCCAAACAAGTCGGTTTCGGTCTCTTCAGCGATGGTCGTTTCAATCACGCCACCACGGGTTCCGCCAATTCCCTTGGCGTAGGCCAACCCAAGGGCTTTGGTTTCTTCCTGAGTTCCGTCCCCCAATGCGATCAGACAGGGCACACCACCCCCTTTTTCGAATTCGCTGCGAACCAGGTGACCCGGGCCTTTTGGTGCAACCAGTAAGGCATCGATGCCATCCGATGGTACCACTTGCCCAAAGTGCATGTTGAAGCCGTGCGAGCACATCAAGATGTTGCCCGTCGATAGGTTGTCGCGAATCTGATTATGATAAATATCGCTTTGGACTTCGTCCGGAAGGAGCATGTTGACCAAATCGCCACGACTGGTCGCCTCGTCAATCGGCAAAGGCTCAAATCCGTGCTGAACCGCTAAGTCATAGTTGGCACTTCCCGGACGCTGGCCAACAATGACGTTGCAGCCGCTATCACGTAGGTTCTGTGCCTGAGCATGTCCCTGTGAGCCATAGCCCAAGATCGCAATGGTCTTGTCTTTCAGGAGGGACAGATCAGCATCGTTGTCATAGTAAATTTTCGCGGTCATGTGCTTTGCATACTCTCAATGTCAGTCTGTGAAATCGCGGCGGACAAAGTCCACTAGTGCTTTGTCACGATTAAAAAGTAGTTTGGGAAGCGCCGAGGTAACACGATGCGTAGGCGACGCAAAGTGCAGCTTCTCCCTCGCTTACGCATCGGGTAACGGACTGCGGCTCGACACCAAAATAAAGCTGTGACACACCACCAGGCCCTTACTCGGATTTGCCGACCTTCCCTAATCCGCCACGAACCATCGCGATGCGTCCGGTTCTCACCAACTCACGTATCCCATATGGCCGCATTCGTTCAACAAATGCGACAATCTTATTCTCGCGTCCGGAGATCTCGATCATCAATTCTTCGGCACCGACGTCAACGATCTTGGCTCGAAAGATCTCCACCAATTCTCGAACTTCACTGCGACCACCGTCCGGCGGCGCGTGGACTTTCAGAAGCATCAAGTCTCGCTCGACATACTCCTTCGAGCTAATATCGTCGACCTTGACGACGGTGACGATTTTTTGCAATTGCCCTCGCACCTGCTCAAGGACGTGTTCATCACCAACGACAACGAAGGTCATCCGGGATAAATCTGGAACCTCTGTTTCGCCGACGGCCAACGAATCAATATTGTATCCGCGGGAGGCCAACATGCCGGCGACGTGTGACAACACCCCGGGCACATTTTGCACTAACGCCGACAGCACATGTCGCATCTTAGGGCAATCTCTCATTTGAGAAAACAAAAGCACAATGATATCGATGCCTTGCGTCGGCAGCAATGGGTCGATGCTCTTAGGCCCGTTCGCCCGCGGGTTCCGAGCGCGGTATGTAGCGGATGAGCAGACCAGCCAAGATCACCGCTCCGCCAACAAATGTGGCCCATGTGGGGGGGCTGTACGTCTCGTGGTTATGCCAGGCCAAGAAAACCCACAGGGGTACCAGAATTGGTTCGAGCAACGCGATTCCGGACGCCTCGTGGCCAGGGATTCGCTTGAGACCTTGGGCGAATATCACGTAGGGTAACCCCATTTGAAATACTCCCATGCCAGCTAGGTAGAACCATTGAGTGCCTGTCGGCCATACAGGCCCGTCGCCGTGTAACGCAGGTAGGAAGACGAACGGGGCCAACAACAGCACGGTTGCCCAGTGATTTAAGGCGATCAGCCAGCAAGCGTCGTGCTCGCGCAGTCGTCGGATCGAGAGAATGACGCCAGCGTAGGTCACGCCACCCGCGAGACCGCAGGCTACGCCAAACACTCCACTTGTCGAATGGGTCAGCTCGTAACAGAGAATCACCAACACTCCGGTCATTCCCAGCACCAACATCCACCAGTCGCCCCTTCGTGCCGACTCGCCAAACCACAGGACACTGCCAAGAAAAACCCAAACAGGTGCAATCTGCTGTAACCAAATTGCCGCAGCTGCTTCACACAACGTCATGGCCGTCAGAAACGTCCAGTTCATCATCACGAACGACATGACCATCGGTACCATCGGCCAGGTGAATTTTGGGCGGCGTATCAAGGGAGTCAGTACGATCGCGGCAAAAACGGCTCGCCAAAAAGCCATTGTCAAGCCGTCCCACCCCTGGAGTGAAGGCGACTTGGCGAAAACGCCACTCGTGCTCCATAGGACGGCTGCTAGCAGCACCAACGTTCGGCCGGTGAACGCCTGACTGGCCGTTGAACTTGGACGCTCATGAGACCGGCCCGAGTCATTCATAGAGCCTGGATCGCGTTAGGGGGAAAACAGAGTAACGGAATGGTCAGTGAAACGACCCCTAGAATTCGACGAAACCAACCGATGTCGACCGAGTCGTCTTTGGTTGGAGGGTGCGTAACTCCCATGAACAGGACCAATACAGTCATCAAGATCCAGATCTGGTTGTGTTGGATATCCGACAGAATAAATCCAATGGCGGCCAAGATGAAGACTCTTGCGATGTGTCGAGCGGCGCGGCCAAAGACACAGTAGAGCACATGTCCACCGTCTAGCTGGCTGGCAGGTAACATGTTCAGGCCGGTGATTAGCAAACCGACCCAGCCGGCCAGAAAGAATGGATTTCCAAACAAATGTCCCAACGGAATGCCTCCTGCAGGCACATCAGCAGGTCCTCCCAGTGCGATCATCCATTGCACAAGCAACGGCATTCCGAGCACCATAGAGCCCTCTCCGTTTTCCGTGTGCAATTCCAAATGGGTGACGCCGTACCACATTACCGGTAACGCGACGACCAATCCGGCGAGAGGACCCGCTATTCCGATATCAAAAATCTCCTTGCGGTTCGCTCGCCGGCCATCCATCCCAATCACCGCTCCAATGGTGCCAATCATCGAAATGGGCAGAGGGAGGAAGAAAGGAAGGCTTGCCGGAATTCGGTACTTCAGTGTTGCCAGAAAGTGGCCCATTTCATGAGCGAAAAGGATGCCCAAGATTGCAGCCATGTACGAGAGTCCCAAATGCCAGTTTTGACCTAAAACGGCGCGAATAGGCATCAAGCTGGCTTCGTTCAGCGAATCCTGTATGTAGATAATCGGCTGTCCCGTTGAGCCAGCCCAAAACGTCGAGAGACACGTTAAGTAGAACAGGCATACCGGCAACACAATGCGGCGACGTATCTTCGGTCGAACATCGGTCGACTCTAGTGGCCCTGGGACAATTGACGTTGGCTCGCTCATGGACGACCAACATACCAAAGACGACCGTTTTGCGTGAGGGGCATGTGGCCCACCGCAACACGGCGTGGAACGTCCGAACAACGCCGTTCGGCATTACGTTAATGCGTTCGTGAACGCATGGTTGTGCGATAGCCGATTCTTGGGTTTTGCTTGCAGGTGCCGGCTGCTGTCGCTTTTCGTGGTCTTGTCGAGATGATTTCTCTGACTCGCAATTGCGTCGGCAGGATCGCCAGCGAGATGGCGACCGTCTCCTGCCTAGCAACCACGACCGTTCGTCGACATAATTGCACATAGATTCAATTGACGAGACCAGCGTATGATCGACCCAACGACAAAGCGAATCCACCACAAGTTGGTTGACGTTCTTTCGCCACCCATGTTTGCGTTGTCACTCTTATTCTTGGGTATGATTGCTGCTCTGATCGTCTTGTGGGTCGACGTGCCGCGGTTAGAACGAATCTCGACCGATCTCCAGGTGACCAATTCTATGGCGACATCGGTTGGTCAAGGATTGGTATACGGCTGCATTCTGATATGGCCTCTCTTTTGGTTCGACTTCGTGGTTGCCCGCCTATTGTGTCCACCGGAACATCGACGTTGGCGAGACGGAATCCTAGCCTGCCTGATCCCGCCACTCCGGATGGGAGCCCGTAACCCAGAAATGGACTTGCGGATCTGGATGCCAACCTGGGCTTGGTGCGAAGTCGACGACGACCTTCGCAAACGACTGGGTAAGGCTTTCGGCGGCCCGATGATCATCATCGCATTGATGATTCTCCCCATTCTGCTCGTCGAATTCACAATGCAGGAACGTATCGCCAACACCTATTGGTTGCGTGCCTTATTGCATGTCGGGACCGGGACCATTTGGTTCGCATTCGCGTTTGAGTTTATCGTGATGTACTCAGTCGCTGACAAGAAGATCGCCTACTGCAAAGACCACTGGATCGATCTCGTCATCATCTTGCTGCCGCTGGTGTCGTTCCTGCGATCTTTGCGAGCCGTACGGGCTATGCGATTAGCAAAATTGGCCAAGGTCCAGCAACTTAGTCGCATGGGCCGCGTCTATCGCCTGCGAGGTTTGGCGGTCAAAGCATTTCGCGCCTTGTTACTCTTCGAAATTGTTTACCGGTTGACTGGAATTACACCGGAAAAACGACTTGTTCGGCTGCAATCGTTGCTCGAGGAAAATCAAGCGGAAGCCGACGACATTCGTGAGCAAATCAAATCACTGGAAGCGATCATCGCCCAGCAAAATTCGGACGCGGAGCCAAACTAGTCACCGTCGAAAAATAATTTATTGACGCTAGTAGGCGCCGGGCTTGTTGATTCTGGGGAATCACTCCCGCAGCTGGCAGACGACACGACATGCGGCGCGGTATACTGCGCCGGCCTAATTGGGTTGCCCTTATTCGATACACGCAGACGCCACTAGTTGAGGACGAATCGAAATGACAGTTCAGTCCATTCCCGACGGCACGGTGATGCACGCCGAGATCAAAATCGGTGGCACTCCCGTCGCATTCTACCTATACGTTGATGATGTCGACGCATATCGAGGACGTGTCGAACGATGAAATGCAGCGTCGGATGAAGGAAATGATGTCATAGTTCGAGATGCGGACTTATGCGTAATTTTCCGCTCATAGTATTAGATTCTCAATCAGAGATTCACACCCCGAGGCCACCATGCATCATCTAGAAAAACTCCAGGTCGCGGTCTTCTTGGTCATCGGAGTCATGGCAACGCTGCCATGCTCTGTGGTCGCCGCCGATCGACCGAATATTCTCTGGATTACGAGCGAAGACAACGGAAGTCAGCTGGGTGCGTATGGTGACAAGTTTGCAACCACACCCAATTTGGATCGACTTGCCGAACGTGGCCTTCGCTATCTGAACGCCTGGTCGACTGCACCCGTCTGTGCACCGGCGCGAACGACGATCATCTCCGGCGTGTATCCACCGTCAACCGGTGCCCAACACATGCGTAGCATGACTAGCCTCCCGGCCTTTATGCAGATGTACCCTCAATTGCTTCGCAAACAAGGCTATTACTGTACGAACAACAGCAAGGAAGACTACAATCTTCGCAAAGTCGGTACAGTTTGGGATGACTCTTCAAGAAAGGCTCATTGGAGGAACCGTGCCGCGGGTCAACCGTTCTTTGCAATTTTCAACCACACGGTCTGCCACGAAAGCAAGATCCGAACCCGTCCTCACAAACAGATTCATGATCCAGCTCTAGTACGAGTCCCAGCCTACCACCCGGATACTCCAGAGGTTCGCCAGGACTGGGCCCAATACTACGACATCGTCAGTCAGATGGATCAGTTGGTCGGCAATAACCTCCGCGAGTTGGAAGATGCGGGTTTGGCCGAAGACACAATTATCTTCTACTACGGCGACCACGGTTCCGGAATGCCGCGAAGTAAGAGATGGACTTACAATTCCGGGCTCAACGTACCGCTGATCGTGTCCATTCCCGACAAGTGGAAGCATCTTCGCCCCGCTGAATACGAGGAGGGTGCGGCAACCGATCGATTGGTCGGGTTCATTGACCTGGCGCCGACCTTATTGAGTTTGATCGGTGTTGAGCCGCCAAAGTGGATGCAAGGCGCAGCCTTTTTTGGCGTCCACGAGGCGGCACCACGGATGTACAACTTTGGTTTCCGCGGTCGCATGGACGAGCGGTATGACATGGTCCGTTCCGTACGTGACAAGAGGTACATCTACGTTCGAAACTCGGCCAGTACATTGCCTACATGTTCAAAACTCCCACCACTCGAGTGTGGCGAGAGCTGTATGATGCTGGAAAACTCGAACCTCCCCGCACCTTTTTTTGGGAGACCAAGCCGGCCGAGGAGTTATACGATTTGCAAGCCGATCCGGATGAAGTGAATAATCTCGTCGACTCGTCGGAACATCGAGGCGTACTTCTCAAGTTGCGTGCAGCGCAACGAGAGTGGGCGTTGGAAATCCGTGACCTTGGATTTCTACCGGAAGGCGAAATGCACTCACTGTCTGCCGACCAAACTCCTTACGAATTGGGCCACGATCCGCACCGCTACCCTCTTGAGAAAATCATGGCGGCGGCCGAGCAGGCCGCAGCGTTTGACGATGAATCACTCGCAGCCGTTCGCAAGGCTCTGGTGGATCCGGAGAGTGCCGTCCGTTATTGGGGTGCAATGGGATTGCTGATTCGAAAAGCGGATGACGACCTAAGTCAACGAGCGTTGGCGAAGGCTCTCAACGATGATTCACCCTATGTACGGATTCTCGCCGCTCAGGCACTCGGTCAATATGGTGATGCGAGTCATTTGGCGGAGGTAAACAAGGTGTTGATCGACGCGGCAAACCCCCAGCTCCAAGGGATCTATGTGGCCATGTTGGCACTCAACGCCATCGATGCGCTGGGCAATGGTGCAAAGTCGCTGGCTGATTCCATTGGCAAGCTGCCCGATTCAACGCCCGGATTTGACCGGCGACTACGAAACTATATTCCCAATTTGAAGAATAAAATCCTGGCGGATTTCGAGTAGCCAGCAGTGGAGCGAGTGCTGCCAACGGGAACTTCGTGGCCTTGTGTGAGCAGCATTTGACCTTGTCTCACACTAAGACACTAAACACAAAAAGTGTCGTCAGTCATTTTCCAGCACTTCAGACTCACGCGTTGAAGTGGCTTTCGACACGGACTCTTCAACTTTCTTGGTGATCGTTTGAATCTGGTCCTTGATGTCGTCGCGTTGGTCTTCGCTGATCTCCTTGGCCTTTTCGGACTGGTCGGCGGCCTTGTTTCCATCGCGACGGATATTTCGAATGGAGACTTTCGCATCTTCGCTTAGTTCCTTGATGCGACCTACCATTTTTCGTCGGACTTCTGTGGAAAGAGCCGGGACATTGATCCGGATCAAGCGGCCGTCGTTCTGAGGATTGAAGCCCAGATCACTGGCCACAATAGCCTTCTCGATATCCTTCACGATGGTCGGATCGAAGGGGCGAATGACGATCTGACTCGGCTCCGGCGCCGCAACGGATGCGAGCTGTTTGATCGGAGTCGGTTGACCGTATACATCCACTCGCACTGAGTCAACCAAGCCGGGGTTTGCCCGCCCGGTTCGAATCCCGGCCAAAGCGTTCTTTAGCACACTGATCGTCTTTTCCATCCGTTCTTCGACGTCGAACAGGATTTCTTCGTTAGACATTTCAGTTTCCTTCCGCCGAGTTGTGGAATGAGCTTGCTGCTTAGTTAGCACTTACGGCCGGGGTGCGAGGCGTAATCAACGTACCTACTTTTTCACCACGCACGGCTTTTAGGATATTTCCGGTTTCGGAAAAGTTGAATACCAAAATTGGCATCTTATGTTCCATGCAATGCGCAATTGCTGTCGAATCCATGACACGCAATCCCTTTTCAAGGACGGTAGCGTAGTCGAGTTGAGTGTACCTCACCGCATGGGGATTTTTCTCAGGATCGTCACTATAGACTCCATCAACTCGAGTTGCCTTCATGACGATATCCGCACCCAACTCCAGAGCTCGTAATGCCGCAGCTGTGTCCGTTGTGACAAAGGGACCGCCCGTGCCGGCGGCCAAGATCACGATCCGGTCTTTCTCCAGGTGCCGTCGAGCTCGGCGACGAATATAGGGCTCCGCGACGCCGTCCATCTTGATGGCGGTCATCAATCGAGTCTTGCAGTTCAGGGATTCCAAGGCATCTTGCAGGGCCAAGCCGTTGATGACTGTTGCCAGCATGCCCATATAATGGGCCGTTGCCTCGTGAATGTTTGCGTTGCTGCTTGTGAACTGAGCCCCACGAAGAATGTTCCCACCGCCGATCACGACGGCAACTTGGCAACCTTGTTGCTGTGCTTCCTTGATTTGCAACGAGATCTTGACGACCTCGTCCATGCTGATACCGCGTTCCCCGTGATGACTAAAACTCTCACCAGACAGCTTCAGGATAATTCGGCCAAATACAGGTGACTCGCTGTCCGACATCAGAAGCTCCTATAAACAAAGGATGCTAGCATGGCTGGAAATGGCCCCAATGCACGGGTCGTCTTGTTCGCCAACGGTGGAAAAACGAAAAAGGAGGAGAAGCACTTTGCTTGTCCTCCTTTTTTACACATTTTGGCAGGCTGCCGATACATGGGGTCAGTCTTCGCCCAGAATCCAGTGCACGAATCGCTTGACTTCAATGCCGTTGGACTTGGCGAATTTACCGACGCTTTCTTTTTCGCTTTTTACGAACGGCTGTTCCATCAGCACTCGTTCAGCGTAGAAGTTTCTTATCCGACCCTCGACCATCTTGTCGACAATATTCTCGGGTTTTCCTTCGGCCAACGCGGCTTCGCGAAGAATCTTGCGTTCATTCTCGACGGTCTCCTGATCCAGGTCGTCGACCGTCAAGCAATCCGGACTCAGTGCGGCAACATGCATGCAGATGTCGCGTAGCTTGGACGCATCGGGCCCAGTTCCTTCCAGCAGGACACCATGGACGGTGGAGCCGGGGTGAAGGTAGGCGGCACACGGACCGTCAATGCGACAGATCCGACCGACATTGAAAACTTCTCGAATTCGGTTGAATAACGCGTCCTTCTGCTCACGTAGTGTTGAACCCGGCGCCGTGGGCGAGGGTTGGCTGAGGAGTTCATCGGCGTTATCTGCTCCCGGCCCCGTCGCCAACTGCTGGGCCAGACCGTCAGCAAGCGCGATGAAATCTTCGTTCGCGGTGACTGGAGCACTCTCGCACTTCAATTCGACGATCGCTCCGGCCCCTGGATCTTGGTTGAAGTACAAGCCAAAACGACCAAACTCAGTCACCCGATCTGCGCGATCTCGGTTTAGTTTGGCGCCACGTTCTCGCAATAGTTGCACGGCTGCCTCCGCGTCACCATTCGCTTCGGTTAACGCTCTCTTACAGTCCATCAGCGGCAGGCCCGTTTTTTCGCGGAGTGCCTTTACGTCAGCCGCAGTTACCATGAGCGTACTCTCCTTCACGTTTGTTTCGTATGGTTAAGCCTGCTCGCAATTGGCACCAGGCACATTATCGAAATAGAACCGGTTCAAGATCGGAAGGTTCACTCCAGCAAACGCTGTCGCTGGTCGACGTTGCCGATCAACGGCCAGACTAGCTTTTCGCGGATTCGGCCGCGTCGCTTTTCTTGGCCGCTGCCGTCAGTTTTTTTCCATCGTTCACTGCGTCTGCCATATGACGGACTATCAGTTCGACCGCTCGAATCCCGTCGTCATTGCCTGGAATTGGCAGGTCCACCAAATCGGGGTCACAATCGGTGTCAATCAATGCGACTGTTGTAATACCCAATGAACGGGCTTCGCGGACCGCGTTTTTTTCCTTGCTTGGGTCGACAACAAAGATAAGCCGTTCAGGTTACGATACATCTTGCGGTATTCACGGTTGAGAGCAGATTGCATTTTCTTCGAGTAAGTCGACAATTCGTCGCTGCTTCGAAGCGTCTCAAGCTCTTCAAGTCGACCGAGCCGACTGCGGACCGTGCGGAAGTTTGTCAGTGCTCCGCCCAACCAACGTTGCGCGACAAATGGCATCCCGCAACGAAGCGATTCTTGCTCAATCGGATCGCTTGCCTGTCGCTTGGTACCCACGAATAGAACCAAACTACCCTGACTGGCGACCTGAGCGACATATTTTTTCGCTCGCAGTAATCCTCGCACCGTCTCGCGAATATCGAGGATGTGAATCTTGTTTCTTTTGCCGTAAATATACGGCGCCATCTTGGGGTTCCAGCGACTGGCGCGGTGGCCGTAGTGCACGCCCGCTTCAACAAGTTCCTTCACTAATGATTCCGACATTTCACACTCCCGGATCGTCACCTGGCGATGGCCGTGACAGGCCACAGGGAATACCCTTCACCGGAGGGGGACAATCATCAAAAAAATGAATTCACGCCGTACATTTCGGCGATAATCCCGCAAATTTATCAAGGAGACGCCGATTCGTCAACATGCAACCTTGGCCTGTTAGCCCGCTGAAAAAGTCGCTTGTGTGAGCTGATCGCGTTAGCTGGCTGTGGACTTAGTGCTAAAAACTCGCCATCCCCACCGGCCCCGTGCCCATACATCCCACCGCCTTGCCGCATTTTTGACCAAGAACGAAAAAAAGAGGCTCGGTCTGTGCCGAACCTCTTCGAATCGTATTTCATTGGCTCGTGGCCAGAAAGACCACAGCTCATCTTGTCGAGGGGCGACTTCCTCCACCACGCGATGACGATCCAGAGCGACTACTTGACCATTAGCCTTCTGACTCGACCTTCCAGGTCCTTGGCGGCTCTGGCCGCCGCGCGGTTGGGAGCTGCGACTATCCTCCCCGCGAGTGGAAGATTAAACGCCGCAGAAGTACTGAATCTACCGGTGAGAAATTAGTTTTTTTGGGGAGTTTCAACGGGGAGTCACCGGCTAGCTTACCCACTCTATCGAGCTTCGGTTTGCTATGTGTCAAAGTACCACGCCTACGAGGAATTCGAACCGACAGGCTGTGTCGTTGTTGCGGGGAACTGTTGTCGTCGTCCCAACCAGAGTTGATCACTTTCTCAGTTTAGGCCGGCGGCCGAAGGTCGCCTTTTGCCGTATTCGGTCGCCGCTTCCCACGTCTTCGCCATTTGCAGCACACCCAGGTCATTGCGAGGGCCGCCAATGATCTGTAGGCCGACTGGGAGTCCGTCCGGCGAGAATCCTCCCGGAACGGAGATTGCAGGTAGACCTGTGGCCGAAATCAAGTAACAAGATTTCATCCAATCGATGTAGGTCTCTAATTGGACGCCATTGATCTGATCCACATACGCCTGAGCAACAGAGAACGGCAAGACTTGGGTGACCGGTCCGATCAAGAAGTCGTGACTTTCAAAAAACCGATGAGTGCGGCGAAACAGACGCGTGCGTTTCGTCTCCATTCGAGCCAGTTGTGGCCCGCTGATCTTCTCTCCCTCCTTGGCATTCCAAATGATCGTATCCTTGATGTTGTCGGGATGGTTCTTTATGAGCTCGGTGAACTTCAATTCAAATTTCCAAGCGCGTAGCATTTTGAAGATCTCGTCGGCATCTCGCAGGTCTGGACTCGCATCGTCGACTTGAAAGCCGAGGTTGGCCAATCGATCCCCAGATTCTCGAATTACGTCTACCACTTCGGGCTGCACCGGCAAGCCGCCAAAGTCGGTGGAAACGGCAACTCGGATGTTGTTAGGATCCACGATTTTCGGCTTAGCGAAGGCCTCTCCCGGCTCATGCAAACTGATGGGACACCGCGAATCTGGTCCAGCCAGCGCTGCGAATCCGAGTGCCACGTCGTCGACAGTCCTTCCCATTGGCCCTGACACGGACAGCGTGAACCACGCTGTTTCGTCGCAGAGATTGGGGACTCGGCCGGCCGACGGACGAAGACCGACAACGTTGCAGAACGCAGCCGGATTGCGCAATGAACCACCGGTGTCGCTTCCATCGGCCAGCGGAAACATGCCGCATGACAATCCAACAGCGGCACCACCACTGCTGCCTCCACACGTACGACTCAAGTCAAACGGGTTGAGAGTGGCGCCGAATACTCGGTTAAAAGTCTGCGAGCCGGCACCGAATTCAGGCGTATTTGTTTTCCCAATCGAAATGGCTCCGGCAGCCCGCCAGCGTTGCACCACGAGGGCATCGGTTTTCGGTATATGATCTTTATAGATAGGTGAGCCGTACGTCGTCCGCATACCGGCGGTTTCCACGAGATCTTTGTGAGCAACGGGGATTCCATGTAGCGGTGGAAGTACTTCGCCAGAAGCCTGCCGCTCATCGGCAGCCAATGCTCGAACTCGAGCTCCCTCTTCATCCAACGTAACAACAGCGTTGACTTTCGGATTCACCTTGTGAATCTGCGCCAAACATGCGTCAACGAGTTCTCGAGAACTCAACTCACCGGCGTGGATCAGACGTTGCAGATCTCGAACCGGCCGAAAAACTAGTTCTTCCATGCGCCAGGGCCGTTTCACTTAGTGCTTGAAGATGACATTCCCACGGGATCTCTGCCAGTGCTGATGGCAGTGGACTTCGACGAAAACGAAGCCCCTAACGCACGGTAAACAAAAGAACGACGTGACTGATTGGGACCGTTCTCTCGACCGGGCGGAGCAGGTCGACTTCGAATGGCCGGCCAATACTATTGCCGACGGGATCTTCCAAGTGAGAATCGATAAGGATTCGATATTTCCCCCTTGCCCACTTGTTGTCTGGCGTAAACTGCCAGGACTTCTCGTGCTTACCGATTACCGTGGACCCGGCCAAAGCCTGGCCGTCCGCATCCACCACTCTCAGCACTCGATGTAACATCGCCCAGTCGAGTGACTTTGGGAATTGGATCTGCAATGGTTGGTCTGGTCCGGTCGGTGGGGCGACCGTCCATTTTTTTGGTTTGGGCTGAGTCACGTCAGGTGGCAGAATCTTGTAGCGTTTCTGGTAGGGTTTTATCGGGCGGCCGGTCGCATCCTGGAGTGTGTCCTTTATTTTGAGAACGTACGTTCGTCCCTCGACAATTGCCGGGCCGAGTTCTTGGCGGGGAAGTAATTCTCGCTTCACTCGCCCCGGATCAAACAGCAGCGTTAGCCGTTTCTGGTCCGGGTCCCAAAGCTCCTCGTCCAACATTAGAAAAGGGGCTTCGACGGGGTCCCCTTGTTCGTTCAATAGCTCGATGTTCTCATAGACGGCCCCCCGTGACATCGGACGCGAAAACTGGATGTAGAACCTGAGGTGATTTCCGAACAGAACGTCGGCCGACGGGTAGATTTGTTCGACCCGCGCTTGGCTGGCCGCGGGCCTCAGGAAGGTAAAGCGATCCGAACGAAGTTCTTCTTCGCCTGGTAGATTCACGCGAACGATATACCCGACCCCGCGGCGAAACGGAAATCTGGGACGAAATCCGACCGAATCACCACGAATTCGGTACTCTCCCGCCATCGCTGTTGGCACGGGGCGGTCTTGTTGGACGACGTGCACAGAAAACCAATCCCGCCAGCCTTTGGACTGGGCGCCGGCATCTCGATACTGCTGGAGAAAGGAGTCGGGCAAATGGTGGACAACGCACTGGGCGTTGGTCGGGTCGACGTTGGCACGAGGTATTTCGATTTCAACCGGTTCGCCTGCAAAAGTGACGATTGACATCCAAAAAGCCAAGTTAGTTGCAGCGACCGTACGCATGACGCTCTTCTTCCTTATGATTCAACAAAAATACAACGCCCGGAGTTTGAACTCCGGACGTTGTTTAGCTCGATCGAAGGTCCTAGCCTATGGCAGGTCGATAGTTTTCAAATGCTGGCCGCTGTCGTCTTTGATCAACACGACTGCTCGCTTCATGTCGAGTCTGTCGAGTTGCATCACACCGACGAGATCTTTTAAAGTCTCGTACGACTGGCCCGATGTACCCGAGATCTTTTCTTCGATCCCGTCTTTGCGATCAATCCCGCTGGTCGAGATTTTCATGACACCACGGGCGCTGTTGGACAGGAGAATGAAATCTTCGCCTCCCTGTTGATAGGCAACCATGTCCAATGGTCGGTTTCGATTGCCCAGTTCGGCAATCGTTGTCCCGAGCACTTTTTCGCCCACATCGAGCGAACTAACTGGGAACTTTACCAGAGGCGTGCAAGTGTACGCTGCCAGAATGTGTGCCTCTTTGGCGATGTCGTAAAACGTAAAAGTGCGAACCGGCGATCGAGTTTCGAAACGGCCGTGGGCACCGTGAAAGATCTCGACGCTAATTCCCTTATTCACCTTCTTGAATGGAAACGGGATTGAACGGAGCGTCGATGCAAATTCTTCATTCGAAAGACCGGCAATGAAAATGCGATCACCATGGAATTCCAAGTCCGTGATCGACTGGCTGCGGAGATTTCTACGACCAGTGCCACCAGGGGCAGGTGCGTTCGGAAGTTTGGCTTCGGCACATGCGACTGAATCGAGTGACAGTTCTTCAACCTCACCGTTGGCTCCACGGCGAAGGATTAAGACTTGGGCATCTGGACCTCGTCCGCGTGCCACGCTCAAGTAGACGTTTCCGCTAATCGGGTTGATAGCCATGTCGGCAATCAAAATCTGACTTTCTTCAACGCCCAACATGCCGGCGATAGCGGCGCCGATTCCCTTGACGTTAATGGCCGACTTATCAGTCTGCTTGCTATCCTTTGTATCGATTGCAAATACGGTCGCTTGCGTCGAATCGCCGATGAACAAGATACCGTTCGGGCCAAACGCCAAAGCACCGGCCGACTTTAATTCGACTTTGCCTTCCTTGAGTCCGTTTGAATCTGCTGCATTGGCAAAAACCGCGGGAAGAACCAATAGGGCCCCAAATAAAACGCGACGGATCATCGCACGCTCCTTGAAAAAAACCCTCGAAACCAACCCAGCTCCGTTTCCATCACTCAAGTCCACCGCGACTCTCGTTCGCGCCGCACAACGTGATCCAACCGAGCTCTAACAGGCTGTGAGGCATTCCCCTTCGCCTTCACGGCTCACAGCAACGGCTGTCATTATCTACGACCGCGTGCCGCATGCAACTAACTATTCGACATAGAATCGATTTGACGCTGCATCGCCGCACGAAAGCCGCCAATTTGCCATGCCTTACCGGCCTATCGAGCCTACATCGCCTCTGCTACGGGTCTTTGTGACTTCATGTGAGACAAAAAACGGATGCTCACATGGCCGCGACGGGGCCGGTTCTCGTTTCATAAAGGCAAGACTAGCCGGAAGTTCTGGAGTCAGTCGAGTGGACCGGAGTAGTTCCAACGTTCTCGCGATGTAAAATGAACGCAATTTGACGGAATTGAATTCAGGCGTTACTCTCGCGGCTCGCATTGAGACATGTCGGCCCTTCCCAAACGAGACGTCGTCGATATGGTGGCGTGTCGTTGAACTTGTTCTGAAATCAAAAGATGACTGACCAAATCGACGCCCATATTGGAATTGTTACCGTGTCCGACCGCGCGAGTCGAGGCGAGTACGAGGATCGTGGTGGCCCGGCGATCCGCGAATACCTCGATCGAGTTCTCACTTCAAAGTGGGTCGAGGTGCCGCATGTTATTCCGGATGACAAGGAAGGTGTGGCCAGTTGTCTGCGTCGCCTATCGGATGAGGATGGCTGCTGTCTGATTATTACGACAGGCGGTACCGGCCCCGCTCCTCGTGACGTGACACCGGAAGCTACCGAGGCGGTCGCGGAAAAAATGATGCCTGGTTTCGGAGAGCTGATGCGCAAAGTGTCACTCGAGAAAGTTGCCACGGCAATCTTGTCGCGGCAAACAGCTGCGATTCGTGGTGGGTCGCTTATCATCAATCTCCCGGGACAACCCAAGGCGATCAATGAGTGCCTGGACGCAGTTTTTCCAGCGATCCCCTATTGCATCGACTTGATCGGTGGTCCGTTTCTGACCACGGACGAGTCACAGATCATCGCTTTCCGCCCGAAGAAGAAGTAGTGAATTGGGCAGATCGCAGTCGCTAAAAGAGAAGAAGGTGACGTCAGTTTGTCGTGGGCGAAGTAGACGGGCCGTCGTCTTCCCCAGTCATTACTTCGATGACTTCTAGCAGTTGATCCAGTCGGAACGGTTTGTAAAGGATCGCCCGAGGATGTAGGCCCTCTCGCCGAGCCTTCACGATCGAGTGTCCCGGGTCATAACCAAAACCGGTCATGAGCACCATCGGCACGGGTCCACAGTCGCGTTTAAGCTCCATGAATAAATCGAATCCGCTGGTGTCCGGTAGACGTACGTCGGCGATAATCACGTCATAGGCATCGTCGCAGTTGCGAATCATGGAGAGGCCCTCGGCGCCTTCATGTGCCGTCTCAACCGTGCAGCCGTAACGCTCCAGCAGTGCATGGGCGTCGTTTCGGACGGAATCGTCAGCGTCGACGACCAAAATACGTCGTCCGTTCAGGTGTGGCCGCTGTTCCACTTTCATCGCCGGCGAGACCACTTCGCCGGGTGTCATCCGTTGACCGACTTTCTGGATGACCCGCTTAATGTCGCGGGCGTTCCGCAGTACCGATTGGAGCCGCCGGACCACGTCGGGATTGTGGCCGATGTACTTCTCCATGATGTTCACTGTGTCATTCAGGATCTCATCGATCGGCAGAGCTACTGCGCTGTGTATCGCCTCGACGGACTCTTGCGCTGTATTGGCTTTTTGTGCGACCAGTAGTTCAAGAGTATTCAGCGAGATTGCCAAGTCACGGGAGAAGATTTCGAGGAATTGAAGGTCACTCTCGGTAAAGGCTCGCGGTTCGGGACTCTCCACGTTAAATGTCCCGATGACTTGATCATGCAAGATGAGCGGGACCGTCAAAGAGCTCTTGGCACCTTCAAAACCCTCAATATAGAGCGGGTCTTCCAGCGTATCTTCGCAGAGGTAGCTCTTGCCAGTCGCAGCCACAAAGCCGGTAACTCCATTGGAATTCGGGCGAGCAAATAACTGTCGATCGCGGCTCTTGATCGAGATACCAACGGAGAGCAGAGGTTCCAGCTGACCTGTTTCCTGATCGAGCAACCGAATCTCGACGACGTCAAAACTCAACAAGTCTTGCGTGTAGTGGAGAATGTTGGCTTTGAGCAAGTCAATTCGCTCTTCGATCCCCATTTCGAAGATCTCGTCCGGCTTGAGATCAGCTAGATCCATCCCGGCCTTGTGGATTGCTGCCAGCTTTTGCTGTTGGAGCATCTCGACGGTCACATCTCGGACGCTGACAACCAAGTGCTGGACCGGCGCCCCTTCCGCGATCATCGGGGCAACATGAATCTGGTAGTAGTTGTTGTTTGCCGTTTTCAATGTCGAACCACTTGCGTGGTGCGTGGCCATTGCCGTGTGAAACGGACAGAAATCGGGACCCAGGATCTCGGGGCTATCCAAGACGCTGTAGAAATTCTCGCCTTGGGTTGCCTTGCCAAAAGCCCAGGCTCGAAAACGATCATTGGCCCAGAGAATGGTGCTGTCTGTATCGAGCATCACCACTCCGTCTGGCATGCCATCCAGCACTTCCTCGTACTGCAGCATGCGTCCGATTCGCATCGCTTCCCGATGATGGTCGGAAACGATACAAAACGCGGCAAATGACTCGTCTCTTAGCTGCTGTAAGGCCGCGGTAGGGCTGTGTACGGCTGTCAGATTGAACGACGACCCAAGCTGGTCAATCACGGGAACCAGCTGACTCTCGTCGTCACAGAGACAAAGGACATTGGGCTTCTCCAACAACCCGCGCACTCCTCTGTTATATCGTACAAACCCCAACAAAATTATACGACTACTTCCAAAACCCAACAACTGCACGGCCCCAGTAGGCAAATCGTTGCCCAAAGAGTTTTATCGTCCAATTGACTCGCGAAGAATCGTCGGTTCATCACATTGGGGCACGGATTTCCTAACCCAGCCCGGGCCACCGACAATCTCCTCTGGACCCATGCAATCCGTTCAATCTATTCCGCCTGCCGCATCACCTGAAGAAGCGATACCAACGGACGAGGATCGCTCTGATCAAATGATGCCCAGGTCATGGAGCTTCCGGAAAATCGCCATCCGGCCGATATAACCGAAACCCACAAGATCGACATTTCAACCTATCCGCCGCATTCCCAGAGTTATCACTTCACTGTCACCATTTCCTCACAAACAGGCAGATCCATGTGGCGAGCATTTTTTCTGGCCGTCGGAATTACAGTCACCATCTTGGGCGCTGAATTTCTCGCAGTCGACAAAGCCGTACTGCATCGCACCAACAAGGAAACGGGTAAACGTACGACTAAAGTTGTCCAGCCGCCTGAGTGGGTGCCATGGACCCTGCTCTCGACCGGGACCGTCGTCGTTCTCTATTCGTTTTCAATTCCCCGCAGGGTCTCGGCCTAAGTCGCGAAAGCCGACTCTCCTGACGTCAACTACTCGGGCTGGTATCGCTTGAAATACTCGCGGGCATGGTCCCGCTGGTCTTTCGGCAGTTTTTGATCCGTCAATGGATCGGAATTTTTAGACGAGTCCCGGATCATCGCCTCCTTCACCGATTCATAGGCCGTTCCGGCGATGTTGGGCCCGTCGACCTTGCCGGCAATGACCGCCTGCCCTTTCTGAATCTTGGAAGCCACTTTGGAATCGTAAGCGCTCGTGTCGCCTCGAGCTCCCTGTCCCTGCCCTTCTCCATTGCCGTTGCCGGGAAAATCGCCTTGACCGGACCCCATTCCACCCAGGCTCATCCCATCCAGGCCGTCCATGCCTTCACTCATCATGTCTTTTCCCGCCATCAACTGATCGAGTGCTTCGTTGAGCGTTTCCAATTCGTCCAGTTGATCCTGCAGACTTTGCAGGCCATCCATTAGTTCACTCAGCTTTTGGCCAGCCGCAGCCGAATTCCCCTGTTTGAGGCATTGAGCGCACTCACCCATTTTTTGGGCGAGCTGATCCATCTGGTTCATCTGTTCGCTCATTTGGTTCAATTGGTCGAGCTTATTCTGTAACTCGTTGACCGCTTTGTTATCTCCGGCGGCTTGCTTCTGCTTTATTTGCTCTTCAAGATCTCTGATGGCCTGTTCGTAGTCTCGCTTCATCTCATCCAATTTGTCTTTGATCTGGTCCATGTTCTTGGCGAGATTCTCTTTTTCTTCCTGTGACAACTCCCCAGTTTCGAGTTTGTCTTTTAGCTTGTTTAGTTCTTCGATCGCTGTCTTGAAGTCGCCCTTCTTCATCGCCTTAGCCAGCTTATCGGCCGGACCCGACTGCACATCACTCAGTTTTTCGAGCTTTGCCTTGAGTTGGTCGGCACCGCCCATTTTCTTGCGGCGATCCTCCAGCTTCTTCGCCATCTCGTTGATCTTGATCATCGCCTTCTTGCGATCGATGTCACTCTTTTGCGAAAGTTCACGCGCTGCCTTCTCAAGATCGCGGAGAAGAGCCTCCGCATCCTTCAGGCCTTTTTCGGCGAGCTTGTCTGCAGTCTTGCGTAGACTCCGCTCGAGGTCACGCGAGCGGTCCTGGATCTTTTTGACTTCGACCTTCCTGGCTTGGTTCGCTTTCGCCGTTGATTTTTTGGAATCGACGTTCGGCAGCAGAAGCAAGAGGATCGCCATCACGACTGGGAGGACGGGCAGAGCCGAGATCCAACCGGCCTTGACCTGAAATCGCTCGCTGACGTCGATCCTCTCAATACGTCGCACGGCATCGCGAGTTAGCGCGTCGCCGACGTCCGTTTCGAGCTCAGACGATGGCAGCGACAGCGCGCTGGAAACTCGCTCGCGAAGTTGATAGCGGCGGTCGATCTCTAAGGCAGCATCCAAAGAACTGCGTCGAGCGATGTACGTCCAGCTGATAGCGAACACAAGGGCGAGGGTGACGGCGCCTCCCAGCCAGGCTCCATTCCAAACCTCAGAAGCGACTTCAATATGCCAGATCTTGGGAATAGCAAGGCCAACCAAGGCAATCAACAGGCAGCCAAACAACGACCAAGTGGCGATGCGGAAGAACTGCTCTAAGATCATTCGACGCCGGGCACGGGCGACCTGCCGATGTAGTTGTTCCATGACCGAGCCTCTTCGATTCGGATTCCATATCGATTGTCTTCAACATAGTCTATTTCGCCTTAACCCAACAAATATTATAGAGTTTTTGCTTGGACAGGGACGTCAAAACGGATCTTTATTGTCCGACCCCTCATTTTCACCCCAGAAATTTGTTGCTGTCATCCCTGGCCGCCGTCTTGGGTGTCCTTTTTCGGAACTCTAAGTCGCAACGGTTCAAGACGTTACTCATTCATTCGGTGGGCACCGGCAATAGCGAGCATGTGGGACTAATGCTAGAATGCCTCGCCGACATGGTGCTGGGGAGGCAACGCGTCCGAACGTCAACGCATGAGAGAGGGCCCGGCATGGATTTCTATGACTACGAGTCGCGGCTGTGCCGTCCGGCCAAAGTCAAGATTCCCGATTTCCAAGACGGTGAACGACTCAATCACGTTGTCTTTGCCGAGCAGTTCACTCCCGCCTTGCTCGAGCGCCTCGGGCGTTCCGCTGACCGAATTCGACTCTTATCCAAGTCGAAAGAGGGCGGCCGCTTTCTCAACGATCTGCTCCGTCACAAACGGTCGATGCTTTACTTTACCCAGCCTTCCACGAGGACGTTTCTTTCTTTCATGGCGGCGTGTCAGATTCTCGGTATGTCGTGTGCCGAAGTGCGTGACCCACGCACATCGTCCGAAGCGAAGGGGGAAAGTCAGATCGACTCGATTCGGATGTTCAGTAGTTATTTCGACGTCGTGATCATGCGGAGCAATGTGGCAAAGTTCGCCGAGTGCTGTGCGTATATGATGAATGATCTACATGAAACCAGTCGACGGAACATTCCCATTATCAACGGCGGAGCCGGTTCAGACGAGCACCCGACACAGGCTCTACTGGACATTTACACAATCCAACGGGCGATGAGTTACACGCACCCACGCGATTCGGTTCACGGCACATGGTTTGGTGAATTGCGGCACGAGTTTCCGGACCTGCTAAAAGGAATCGACGGGAAGAAATTCGCATTCTGCGGTGACATTTGCCGGGGACGAACGATCCGCTCATTGGCAATTCTATTGAGCCAATACGAGAACATCACGATGTACTTCATCGGTCCATCTCACGCGACGCTAGCATTGCCACGGGAATTTCGTAGTCGATTGCTTGCACATGGAGTCAACGTTATCGAACGCAATTCGTTCTTGGACATTGGAGAACATCGGCCGATCATTGAGGAGATTGACTGTCTGTACATGACTCGAATCCAGCGGGAACACAACACGCCGGAAGATGAACAGGCGTTCGGTGAAATGGATTTCACGAACTACAAGTTGACTCCCGAGTTAGTCGACCGCATGAAGACGCACGCTTCGATTTTGCATCCCTTCCCACGCGATGAACAGTTTGGCGAGATTCCTACTTCGATCGACGTCGATCCCAGGGCCTACTATTTTCGTCAGGCCAGGAATGGCATGTGGATTCGCTCAGCTCTGCTCGCCTACCTATTCGATGTGGACTCGGTCATCGCCGACTATCACCAGGACTATACGAGTCAGCCCCTCGATTTCGATGCCTCGGCACTGGGTGGATGATGCCAACTCAAACTCTGCCGCACGCCGAGGAGTTTCCCGAGCGCGACATCGTTGTCTACGACGGCAGCTGCCGGTTTTGCCACAGCCAAGTAACCAAGCTGGCCAAGTGGGACAAGCAGCAAATACTGGCGTTTGTGCCCTTGCAACACGAGCTCGTCGCTGTTCGCTACCCCGACCTCACTCACGATATGCTGATGAAAGAAATGTACTTGGTCAGCAGGGAAGGGGGGCGTTATGGCGGCGTACACGCTTTGAGAGAAATTTCCAGACGATTGCACCGGCTCAGGTGGCTCAGGTATTGGTTTCGCATTCCCTTGGCCACACCAATAACACGTTTGGTTTACCGAACTATTGCTAGGTTCCGCTATCGATTGTGGGGCCGCGCGAACCGCTGCGACCACGGGACTTGCGATGTGCACTTCGACTAATTGTGGCGATACGACTAAAATGAGGTGCTGACGGGTGACCAACGGATCTTCGTTTCCATCTTCCTTTTCGGAAAAATTCGTGTTTCGGCGGCGTCTTACTCACATGGTCAACCGACGAGCGGTGTTGAACGAACCCGAGGCGAAAAACATGTCCAGACTAGGTTTGCACACGACGATTCTATTGACTCTGCTCAGGGTGCCATTGTGTCTCGTGGCCCAGGAAAACGGTGAACCGAAGGAGGTCCAAGGACAGGTAGTGGTCCGAATCTCACCGGAGACCACGGTCATTTCTGGACCTCTGACCAAGGACGGATTCGTCGACTTTGTGGCTGCCGCAAATAAGTTCGTTAGTAAGGGCGTGACACCGGAGAACAACGGTGCCATTGAATTTGTTCAGATCATGGACCCGGACAATGAATGGGGATTCTTCAAGGTGCTTGGAATTGAAGAGCCGACTCTACCGGCCTTCTTGAAATGGCACGACCACGTCAACAAGATTGCGCCGAATTCGCCGCCGCTCGTCGTTCAGCAGCTGCTCGACGAGCGAAGCAAATTGCAATGGAGACCTTGGAAGTCGACGGACAACGCGACGGCCTCTCTGTGGTTGACTGCTAACAAGCGAGCCCTCGACGGATTGGTTGAATCGACAAAGAAGGAGGAGTTTTACACGCCGTTGATTTCTGTTGACAATAGTTTGGTAGGGGCCTTATTGCCCGCCGTTCAGGAATCTCGAGAATTGGCGAGGATACTACTCCTTCGCGCCATGCAGCGATTAGGTGATGGCGACCACGTCGGAGCCTGGAGTGACTTGCAAGCTTGCCATCGATTGGCGCGTCAGGTAAGCCAGGGCTTCACAATCATCGAACGGCTCGTCGGCATCGCCATCGAGAGGATGGCATTGTCCGCCGACGTCACGTTTGTACAGTCGGCTGTGTTGGCACCTGAAGAGATCGGGAAATATCGATTGCAGATCGTCAATCTGCCCGCTATTTCCAGTATGGCCGATGCCATCGACAACTGCGAACGTTGGATGTTTCTCGATAGCACCCAGCTCGTGGCCAGGAAAGGAGTTGCCGCTCTGGATGGGCTGACGGGCCAAACCAACTCGCTGCCGCCGTTCCTCAACCGACTTATTCGATCCAGCGTCGACTGGAACGAAGTCATGATCATGGGTAACGACTGGTACGACCGCTGTGTCGAAATCGCGCGGACGGAATCCGTCTTGAAGCGGCGACTCGCTTCACAAAGATTTGACACGGAGTTGCAAGGCTTGGCACCAAATATAAGCAATTTGACAGGTGCCGCGAAGCTCTTGTTCTCTTCAAAAAAAACCAAGGGACGAGAGATCGGCGCGGTGCTCGTCTCTCTCTTACTTCCTGCCGTAGAAGCGGCAGCTTCCGCTGAAAATCGTGTTCAGGACTACGGCCAAATGGTGGAAATCGCATTTGCTTTGGAAGCCTACAAAATCAAGTACGAGCAGTACCCGCAAAAACTCGTCAAACTAACTCCAGCCCTACTGACCAAGATCCCACAGGACATCTTTAAAGAGGCTCCCTACACGTATGAGTCAGACGGCAGCACGTATCTTCTCTACGGCGTTGGCTTCAATTTCGAAGATGATGGAGCCAAACGAGGAGTTGACAACGTTGTGACATCCAACGACTGGAAAATGCGAGATTGAGAACTCGGCGGTGTCACCAAAGGAATGTCGATCGGAGAAACTGCAATTCATCCGATTGGCAGTGTTAGCGCCATCTTTGCGCTGGACAAAGCGGTCCAAAGGTCAATGGCGACTTCGACTTCGGTCGGACAATAGATAGGCCTCGTTGGCGACCATTTTCGAATTCCCTCGGACACCCGACCGTCCACGTCGATCGTCAATCTTGCACCTCTCACCGTGACCGGCGCTAGAATCTTGCCGTGGGTGCACACCCACGAGCGACGGACCGTTTTCCCTTGTGATGCGGTTATCTGTCTGAGGTGGACTTGTTCGAGGTTATTGCCGTGTCAACGGGTAAATCACGCGTATACACTGAGTGCCAGCTGAAAATGTTACGTCTGGCACTGGTGGACGGGATTGGGCCGAGGCGCCACCAATCTCTACTCAGCCATTTCGGCTCCATTGATGCTGTGCTGACAGCCGGTCGCGGCCAATTGCTTGACGTGCCGGGAATTGGTCCAAAACAAGCGGTTGGGATCGCGAAGGCTGGAAGCCGCGCTCCAACACAGTTACTGCAGAGCTGCCGAGATCACGACTTTTGGATGTGGTTTCCAGACATGCAGGAGTATCCGCAGTTATTGCGAGAAATCCCGGACCCACCATTGGTCCTGTTCGGACGGGGTGCCTGGCGGCCGACGGACCGCTTCTGTGTGGCGATTGTCGGTTCAAGACGACCGACAGCGTATGGCCGACGTCAAGCCCAGAGATTGACTGCGTCGGTGGTTCAGGCTGGGCTTGTTGTTGTCAGCGGCTTGGCTCGAGGGATTGATGCGGTGGCACACCAAACGGCGCTGGACAATGGGGGACGCACGATCGCTGTACTCGGTAGCGGGCTGTTGAAAATCTATCCTCGCGAACACAAACAACTCGCTGCGCAGATCTGTCAGCATGGCGTGTTGTTGAGCGAAGCGCCACCTACACGACAGGCGGTCGCGGGTGCTTTCCCGCAACGTAATCGCGTCATCTCAGGGTTATCAACCGGCGTCGTCGTTGTCGAAGCTGCCGAGCGATCGGGAGCGTTGATCACGGCGCGACATGCGATGGAGCAAGGACGAGATGTCTTTGCTGTACCTGGGCCAGCTGACTCTCCACAATCCCGGGGATGCCATCAGTTGTTACGTGATGGGGCGAAACTAGTTGAGTCGGTCGACGACATTCTAGAGGAGATATTCCCGTTATTGGCCGCAGCTTCCGGCCAGCCCGACGACAACGGCCGAGACTTGGGTCACCTCGAGGCGCTTAGCGAAGAAGTCCGACAGGTCTATGCTCGCATCGGCCACAGCAGCCAAGCGGTGGAAAGTCTAGCGAGTGACTGCCAGATATCGATTTCACACTTACTTTCAATTCTCACAGACTTGGAACTGAAGCGGATGATTCGCCGCGATGGGCCACTTCATGTACAGCGAAGATTTTGAGTGGGCTCTCACTGTGGAATGGCTGCAGCGGAGTCGATTGCCTGTTAACCACCGAGCGCGGCTAGTATCTGGTCATCGGTGATTTCTCCGACCAGCACCATGCTCCCCATTTCTTGTTTGGGAAGGATGAAATTGAGTTTTCCATGGGCCACTTTTTTGTCGAGTTGCATGGCGGCCAACAGTTGTTGCCGGTCGTAGTCCGGCGTGGTGGTCGGTAGGTCAAAGGCGTTGAGGACGTTTATCTGGCGGTCCGTAAATCCGCCCGGCACCATTCCTTGACTCTCGGCCAATCGTGAAGCGCAGACCATCCCAATCGCTACGGCTTCTCCATGCAGAATCGCTCCGTAACCGCCAACGGCCTCGAATGCGTGGGCAAAAGTATGGCCATAATTCAAGATGGCTCGCCGTCCAGTGACTTCGGTTTCGTCGGCTACGACCACGTCGGATTTTAATTGACAACATCGTGATACAACATGTCTTAGAGACTGTGGATCGCGATCCATTATTTCTGTCACGTTTCGGCTCAAGTACTCAAAGAACGGTTCGTCCATGATCACGCCATACTTGACCACCTCAGCCAAGCCACTGCGGTATTCTCTATCGGGCAGCGTGGACAACGCTGACGTATCAATCAATACCGCTGCGGGTTGCCAAAAAGCCCCGATGATATTCTTGGCGTGAGGCAGGTTGATGCCAACTTTTCCGCCAACGCTACTGTCCACTTGGGCGAGCAGCGTGGTCGGTACCTGTAGAAACCGCACACCTCGACCGTACGTCGCCGCGACAAAACCGGCGAGATCACCCACGACTCCACCGCCGACCGCTGCCACGACTGTCTTGCGATCGGCCCCTGCATCCAGCATTTGTTGCCAGAGTCGGCTTGCTTGCTCGATGCACTTGCTTGCTTCTCCGGCCGGGACCGTCATTAAATCGACTCGGCCCACGTGCTGCCGGCACTTATCCACGAACGGCTCGGCGTGAGCTGTTGCAACGATTTCGTCGGTGATCACAACCAAGTGAGTTACCGGTTGAAGACCATCAAGTATTCTTGACGTCTGACTCAGCTGCGTGTCGTGGGAATTTTCACTGGATTCCGCGCTACTGAATATCGTGATGTCGTATTGCGTGTGGGCAAGGCCGACGTGAACCGTGAGATGAGTAGACACCGAGTTACCATCTAATCGGGAGGACTGTTTGGAAAATCAGGTTGCGGAAGCGACATCCACACCAAGACTGGCTTTTTGTCATGCGATCCGTGCGAAGTCCTCTTCTGTCACCGTAATCTGGCGACAAAACCCAGTGTGCATTCGCACGTACTCTAGACTCGCACAATTCTCGGGGTCTAGGTGCAGTGAACTCTCGATCGCCGATTTCTCTTCCGACGAAAGGTGGCCGTACTCCTCGGGCCACACAGTCACGGTCTCCACAATGAGTGCTTCACGGTACGGATCAAACTTGTCCGGCATCTTGGTACTCCGCCAAAACGGTTTCAAGAGTCCTCCGGCATTCGTCGTGCCTGGGAAGACTGTAAAGGATGGTTGAATTCGGTGGGTCAGGAAATTGGTCTGATCTAGTCCCTCCCGAATCGACAGCGAAACAGTATACTTTCCCGGATGCGATCCGAAAACTCGGGCGGTCATCGTGTCGCTAAAAAACAGACGTGTAACATGTTTTTGTCCTCGGCCCGCAAACTCGAATTCACGAATGAATCGCGGAAAACTCGTCATCGTCGTGATGTTCACGGTCTCCGCGGGCATGGCAGGTTTTGCCCTTTGGTTCCAGTACAACGCAGGTAAAAACTGCATGAAATACTGGGGTGCCGAATCCGCAGAGCGCATCCAGAATGCGACACGTGTCCATTTGGTGACGCTGACGCATCCGTCGGATGGGTCCCAAGTCGCCACCCCACTAGTGGAGGGTGTAGGCTCATCGGCGACTACGATACCATTGGGTAACGACGAGCTGATGCTGAACAGCGTTCGCTACACAATCACGCGGGAGCGGGAAATATCCGCCAGGCCGGGCCTAAAGCACTTACAAAGGGCACTCGTCGAAGACCGCACTTTCGATTGGGACTCAGACCGACGCGATACACGGCCCAATTGGAATTACCTGCTTGTCTTTACCAACCAGACTGGGCAATCGACCGTTGCGGTCGACCTAACCGGTGCCTTGATGCGCAAGGTGGGTGATGAGGCGGAATCATCGCGCAATTTGGATGCCGTTCGGATCGATAAGTTCCTGAGATACTTTTTCGAATCGGAAGAGTGACAGACGCTAGTTTCTTGCTCTCCGATACGTTCTTGGCTACGATGGAGTTGCTACCTTAGTCCTCTGATTTTGACCAGGAACGATTGATGAGCCAGCAAAACCAACTCGAACAAGCACCGGCGAAATCAGCTTCAACGGCGCGTGAACTCTTTGCCAAAGCGATGGCTGCCGTCATCGCGTCGGTCCGTAGTGACAGTCGCAAATCGCCAGAAGACTACCTGTCGGAAACTAAGGTTCCTCATGGGGGCGAATAGGATAACACGTGCTCGATCGCGTCATTGGTTTGGAAACGGAATACGCGATTCGTCCGCGGCAAGCGGCGGATGAGCAGACGCCCCGTTTTCTCATGTACCGCGCCCTTACGCAATCGTTGCGGCGGCGGATGCCTCTGGCTACAGCCAAACATTTTAAGGACGGCAGTTTCTTGTCGACCGGCGGTGCTGTTTGGTTTGAAGCCGAAAGAGAAACGTCCGGCGCGGGTTTGATCGAAGGGGCGACGCCCGAGTGTCGTGGGCCGCGCCAACTGCTGGCCTACCAACGGGCCCAAGACGCCTTACTCGAGGAGTCTGCCTCCGACGAATTAACTGGCCGTCCTTTCTCACTGATCAAGAACGACCGGGACGTCGATGACAATGTCTACGGTGCTCAAGAAAATTACGAATTGCCTATCGGTCATGGCTGGCGACTATTCGCCTGGCGGGCCGGCCTAGTTGCGATGACGCCACTGGCCCTTTTCTCGTGGTTCAGTTCGCTCATGTTCGGTGTCTTTCTTTGGCTGTACGTCGGTGGAGTCGAGTTGTACAAGTTGGTGGTACGTTCCCGCAAACCTTCCACACCACCAGCATGGATTGAGTCCGTCTTGATATGGTGGCTGCGGATGGCCAACTTCCCACTCGGTGCCGCGCTTTGGTTGCACTGTAAGTGTTTTGCATTCGCTCAAACGCGGAGGCATTTGACGTCGTTCCTGGCAACTCGGTCCTTGATCTGTGGCAGTGGTCGCCTCGATCGAGCGAACCGGTTTCACCTCGCCGATAAAGCAGGCAGCATCAATTGCATCGTTGGATTTGGAGGGTTCTTCCATGACCGTCCTCTCTATGCGATGGGGCACTTCTTCAAGAGAATCTATGTAGAGCCATTCTTTTCCCCTCGCGATTTGTTCCGCCTTTTTGCTGCCCGTCAACGGCTTCAGATTGGCTTGGGTGATTCGAACATGTGCGAAGTGGCCGAGTATTTGAGAATCGGTACAACCGGGTTGATTTTGGATGCGATCGAGGCCGGAAAATTTGGCGATTCGCCGCAGATACGACGACCAGGAGTCTCGGCCAACAGCACGTTGGGCGGCCACATATCGTGCCGTGGCAGACGATTGGCCACCCCGTTAGAGATTCAATGGTACTATTACGACGTTTGCCGGACCTTTGTCGACGAACATCCCGACTCTACGGCGGACGCCTGGGAGGTGCTCGGATACTGGCGAGACACGCTCACCGCGCTGGCTCAATTTGAGCAGGACGGTGTTCTTCCCGAGCCGTTGATCGGCGAAATCGACTGGGTGACGAAAAAGTACTTACTGGACCAGGCCGGTGTAGGAGCCACCTGGGAGCAGTTAAAGAAGATCGACATCCGCTATCACGAGTTGTCGCCGGACGGTTATTTCATGAAACTCCAGCAAGCTGGGCTCGTCCGACGTTTACTCAACGATGAACCACCTGACACCGCAGCATCGCTACGGGGCCGATTGATTCGTGAATTCGCTATTCACCGCGACGCAGTTCAAGCGAATTGGCACGTTGTCATCATTCGCGACGGAAAAAAACGGCGGAAAATTGAACTTCAAAAATCGATCCGTCGTCCCAGTCGTTGGCGGAATCGCGAAACGACGCATGAGGCAAAGACGTTGAATTGAAGAGTCGCCAACTCTCGATTGTGCGACGATACACGTTGCGGGCTCATTCGCGTTAAAAGCCAATGATAGTAATCCGCTGCGCACGGCGAACAAGAAGTCGCTCGCCATTCGGCTCTTGTGAATAATAATTCCGCGCGAAAAATGGCACACTAGCGGAACTGTTCCTTGTCATCGAAGCGCTAAATCGCAACAATAAACGGTCCGCAACTTGATGAACTGAATGAAAGGGAACAGAGAAGATGATTAAGGATGGTGGATTTGAGTTTGTCGAAGAGGGTGATGGTTTTTTGGTGTATCATCGCAAGCAACAAATCGGACGCGTTGTTACGATGCTTGAAGCTAGCGGTCGCTATTGTTTTCGACTGGGGTGGGACACCCGGCCGAAGCCGCGAACCTACCGTGGCAAGGTGCGCGCCGCGCAAGCGTTAAAGGCAATTGATGGATTGAAACGGGACGCCAAAGGCAAGAAATTAAGCCCGGAAGAACTCATCATTCGTTCGTGGGACGCAAAACCGAGAACCGCTCAGAACTAGGCTTTGTCTAGCCCCAGCCATGGTACTCTTCGAAGCGCGCCGCCTAGGTCGAAAAGAACCGAACGGCGTCAATTGGCTCCTGCAAGACATCGATCTGGAAATCGATGGAGGGGATCGGATTGCCGTTGTCGGCCCAACCGGTTCCGGCAAGACGTTATTGCTGCGCGCGCTTGCCAGGCTTGATCCTGTCAGCAGTGGCGAGATCCTCTGGCGAGATCAGACTGTTTTCGGTGACGATGTTCCACGGTTCCGACGGCAGGCCATCTATCTGCACCAATCTCCAACGTTGATCGACGGGACTATTGATGAGAACCTTCGATTGCCATTTTCGTTCCGTGCGCACTGCGACGAATTCTCGCCAAAACTGATGTCGACGTTACTTGAACAACTGGATCGCACCGATTCGTTTCTCAAACGGCCCGTCCGTAACCTGTCAGGCGGCGAAGCGCAGATCGTGGCGCTGCTTCGGGCAATCCAGTTGCAGCCCACTCTGCTGTTTCTCGATGAACCAACCGCAGCGCTCGATGATGATTCAACGCGACGGATCGAGCAGCTGGTCGCCATCTGGTTCGATGAACGACCCGATCAGCGAGCGTGGGTGTGGGTCAGTCATGATAAACAGCAGGTCAGCCGTGTGGCCAGCAAGATCGTGGAGATGAATGCTGGGAGGCTCTCTATTGCCACAGAACAACAGAGGAGAGGGTCGCCGTGACACTCTCCTTATTTGATGTTGGATTGGCCGCATCCCTGATCCTTGTCAACGGTGCGATCTCGATTGCACTCGGATTGAGACTTGGGCGTTCCTTGCTGCTGGCATCGGTGCGTACGATTCTGCAATTGTTGCTGATCGGCGTGGTTCTTGATTCCGTGTTTTCACTGAACAAATGGTACGCTGTCGTCGGGTTACTTGTTGTGATGACAGTCATTGCGGGCATCTCGGCGGTGGGTCGTATGGAGCGACGCTACCGTGGAGCCTATATCGACAGTGTGATTGCCATCTCGTGTAGCTCGTGGATCGTTGCGGCTTATGCGATCTTCGTTATTATGCGGGACGTTCAGCCGTGGTACGAACCTCAATACGCCATCCCGCTAACCGGCATGATTCTCGGCAACTCGCTCAACGGAATCTCCTTGGGAATGAATCGGTTGAGCGAACAATTGTCGACCAACCGCAGTCAACTGGAAGCAATGATGACCTTGGGCGCCACTCGCTGGGAAGCGGCGCGGGACAGCGTTCGTCAGGCCGTTCACACGGGAATAACTCCGATCATCAACGCGATGATGGTCGTTGGTATCGTCAGCATGCCGGGAATGATGACCGGTCAACTCCTGGCAGGAGCCCCGCCCTTGCAAGCCGTGTTTTATCAAATCGTCATCATGTTCTTGATTGCGGCCGCGACCATCCTCGGCACCGTAGCGGTTGTGTTGCTCAGTTATCGTCGCCTATTCAATGCCGACCACCAATTTCTCGACGTGCTGTTTACGAAGAGATCCTTGTGAGCCGCACGCGATAGCATCGGGTATTGCTGTTTCACCGCCTGATCTTGCAAAAACCTGAGGCTAGCGCCTTCGGCTCAAATCCGCAACATCTACAACAGAGACACTCCAGCGGCGATGAGTTCGACGCCGCTGCCCGCTGCGTCGGCAAAACGACACGTACCGTTGATGACTTCTACGCCTTTAGCAATGTCGCTCGACAGTAACGCGGCGCCGTCCATGTCAACATAATCAAGCAACGGCAGCAGTTGTGCGATCGCCGAAATACCGACCGTGGACTCGGTCATGCACCCCACCATTACCTTGAGCCCCAGTGTGCGGGCTTCGGCAATCATTCGCCGTGCGGGTGTGAGGCCACCACACTTCACCAGTTTGATGTTCACGCCGTGGAAATGTCCGACGCAGTTGGCGACGTCGGCGGGTACGATACAGTTTTCGTCCGCAATGACTGGTAGAGCCGACTCGTTAAACACTCGCGGCATTTCGGCCAAGTCATCGGCATGCAACGGTTGTTCGATAAACTCGACCCCCAACTCCTTCAACGGGTGAGAGTACTCAATTGCCTGTGCTGCTGTCCAAGCCCCGTTTGCGTCAACTCGGAATGTCGCCTTCGTGTGTTGGCGTAATGCGCGCACGATCTCCACGTCATCGTCGGTGCCAAGCTTGATTTTGTAGATGGGCCATTCAGCGAATTCCTGCATCTTCTCAACCATCTCGTCAATATCGGCGATGCCAATTGTATAATTGCTATCGGGAATCGGACGGTCCGTAAGACCCCACAGTTGGTACACTGGCGAGGCTCGGAGTTTACCCCACAAATCGTAGGCGGCTTGATCGAGTGCGCACAAAGCGAATGGGTTGTCGTGAAGTAGTGATTCGAGTTCGTCGAACAGCTTCACTGGGTCCTCACAACAATCGCCGGCAATAATCGGTTCCGCTCGTCGTAGCGCCTCGGCCATGTTTTCCAGCGTATATCCGTAGTAGTCGTTCGTCGTCGCTTCGCCGTACCCACGACAGCCATCCTGCTCCAGAGTCACGATCAGCGTTGACTGCGTGTCGACGGCGCCGCGAGAGATGCGAAAAGTATGTCTCAATGGCAATTCGAAGGCATGGGCAGATAACTTCATCAATACGACCTCACCAGAAATGCGGCTGCGGAAAACAAGAAAACTAGGTCAGCAGTTCAGTATTCCAAACCTTCGAGTCTCGGAACTTGACGGCGGCATCGACCAGTTCGTCCGGCCCGTCGCGAATCACGTCGCATATTGGGAGACCAAGCAGGTCGCGCATCCGTTTTTTTTCCTCTTCGGCCTCGTCAGCGGAAATCCGACGGCCGTTCATCGCGACACCAATGAACTGACATGGCTGGAAGATGTTCGACATCGCTACATACAGGTCGCGAATACAGGTCAGGCTGGGAATCGCCACGTGTTCGACACCTGTTATGGTCTCGCGTCCGACCTCATAGCAAAGCACCAGCGCGTGCGGGATGCAGCCGTGCAGAATCCCAAGTGTCACCGCAGAATAGGAGGGGTGCACGAGGCTACCTTGTCCTTCGAACACAAGCACATCGTGATTTTGGTGGTCGAGTAACAACCGTTCCGTAGCGCCGCTCACGAAATCGGCGATGACTCGATCGACAGGACAACCAGTTCCCGCCACCATGATCCCAGTTTGCCCTGTTGCGACGAATTCGGCATCCACACCCCTCTTCTTTAGTCCTTCGGCAATCTCGATGGACGTCACCATTTTGCCCACGCTGCAATCATGACCCACCGTATGAATACGGAGGCAGTCGGCGCGAATACCGATCCGACGCGCGATGTGGCTCTCGTTGTTCTTGCGAACGTCGACCAATTGCACGCCAGCCACCTCGGCGGCCGCCACATAGGTTTCATCTTCGGTGAAGAAGTCGTGCAGGCCGGAAACAACATCCAGGCCTCGACGGATCGCGTCCATGATGACCGGCCGCCAGTCCTCTGGAATCCGTCCTCCCGGAGGGGCAATCCCGATCAAGAGCGTGTTGGCACCATCCGCTTCACTCAACTCGCTGATGAACGGAACATCGATCGACACTCCCAATTTCTCGGAAATCGTCATGCCAAGCGACTCTTTATCCAAAACGGCTACCACCTCTTCCGGTCGGTACCGCATCACACTGCATGCTGTCTTGGCCGTGTGGGGATCGGAATGGCCTTCCGTCAAAATGACCATACGACGGGCCATGGTGTGTCCTCTTGCTCGTTATGGGGTCGAAAACGCTACAATAGATGCGTATCCAAAGGTATTTGGCTCGGCCAATCTGCTCTGTGGCGTGGGCAAGTGGCTATCATACGATCTACCCGGTCGCCGTCCAGCATGCAGCGACACACTCGCCGTTGCTGTGGCACACATCGCTTTCGAGATGAGAATAACCATGTCCCCGCCTGAAGAATGGCGATTGCCAACAGGGTTGCTGTGGCTCGTCTGGATTCTCGCAACGCCGCTCGCAGTCGCTGACGAAGTTCGTGTGGCCGGAAACGGACCGAAAGCTGATCGACAAGTCAGCTTGTACGAGCGAGCCGTGCTGATCAAAGTCGAGGGTACGATCACTCCGTTCTTGGAGCAACATGTGCGCCGCAGTCTCGTTCGAGCGCGCAACCGAAAAGCGGACATCGTCATTATGGAAATCGATAGCCCGGGCGGGTATCTCGATTCCAGTCTCAATCTGGCCAACATGATGGCGAAAATTGACTGGGCCACGACCGTCGCCTATGTGCCGAATCAGGCATTCAGTGGTGCCGCGATCATGTCGCTAGGCTGTCAATATATTATTTTGCGCCCCGCCGCGCAATTCGGTGATGCCGGACCGATCTTTCAAGGCGAGGACGCCGCTTTCCGCCACGCTCCCGAAAAACTTCGTTCTGCGCTCGCCGTTCAATTGAGAGAGATTGCCAGTTCACAGGGTCGGTCGCCCGCGTTGGCCGAGGCGATGGTTGACATGAATCTCAAGGTCTTTCGTGTCCGCAATAAACAGACCGGCGAAGAGTTGATGATGACGGAACGGGAGTTGGGGGGTGTTGAGGATCCGGAACAATGGGAGACGATTCAACGAATTGCGGAGACTGGTGATGGAAGATTCTTGACGCTCAATGGAAAGCGAACTGTTGAAATCGGACTCGGCGACGCCCTGGCCGACGATCTGCCGAGTTTGAAGACCCACTTGGGCATCGTTGGCGACGTTGAGACCATCGAGCGAAACAAACTCGACATCGCGGCCCTCATTCTGAATCATCCAGTCATTACCGGCCTGTTGGTTGTTGTCGGATTGGTCGCTCTGTTTGTCGAACTGAGTGCGCCTGGCATTGGAGTCGGCGGCATCATTTCCGCCGTCTGTTTCATGGTCTTTTTTTGGAGTCGGTTCCTCGGTGGGACTGCCGAATGGCTGGAAGTCATCTTGTTTCTCGGTGGATTGGTCTGCTTGGCTATGGAGTTCTTTGTCATCCCTGGTTTTGGTTTTGCGGGTGTCATCGGCACGCTCATGATGATAAGCAGCGTGATACTCGCTTCTCAATCATTCATCATTCCCAAGACCGACCGGCAGATCGCAGATTTTCGCGAATCGGTCATCGTCGCCGCCACGTCGGGGATCGTCTTCGCTGGTGCTGCCGTCTGGGTCACGCGACGCATCGGAAGAATTCCGATCCTCAGCCAATTGGCACTGCAGCCTCCTCCCACCGACGATGACAATATCGAATTGGGTCCGGTGGAGGACGCAACGAAACCAGCTCAACCCAACGAGTTACTTGTTGCTGTCGGCGACCGAGGAGTTGCCGAATCACCTCTGCGGCCGGCCGGTCGCGCCCTGTTCGGTGATGACTATGTGGACGTTGTCACCGATGGGACTTTCATCGACGCAGGCGACGCGGTTTGTGTCATTGAGTTGAGCGGGAACTGCGTGCGGGTGCGCAAGGTGTAATTGGTCTCAACAGACACAGTGATTTGTTTTGCGGCGGTGTTGCACAATCCCCGCCGGCCCTGTGCCGGTGGATTTTATTTGTGGTTTGGCAACTACCTTGCCAACAACACACTCCCCCAATTCCACCGGCACAGGACCGGTGGGGTAAAGCACAAGGTCGCGTGAACGACGTGGGAGAATGGGATTGGCCACCGCCGCCTCGCGTTAGTTGCGAGTCAACTCATGAAATGAGCTGATAAGCTCCTTGGTGATTTCCCCAGGATGTCCGTTTCCAATCGGGCGGTTGTCGACCTTCACCACGGGTATCACCTCGGCGGCCGTTCCTGTCAGAAAGCACTCATCCGCGATGAACACGTCATGTCGAGTGAGCGCCAATTCGCGAACTGTATAACCGGCTGCTCGGGCTAACTCGATCACTACATCACGAGTGATACCGCCCAGGATTCCGGAGTCAAGACTCGGTGTGAGAATCTCTTTTCCTTTCACCAGGAAGAGATTGTCACCGGTACACTCAGCCACTTCACCCTTGTGATTTAGCATCAGCGCTTCGACGCATCCAGCTTGCAGGCCTTCGATTTTGGCCAGGATGTTGTTGAGATAGTTCAGGGACTTGATTCGGGGGTTTAATGCTGCCGGATGATTGCGAACCGTGCTTACGGTCACGATCTCCAATCCGTTCTCATAGTATTCGGCGGGGTACAAGGTGATTCGATCGGCAATAACAATCACTTGCGGGTCCGAGGTGCGGTTGGGATCAATGCCAAGTGACCCAGCTCCGCGAGTCACCATCAGCCGCACATAGCCGTCCTCAATCCCATTCTCATGCAGGGTCGCATTCACTGCGGCCGTCATTTCGGTCATGGATATCGGGATCGTCAAGCAAATGGCGTTGGCGGATTCCCAGAGACGCTTGAGATGCTCGTTCAACCGGAAGGCCTTGCCTCCGTAGCTGCGAATCCCTTCAAAGACGCCATCCCCGTAGAGCAGACCGTGGTCATAGACGCTGATTTTGGCGTCTTGTTTGTCGAAGTACGTGCCGTTGATGTAGACCTTAAGCGACATAAATCTCCTGCCCGACATGGACACGTTCGATTTGACCGCGCCGCCGCATCACCCTCTGGATGCTTAAATTTAAGCGGAGCCACTGGTTGCGGTCAACCGTGCCCTGGTGATGAATTCTGAACACGACCCTCGACCAACTGGACGGTTCGATCAGCGGATGCCGCGATCGCCTGGTCATGCGTGACCATGACTATAGTTAGGTCATCCTGCTGATTCAAGCGGCGAAGAATCGCCATAACGTCGTCACCGTTCTTGCGATCCAAGTTACCTGTGGGCTCGTCAGCCAGCAGTAGCTTCGGCTGGGCCATCAATGCTCGCGCAATTGCTGCCCTTTGCATCTCGCCGCCGGAAAGTTCGCTAGGGCGATGCCGCAACCGATCCTCCAAACCCACCATTGCGAGCAACTCAATCGCTCGTTTCTTGGCGCGAGCACGTGTCCGCCAGTAGGAGAAAACTCCCTGGTCGATCAGAGTCGGCATCAGTACGTTTTCGAGCGCCGTGAATTCCGGCAGCAAGTGATAAAACTGAAAGATGATTCCGATGTCGCGGTTGCGGATGGTGTCGCGTTGACGACTCGGAAGGTTGTCGATCCGCCGCCCGTCGAAGTGAACTTCCCCGTGGTCCGGCTGATCGAGCGTCGCCAATAGGTGTAGCAACGTGCTCTTGCCGCAACCGCTCTGCCCAACAATTGCTGTCAGTTGCCCCTGGTGGACTTGTATGTCGACCTCTCGAAGAACACGGATCTCATTCTTACCTTTGTGGAAGCTCTTTTTGAGAGCCTTCGTCTGCAAGATCACTCGTGCATCGCACGACTTCCCGTGTGGTCGGCCGGAATCGGCCGGCGCCGAATTTGTGAACTTCACGTGAGGCCCACCTGTGTTGCCACGAGCAGATCGTCGTTTGGGTTGTGTTGTGTTACTCATAGCGGAGTGCCTCGACGGGATGGAGACGAGCGGCCCGGACCGCGGGAAGGACGCTGGCCATGACGGCAATTAACGTGGCGCCCGCCACAACAAGAAAGACAGTCGATGGATGAATGATCGTTGGGATTTGTTCGAAGTAATAAACGGTGGGATCAAAAACCTCTCTCTTGGTCACAAGCTCGATCAGATCGGCCACATCGTTGATGTAGGCCACAAAGATCAAACCCAAGATCATTCCCGCACCAGAGCCCACGATGCCGAGGGACAATCCATAACCCAAGAAGATGCTCATCACACCTCGACTTGGAGCTCCCAACGACTTGAGAATACCGATATCGCGAGTCTTCTCGACGACAATCATGAAGAACGTGGCCAAGATTCCAAAACCTGCCACAGCGATAATTAGAAATAGGAGTATGTTCAACAGTGTCGTTTCCAGTTCGACTGCAGCCAACAGTGGCGCCTGCATGTCGGTCCAGGCCTGGACACGAAAATAGGGTGCTCGATCGGCAGGGAAATAGGACTGCAATTTATCGCGGGTCTCTATTAGATTCACGCCGGCCTGTAGCTTTAGCTGGATCGAAGTTACAGCCTTGCCCTCGCTGGAGATCATTCCTCGCAGGTGTTGCAAATCTTGCTGACGAACGAATGCAAAACTAAAGTCGTATTCGCTCATCTTGCTTTCATAAAAATCGACGACTGTGAATGGCGCTGTCTCGGCTCGCGGAGGCGATGCCGCGGTGGGAAACGTCAATTGCACGTCATCGCCCGGTTGAAGAATGAACACGTCGTGAACTTCGCTGCTTTTTCCGTCTTCGGATTCGAACCGTTTTCGCTGCGATCCGATCCCAATTCCCAAGATGATTCCCGCATGCTGGTCCCGCATCGGGTTGAAGGTGACCGCCTCTTCGAGCGTGTTCGCGTAGGGATCCACCGGTCCCGCTTCGTCCTCACTTGCCGTATCCGTTAGTTCCGCCTCGGCAGACGCCTCGCGGATCGCGGCTTCCCAACTCGCCTTGCGACGACGGTAGTCCCATCCAGCATCCTCCGGGAAATCGTCCCGAAGCACACCGTCGTCGTCCAAACCGTATCCACCTTCGCGGAGAAGGAAAGAGAGTTGCTTGCGGTTCTCCGGGTGCAGCACGTACTCGGCAAAGTCGCTGACCTCGGCGTACGTATCCACATCAATCCCGATAATGCTCAACTGCCGAGTGTAGATGTATCCACCGAGATCGGCAGTCAACATGGCCGGTACGTGAACGGTTGTGGTGATCTGCTTTAGATCGTCGCCCAACAGCTCCCGAATCTCGTCGCAGTAGTGCTCCGAGTCTTGGAATCCCATCAGCAGATCGGGACCCTCGATCACGATATCGGAGAGCATCCCGTTCAGACGCTGGTTCATCTCGTGGGTGAACCCGGCCATCACACTGTTGACGATGATCAGGGTGGCCACTCCAAGAGTGACACTAATCACCGAGGCCAAGGCAATGTACCTGGTTCGCAGGTATCGCCAAGCCAAAATTAGTTTGTACATCACCAATCCTTTGGTTCATCATGGTTCATCCGTGACCCGTGCAACCGACCAATCCGCGGCCCGCATGAGCGGCCTAGATAGAAGTCTGAAAGGTTGTACGCAGCATTCTAAGCTTCGGGTCGCAAAAGAGGGAATAGAATTACGTCGCGAATCGAGGTGGAATTGGTCAGCAACATGACCAATCGGTCGATCCCGACGCCTAACCCCCCCGTCGGAGGCATCCCATTCCGCAACGCGCGAACGAAATCGTGGTCCATTTTGGCCATCGAGTCCTCGTCAGACAGCCCGGCAAGTTGGGTCTTGAAGAGCTTTTCCTGCAAATCTGGGTCGTTCAACTCGGTGTAGGCGTTCGCGATTTCCATACCGTGCACAAACAACTCGAATCGTTCCGCGATGTGCGGAACGCCGGCCTTTCGCTTGGTCAACGGACAGATACTCGCCGGATAGTCGATCACGAAAATTGGGCCGACCAACGAATCCTCGACCTTCTCTTCGAAGATCTCGTTCTTCACGACGTCCAAGTGGCGACCCTCAACATCTATCTGCAGCGACTTCGCCAACTCGATGACGGCCGACTCATCCTCTGGATCCACACCCGTCTGTTCAGTAAATAGTTCGCTATACGTTCGCCGTTCGAATGGTGCCGTGAAGTCGATTTCCAGGTCGCCCCATGGCAACTTGGACTCACCGCCAATGGCTTGAATCGCGTTGACGATGATCGCTTCGGTAAGGTCCATCATCGAGCGATAGTCACCGTACGCTTGGTAAACCTCGAGCATCGTAAACTCAGGGTTGTGTTTCGGACTGATCCCCTCGTTGCGATAGACTCGACCGAGTTCGTAGACACGTTCCATGCCTCCGACCAGCAGTCGTTTTAGATGGAGTTCAAGGGCAATCCGCATGTGGAGTTCGAGGTCGAGCGTGTTGTGGTGTGTCACAAAGGGCCGTGCCGCCGCACCACCGGCGATGGCATGCAGCGTGGGACCTTCGATTTCACAAAACCCCTGGGCATTGAGCGTGTTACGGACCGACGCGACGATCTTGGTTCGTTTGAGGAATCGTTCGCGGACACCTTCGGTGTAACAGAGATCTAGATAGCGACGTCGTTGTCGCAACTCGACGTCGACCAATCCGGCGTGCTTGTCCGGCGGTGGTTCGAGAGACTTGGAATGAAAGTGGAGTCCTTCCGCGAAGACGGTCAATTCACCCGTGTTCGTGCGTCCCAGGCGGCCATCAAAACCGACGAGGTCACCCAGATCGAAGCACTGAGCCAGTTCCCAGTTTGCCTCGCCAACTTGTTTCTTCCCGATAAAGATCTGGATTCCGCCCGTCCAATCTTCAATGTTCAAGAAAATCAGTTTTCCGGTGGGTCGCTTCAACATGATTCGACCGGCGATCCGTACTTTCGGTCCGATTTCGCTACCGGGGCCGTGGTCTGACTTCCATTGACGGTACTCCACTGGCTCCTCCGCTTCAAAATCGGGCAGAGGAAGCAATTCGCCGTTCTCGACCTGGAACTGAACTTCCGCGGATCGAGCCCTGACGTCGCCGATAAGCAGGCGATCATCGAAACGACTTCCCCAGGGATCGTGCCCTAGAGCAACGATCTTGTCGATGTTGTTTCGACGGGCAGCTTCGTGAAAGCCAGGAGAATCTTCAGCGAGCGTTTCAGACATGGTTCGTGGAACCCAAATTCATGGTCGTGTGATGATCGGTGTTTTTCGGACCCAATCGATGTGAATCGCACAAAATAACACAACGGAAAAAGTTACGCATCCCGAGGGGCCTGTTTCCGGCAGGACCGCACCGATTCTATTTCCCGCTTTCTCGTTGTTGTTTGTTCCACTGCTCGAGCTTCTCTCTCACGCCTGGCACAATGCGAACGGCGTTTCCGTGATAGACCCTCTTCAGTACGTCGTCGGGCAGGAAAATCCCGTAGATGTTCCACAATCCCTGCGGGGGAAATTCCTTTTCCGAGTACGGGAAATACTCGTCGCGAGTCTCGAGAAATCGCCAATAGAGGCGAATTCGCTGTTCAGGCCAGGGGCCATCGGTCCCAAACAGCACGCGATCGGAGTATTTAACGATGAAATCTCGAGTCGTATAAGGCTGTCGCCCCAACTCGCCAATTCTCGAGGCAAACTCGACATGCAAATTGGGGAGTTGGTCTAGCCATTTCGAAACGACGGCTAAGTCCTCGGAGTTGTTGGCCACGTGGGCGCCAATGAATATCGTGCGAGGATGTCGGCGGATCACACGATTTCGCGCGGCCAATAATTCGTCGCGAGACGGATACCGGTCGCCGAAAAAACTCCAGTCAGGATGGCGACTCAATTCCTCCCAGCGTTCATTTTTTTCGTTAATCGGTTGAAATGAAGGATGATCGGCAGACCGAGTTGACCACATTCGCGCCAAATCGGATCCCAGCGTGGGTCGTCGATCCTAATCAGCGTTCCGTCGGGGTTGCGATATTTGAGCCCAAACTGTTTAAACAGCTTGACGCCACTGACTCCTCGTCGCTTGGCATCTCGTAGGCGTTCGATGGTGTTGCGAGCAAAGTCCTCACGATGGCAGGCCCAAGTCTCCGGCGCATCGATCGTTCCGCTTCCCTGCCAGTCAATGTTGGAGAAGATGACGAACCGATCACGATATTTCGTCCACAGGTAGTCCTGGTGTTCTTGCAGTTCATCGCCCCAACGGCCGTCGAGACTGACACAAAGTGCGATCTGGTTACGGTCCATCAGCTGCACGAAAGCATCGAGGGCTTCTGGCGAGTGTCGGAGCCGGTACCGAAAATGAGAATGAACATCAACTACGGGGAACTTAGCCTTGCGAAGCGGAGTCTTGGCGACTTGCATTGCTGTCTGTGGTCGAAAATTCCTTAACAGCAGTTCCCGTCCGTCACGACCGTCGAGCGGTGTGTCGGCCCGTGTGTTGCCCGCTGGCGGGGAGGAAATTGGTTGAGCCAGCAAGGTGGCCGGCATCGACGCCACGGCGCTCCAGAAGCAGAGCAATCGAGTCGCGGCGAAGAGCAGAATAAGTGTTCGGCACCGATGACAACCCTGCGCAGGGTGAGTGATTCCCAACATGGATATCCGTCTCTGTTTTGGATGCATTTTTGCG
>LWDU01041718.1_pt1 | contig 43210 bp, 43 predicted proteins | sample 727161 | NCBI WGS metagenome assembly LWDU01 (sample SAMN04566230, study PRJNA314399) | hydrothermal vent metagenome | isolation source: deep sea hydrothermal plume seawater | place: Mexico: Gulf of California, Guaymas Basin | collected 2004-07-11
AACGCATTGTATGGCTTAACCGGAACACCTTACGCATTTGTACCTGGCGTTGAGGGGTCCACTAAGTTCCAGCAAGTCGGTCGCATCTCCAACTGGAAGCAAGACACAGACTCTTGGGCTGTATTCTTCCAAGGCTCCTATGACATTACTGATGAGTTAGCAATTACAGCAGGTGTACGCTACACAGAAGAAGACAAAAGTGTTCATGCCGACATGGACCTTACTACTAACACGACAGGTTTAGCTACGCCTAATGCCCACCCTCTGCTAGGAGCGTTGATGGGAGCATCTTTTGCCTCCTATGCCCACAACTTCAACGAAGATCGATCAACAGACGCAGTAATGCCATCTGTTAATCTTGAGTGGTCACAATCTGACGATAATATGTTTTACATTGCCTACTCAGAAGGTTTCAAAAGTGGTGGTTTTAACGCCGTAGATGATCAAGACCCTGCGTTTACAGCAGCTGGAGTACAACCTACTGTCCCAGGACTTGGCTTTGAATATGATGATGAAACTTCATCGTCTTTCGAAATCGGTGGAAAGCACACCTTGCTAGACGGTGCTATGAACTTAAACTGGGCATTGTTTGACAGCGAGTACAAAGATCAACAGGTCTCTACCTTTGTGGGATTGGGCTTTGTTGTAACTAATGCTGCATCCACAGATGTTAAAGGCTTAGAGCTAGACTTAACCTGGCAGGCAACTGACAACTTGCAGTTAGGTGCGAGTGTTGCCTTTATGGATGGACAATTTGGTTCGTACCCCGGCGCTGGTTGTACAGCTGCTCAAGCATCAGGCTTGTTAGGATTGGGGACATTGACCACGGCTTCTCCAGTAACCTCATATGACGGTTGTCATGCACAATTCAAAGGTGATGGAACACAAGCTGGAGCGGGTCAAGATCTAGTAGGTGGGCAAGTAGGTACGGATTATAATGGATCAGTCTTTGCAGATTACGCCACGCCAGTTGCTGCTGACATCCTTTGGTTTACCAGTGTCGACATTACCTTTACCGACGGCTACTTTATGAATGGTGATTTGGATCCTATCGACTACCAAGATGGTTTCTCAAAAACCAACATTCGAACGGGATTACGTGGTGATAACTGGGATCTGATGCTCTACGGCAAAAATGTATTTGATGAGGTGACTCCATCAGGCGCATTTGACGTTCCTTTAGCAGCCGGTTCACACGCACAATACATTCTACCAGGTGCAACTTGGGGTGCTCGTTTAAGCTTCACCTTCTAATATTCTAGAAGAGCAACACAAAAAAGGACGGGTAACCCCGTCCTTTTTTTTAACTTATATTTAGGCAAAGCGAAAGGAACTTCTTAAGCTATAGTAGGATCATATAATAACGCTAAACTCTATAAGATGAGTAACCACATGAATAGTCAAACCGCACTAGTAACAGGCGCCTCAGAAGGCATCGGCCTAGAGTTTTGCAAGATTCTTGCCGGACGTGGCTATAACCTCATATTAGTGGCGCGGAGAGAAAGAAAGCTAAATGAAATTGCCTTAGAATTAAGTCAATCTCATGGTATTCAATGTACTGTCGTTGCCGCAGATTTGTCCTTACCTCAAGCTGCTCAGCTACTTTTTAAAAACACTAAAGACCAAGGGTTACACGTTGATTTTCTGATTAATAATGCTGGACTTTTACACAACGGCCCATTTTGTGAATTGAGTTTGGCCGAACAAGAAACCATGATTACCGTCAACGTACAGGTATTAACCTCTTTAACCCATTTGTTCGCTAATGATATGGCGACTCGTAACACTGGCCATATCCTTAATGTTGCATCGCTAGCGGCCTGGACGCCTATCCCTTACCAAAATGTCTATGCTGCGACTAAAGCCTATGTGTTGGCTTTTACTCAGGCCTTGGCTGATGAGATGAATGCAGAGGGCAATGGTGTAGTAATCTCAGCACTCTGCCCCGGCTACACCGCGACCAAAATGATGGACAACCCTGATCAAGGCGCCACCTTACGGATTTCACCCAAAATGATGATGTCGCCTAAAGACGTTGCTAAACAAGGCATTACAGGTTGCTTGTCTGGAAAAAACACTATAGTCCCGGGTATTTCTAACAAAATCAGCACTGCTGTTACTCATCTGGTTCCCAAAATGACCTTAGCTAAAATATTGGGCCGCTTTTATCGTAAGAACATGTATTAAATGATTAAACAGACTAGCTATTTCACATCATCTCACTGAACACTGAGGTTTCTATGGATCAACAAAATGTAAATAAGGTTCTTATTACCGGCGCTAATGGGTTTATCGGCAACACCCTAATGCGTTATTACAAGCAACAGGGCACAGCGGTTGTCGGCGTTGATCTTTGCGGTAATGGCGATGATATTATCCAAGGTGATATTTCTGATCCCGAAACTATTAGCCACCTTCTTAAGGAATGCGATGTGATTGTCCACACCGCCGCCTTGGTTTCCAATGCCATGAAAGATAGCGATATGTGGCGGGTTAATGTATTGGCAACGCGCAATTTAATCGCCGCAGCAAAACAACATAAGGTTCGCCGCTTTATACAAATCTCATCAATCGTTGCCTATGGCAACACCGCGGAGGGAGAACTTGACGAAGACCACCCCGTTCATGCTAATGGTGGCAGTTACGCACTCACAAAACTAGCCTCAGAGCACGCAGTTTTGGCTGCACAAGCCAGCGGTGGCATTGAAGTGGTCATCTTACGCCCTGGTGATGTCTATGGCCCAGGTAGTCGGCCCTGGATAATTGCTCCACTTGAGGCTATCGCTAAACACCAATTTATGCTCCCCGCCAAAGGTAAGGGGTTCTTTAGACCGGTCTACGTTGACGACCTAATTAGGGGTATCGACTTGGCCGTTCGCCACCCTGACGCAGCAGGCGAGATTTTTAACCTATCTTGCGAAGGATACATCACTACTAAAGAGTACTTTGCGCCCCATTATCAGTGGTTAGGTAAAAAAGGCCCCATGTTAGTCTCGACAAAAGTTGCGCTCAGAGTATCGACAATCGCATCAAAGGTTGCTTACCTTATGGGTAATCTAAATGAGGCCTCCCCAGCCACCGTGATGCAACTTGCTACCAAGAGCTGGTTCTCAATCAAGAAAGCCGAGCGTATTCTCGGCTGGAAGCCTGAAATATCCTTTGAAGAAGGTATAAAACGCTCACATCAGTGGGCCAAAGATAATAATTTTGTATAACACTAAATCTAATTAATATTAAGGTAACAAGCATGCGTCTATGGAACGGTTGGGGTAATGAAAATAGTGATTTAACGATGGCGTTAAATAGTAGTTTACGAATGTTACTGGAAGCTTTAGTGGGCCCAGCCACTGCCCTACCACAGGCAACACTTGAGCAGGTTATTGATAAGGTTCCCGCGTCACGACTTACAAATCACCCTATTATCAGCACTGATCCTGAGACTCGAGTACGTCATGCTCGCGGCCAAAGCCTACCGGATTGGTTAGATATGCACAGCGGCGATGTAGATACTTTTCCTGATGGTGTAGCGTCTCCTGAATCCCCCGAACAAGTGCGGCAACTACTGAACCACGTCAAAGCCAATGACATTGTGGTTATCCCCTATGGCGGTGGTACCTCAGTGGTAGGTCATATCAATCCTGAGGAAAGTGAAAGGCCCGTACTAACCATCGATATGGGCAAGATGAACCAATTGCTGAATATTGACACAGAGAGTCAGTTAGCTACTTTCGGCGCTGGCATCGCTGGCCCAGCAGTAGAGGAAGCCTTGAACAAGCGCGGTTTTACTCTCGGGCACTTTCCCCAGTCATGGGAGCTCTCTACACTGGGTGGTTGGGTGGCTAGTCGCTCCAGTGGTCAGCAGTCGATACACTATGGACGGATAGAAAACCTGTTTGCCGGCGGCACCATTGAAACCCTCGCTGGCACCTTGCATATACCCACGATTCCAGCTTCCTCTGCCGGCCCCGATGTCCGAGAGATGATCCTTGGTTCTGAGGGACGCATGGGTATTATCACTGAGGTCATAGTGCGCATAACGCCGCTACCTGAAAAAGAGTTGTTTCAGGTGGTCTTTTTTCCCTCATGGGAAAGTGGCATTACCGTAGCCAGAGAACTAATCCAGCAACGAGTAGCATTATCGATGGTTCGACTCAGTAACCCACTTGAAACCACTAGCCTGCTGTATATGGGCGCTGGTGAAGATAGCAGCGGCGTCGTTGCTTTAGAGCAGGCACTTTCTGAAAAAGGTATTGGCTCGGGTAAAGTCATGATGACCCTCGGTGTCACTGGATCTGCCAGGCACTGTGAGACAGCCCACCAACTCGCTCTGGATCATTGCTCTAATCACGGTGGTGTCGCGGATCAATTGGGACTGGGCGATAATTGGGCTCATGGACGATTTCGTGCGCCCTACCTGCGAGATCCATTGGGTGCCGCGGGTTACGCCGCAGATACTATGGAAACCGCAGTAGACTGGTCTAAAGTGCCGCAGGCTGCAGAAAATATAGAACAGGCCATTCGAACAGCGCTGGCCGATGAGGGTGAACAGGTCCATGCCTACACTCACCTCTCTCATGTCTATGGTCAGGGCTCGAGTATTTATACCACCTATCTGTTCCGTCTTGGCGACAGCTATAAACAAGGCATGAATCGTTGGGTCAAACTTAAGAAAGCAGGTGCTGAACAAATTGTCGCCCATGGCGGCACTATTAGTCATCAGCACGGCGTAGGCAGAGACCATAAAAACTATTTGAGCTCAGAGAAAGGACAACTCGGGATCGCAGCAATTAATAGCCTGTGTGAATTGTTTGACCCAAAGGGTCAAATGAATCCGGGTAAACTACTTCCAAATAACGAGCACTAAAACACCATGAATGGATTCACTGATCGCCAGCAATTATTGGCAAAAATGCGTAATGGCGAATCTCTAGACTGGGATATTATTGTTGTCGGTGGCGGTATTACCGGCGCTGGTGTGCTCCGCGAGGCGAGACGTCGCGGGTACCGAGTTTTATTATTGGAACAGCAAGATTTCTCTTGGGGCACCTCCAGTCGTTCCTCAAAAATGGTGCATGGCGGTTTGCGCTATCTGGCTGCGGGCGATGTAAAGCTAACAAGAGAGTCTGTGGTAGAGCGAGAGCGATTATTGGCAGAAGCGCCCGGCTTGGTAGATCGCATCGCGTTTTACTTTACCTTCCGCAAGGGCTTATTTCCCGGCCGCTTTGCCATGACAGTCATTCTTGCTATTTATGATTTTCTTGCCAGCATAAAAGACCATCGATACTGTAATAACGAGCAACTCTTAAAACGGTTCCCAGGGCTCGATAAAACTAATCTTAAAGGTGCCAGTTACTATACCGATGCTATGGTAGACGATTCACGTCTCGTCATGCGCGTCTTGCAAGATAGTATTGATGATGGGGCCCACGCTCTAAATTACACCAAAGTGACGAACCTATTACTAGAAAATAACAAGGTTTGTGGTGTTGCCATCGAAGATGTCGAGAATGCCAGTGCCATCGAGTTGAGAGCCTCCGTAGTGATCAATGCCACAGGAGCATGGGCTGATCGCTTACGAAATGAGGTCAATAGTGAAAAACGTATTCGTCCGCTGCGCGGCAGCCATATAATCATTCCGAAATCTTTATATCCTGTGTCCGATGTAATGACTTTCTTGCATCAAGATGACAAACGGGGTGTTTATGTCTATCCCTGGGAAGGAACCACCGTTTTAGGGACCACGGACCTAGATCATGCTGAAGATTTAGATGTTGAGGCGAGTATTTCTAATCAAGAAACTGATTATCTACTCAATGCTTTTAATCGCCAGTTTCCTCACAACCAACTTACCCGCGCGGACGTCTTGTCCACCTGGGCCGGCGTGCGACCAGTTATTAGCGCCGAGCGAGGAAAGAACCCCTCTAAAGAACGTCGCGACCATGCAGTATGGTCAGATAATGGCCTGATTACCGTTAGCGGCGGTAAACTTACCACCTTCAGATTAATTGCCCTAGACGCTATAAACGCTGCCGCAGATAGCTTGCCGAAACCTACTGTCGTCATTGATGACACCATATTTGTCACACCAGACATCAGTGCCGGTGATCTTCTACCCAATAATCCTCAGTGGGCACAGCGCCTTCTTGGCCGTTATGGCAAAAAAGCGCCCAAATTACTTGAGGAAAGTGGTGCAAATGAACATATCAGCCTCGGTGAAACAGAGTTTTGTTTGGCCGAGTGCCGCTGGGCTGTAAAGTATGAGGCCGTAAAACACCTCGATGATCTACTCCTCAGACGAACTAGGCTCGGCATGTGCTTACCCAATGGTGGTGACGCCTTGTATCCAGCGTTAAAAGACATTTTCTCCACCGAACGCAATTGGGACAATGACCGCTGGGAAGAAGAACTCAGTCGCTACAAAGCTATTTGGAATAGCTATTACAGTCTGCCTGACAATCCTTAATTAAGAGGTCGCTATGAAAAATCCACAATACTTTTTAAGCATTGATAACGGAACCCAAAGTGTCCGAGCCATGGTTTTTGATAGTAACGGTCAACTGATCGCCAAGAGTAAAGTCGAGATAGAACCCTATTTTTCGGATCAAGCTGGTTGGGCAGAACAGCATGCGGACTATTTCTGGAATGCGCTGTGCGAGGCATGTCATGCACTTTGGCCTCAATTGCCTGTTTCTAAAGACTCAATTACAGCTGTATCAGTCACCACACAAAGAGCCACTGTTATTCCTATGGGCAGTGACAATAAACCATTGCGCTCAGCTATCAGCTGGTTAGACCAGCGCCAAGTTGATACTAAACCAACATTAGGCGCGCTCGAGTCAATACTGATGAGCTTGGTCCGTGCAAAACCCTTTGTCGACCTAATGCACAGTCAAGCCGAGGCAAACTGGATTGAACAGAATCAACCAGAACTGTGGCAGCAGGTTCATAAGTTTCTGTTGCTCTCGGGTTATCACACCTACAAATTAACCGGTCAGTACACTGATGCTGTTGCTAGCACGGTGGGTTTCTTGCCGTTTGACTAGCAGATGATAGCGACTGGACCTGGCGAGCTCTGCCGGTTACTCGAGACATGTTGCCTGAGCTATTACCTGCCGGTGCTACCCTCGGTAAGATTACATCAGAAGCTGCCGAGCAAACAGGCATTCCCGAAGGGCTACCGCTAATCGCTAGCGGGTCAGATAAAGCCTGTGAAGTTTTGGGTACGGGTTGTATCGATGCCCAGACGGGTAGTCTTAGTTATGGCAGCTTGGCCACACTCAATATAGCGACGGATAAATACCTTGAAGCTATCCCCTTCCATCCGGCCTACCCTGGCGTAATTCCCGACACTTTTAACGTTGAAATGATGGTGCAACGGGGCTACTGGATGGTCAGCTGGTTTAAAAAAGAATTTGGCCTGAGAGAAGAGCAGTTGGCCGCAAATCAGGGTGTACCTGCGGAATCACTATTCGATGATTTGCTTGCCAGTGTACCTGCAGGTTGCCAAGGCCTTATGCTACAACCCTATTGGTCGCCCTCCAATGGCGATGGCCCAGAAACTCGGGGTGCTATTATTGGCTTTAATGAGGAACACACCCGAGCCCATCTCTATCGCGCCATGATCGAAGGGCTCACCTATGCCCTTCGCGAAGGCAAAGAACTTCTAGAAAAACGCAGTAAAAAACCAATAACCAGACTAGTGGTTTCAGGTGGCGGCTCGCAAAGTGATCAGGTGATGCAGATCACCGCGGATATCTTTGGCATGACCGTCTATCGTCCACACACGTTTGAAACATCGTCCTTAGGTGCCGCCATTGCCAGCGCTGTAGGTATGGGCGTATATCCCGATTTTTCCACTGCAGTGACTAAGATGACTCATGATGGTGATTTATTCGAACCTGAGGCTGCGAACAAGGCGATCTACAACGATTTATATCATGATGTATACAAAAAGATGTATGGGCAGTTAAAACCCAGTTATGAGGCGATACGGTCTATTACCAGCAAATTAGGTTAAGGCGATATTATCGTGAAAAGAGCTTGTCTTGCCAGCCGCGTAATTTCTTATACCTAAACCCCATAAGCGCAGCGTACATGGCAAAATAAATCAATGGTTCAATGATTTCAGATTTAACCGACCAGTAGAAATGAATCACTACGAGCAGCGCAATAAGATAAGTAATGTTATGCAGCGTTTGCCACTTGCCTTTCATCTTCCTGCGCAGTTTCGTGATAGACGTGACCGCTAGTGCAATCAGCAGTACGAATGCTGACATACCCACGGTAATATAGGGTCGCTCAAACACTTCCTTAATAAATAATTTCACATCAAATTGCACTTCGAAAAATAAGAAGTTGAGCATATGACACAGCCCGTAAGTAAAAGCATAAAGGCCGATCATCCGTCTAAACCGCATGAGGAAGCTTAACTTAAACCGTTTGGCTAGAGGAGAGATTAGCAAGCTGATCAGCAGTAGGTTAAGCGCCCCAATACCGGTGAAGTGGATCACCGCTTCCACCGGATCACCGCCCAGCCGATCATTAATCGCGGCATAATATAAATTAATGAGGGGGTACAGCGCCGCCAAGTGCACGAGGGCTTTGAGGTATGGAATCCTCTGTTGAGAAACAGTAATCACCATTAGACTAATAATACTTTCTTAAATTCATGTCGCTGTAGAGACCGGCGACCTCTTCCCCGTAACCGTTGAATGGCAATGTATCTATGCGGTTTTGGGCAAAAAGCCCGCCGGTGGTAATGCGCCGTTCACTGGCTTGACTCCACCGAGGGTGGTCGACTGCGGGGTTAACATTAGCGTAAAAGCCGTACTCGTTCGCTGCGAGTAGGTTCCATGTCGTTGGCGGCTTTTTTTCAACAAATTTGATACCAACAACCGACTTAATACTTTTAAATCCATATTTCCACGGCACTACCAGCCGTATGGGAGCTCCGTTCTGAGGCGGTAACGTTTTGCCATAGAGGCCAACACTCATGAGCGCCAGAGGGTTCATGGCTTCGTCTATTCGCAACCCCTCCACATAAGGGTAATCAATTCCACCCCCTAATCGTCGACTTCTTTGCCCGGGCATCTGCACAGGGTCATACAACGTTTCAAAGGCAAGGTATTTAGCCCGGGAAGTGGGCTTGGCTTTTTTGACCAGCTCCGCTAGAGAGAAACCAATCCAGGGCACCACCATGGACCAGGCTTCAACACAGCGCAGTCGATAAATACGTTCTTCGAGATCAAACGACGAGTAGAGGTCGTCGTAACCAAGAGTCAGTGGATTTTCGACTTCACCAGAAATCTTTAACTGCCAAGGATCAACCTTGAATGATTGAGATAGTGCTGCTGGTTGCTGCTTCTCAACCCCGAACTCATAAAAATTATTATGAGAGGTGATTTTAGCTTCCGGCGTTAACTCCTCAGCAAAGCCACCTTTTTCTGCGGCGTAGCTCAGGTTATTTTGAGCAAACAAAGCTTCGGGTGTTTTTTCCTCGCCGAAGATATCCAAGATGCCTGCGCTGGCTGGTGATGACAGCAGACTGGCCGCGCCCAAAAAACCCATTTTCTTAATAAGCTCACGGCGCTGATGATAAACATTTTCGTCGGTTACCGTATGTTCTTTGCACTCACTCACCGATGTGGTTTTGATAATCATTGTTGACCCTTTAATAATGCTTACGGCTAGATTAGAGGTAAAGGGCCATAAATGCTAAAAATAAGTTCAAAACTGTGACACAGGTTACACTAAGAGTCCTTCCTGAGTGCAATGGTCCAATGTTTTATCTAGGGCAACGGCTACTTTTTTAATCATCTCATCAATCTGTGTTTCGCTATCGAACCTGCTACCGCACGAATCAAGAGACCTTCATCTTGAGCCATTTTCTGCGCATAACCACCCACAGCACCACCGACAAAAGGTTCGCCGGTTTCTTTATTAGCAACCAACTCAATAGCACCCAGCAATCCACTGCCTCTGACTTCACCAACTAAAGGATGGTCAGTGAATTCTGCGAGTCTTTTTTGCATGTACTGGCCAGTCACCGCCGCTTTTTCGAAAATGCTATCACGTTGATAGATTTCTAAAACCTTTAACGCAACAGCGCAAGCAACCGGATGCCCAGAATAGGTATAACCGTGACCAAAGGCCCCCGCGGTAGCGGTTTGCTCAATCATTGCATCATACATTTCCCGACGAACCGCAGAAGCACTAATAGGCATGTAAGCAGACGAAAGTTGCTTGGCAAAGGTCATCATATCGGGAGATTCAATACCCATAGTATTGCAACCAAAGTCACTGCCCGTGCGACCAAATCCGGTAATGACTTCGTCAGCCCAAAACATAATATTATAGCGATTCAGTACCGCTTGAACTTTTTGATAGTAGCCGGCCGGCGGCACAATAACACCACTGGCACCGGTAATTGGCTCGGCAATAAAGGCGGCGATGGTGTCTGGGCCCTCGCGGACTATCATGGCTTCAAGGTTACCAACAATACGATCAACAAATTCTGTCTCTGACTCCCCGCCCTGCTTACCGCGATAATAATGAGGATGGTCAGTATGCAAAATACCTAAGGCATCCACCGGCAAATCAAAATGATTCTGCGTGACTGGCAACCCCGTCAATGAGGCGGCCGCCACGGTAACGCCATGGTATGAGCGCTCTCGCGAGATAATCTTGCGACATTCTGGCTTCCCAATGGCTTCATGGTAATAACGCAACAACTTAATATGAGTGTCATTAGCGTCACTGCCAGAGTTTCCAAAAGACAAGACTGGATCCTTCATGGGGATCATTTCAGCTAATTTATCCGCTAAGTCAATAGCTACCTGATGAGTTTTGCCGCCAAACATATGACTAAATGTAAGCTTACCCATTTGCTCTGAGGCGGTATCAATGACCTCTTGATTGCCATAACCCAAAGCGGTGCACCAGAGGCCCGCAAGGCCCTCAAGATATTTATTTCCTTGATTGTCCCAAACATAGCAACCCTCGCCACGTTCAATAGTAATCTGCTCGATTGCCTTAAAATTAGTGGTTGGGTAAATTAAGTGAGTCATTTTCAATCCCTAATGCCTTATTATTTGTCAATGCCGCCGACACACATGTATTTAATATCCATATAGTCGTCCATCCCATACTTAGAGCCTTCTCTCCCGCTACCGGATTCTTTAACCCCGCCGAAAGGTGCCATCTCATTTGAAATAACGCCTTCGTTAATACCAACGATACCGTATTCCAGTTGCTCCGCAACACGGTAAACTCGGCCAATATCTCTTGAATAAAAGTAAGCTGCCAACCCAAATTCAGTGTCATTGGCCATTTCGATAGCTTCATCTTCACTTTCAAACGTAAGAATGGGTGCCACTGGTCCAAATATTTCTTCAGAAAAAACACGCATATCTCTCGACACATTGACCAAAATAGTTGGCTCCACGAAGCACCCTCCCCGGCTGCTCATGCCTCCACCGATAGTGACCATTGCGCCTTTTGCAACAGCATCGTCAATAAATTCACAGACACCTACTGCGGCTTTTTCGTCGATTAATGGGCCAACAGTAACACCCTCTTGGTCACCATTGCCGACGACTAATGTTTTAACCGCCTCGGTAAACTTCGCGGTAAATTCTTCAGCGACTGATGACTGAACTAAAATGCGATTAGAACAAACGCAGGTCTGGCCTGCATTGCGGTACTTAGAAATCATTGCCCCCTGCACGGCAGAATCAATATCGGCATCGTCAAAAACAATAAAGGGCGCATTGCCCCCTAACTCCATTGACGTGCGCTTAACCGTGGCGGCACACTCGGCCATGAGTTGTTTACCCACCGGTGTTGACCCGGTGAAGGTTACTTTGCGAACCAGCGGATTACTGGTCAGCTCAGCACCAATCTCAGCGGTGCGACCAGTAAGGATGTTTACTAACCCTGGCGGAAACCCCGCTCGTTCAGCCAGTACCATTAAGGCTAGCGCAGACAAAGGCGTCGCATTCGCAGGTTTGCACACCACCGCGCAACCTGCGGCTATAGCTGGTGCGATTTTTCGCGTCAACATGGCATTAGGGAAGTTCCAAGGTGTAATACAGGCAACCACACCAACGGGTTGCTTGATGACCATGACGCGTTTGTCGTTGGACGGCTGCGGGATGATATCGCCATAGACCCGCTTGGACTCCTCACTAAACCACTCTACATAGTTTGCCCCGTAGGCTATTTCTCCACGAGACTCGGCCAAAGGCTTACCCTGCTCTGCCGTAAGAATCTGAGCTAAGTCTTCTTGATTTTCCATAATAAGGTTAAACCAACGACGCAATAATGCAGCTCTTTCCTTAACCGTAGTTTTAGCCCAAGACTTCTGCACCACAGAAGCAGCCTCAATCATACGTCGTGTTTCAGCTGTACCACATTTACTGACTTTAGACACCAACTCTCCCGTTGCTGGATTAGTAACGTCTAGGGTTTCGGCACTGTCAGCGTCTACCCAATCACCATTAATAAAGGCCTGAGATACTATTAGACTATTGTCTTTTAATTTGAGTGTCATTAGTTGGTCCAATTTTGGTTTTTATATAGTGTATGTGCTTGCATGGACAAAAAATAGAGCCAGTTAATACCTATTATGGACATCCGGTTACCTGCGCGGTGGCTTTAACGTGCAAAGCCTACATGTTATCCCGACAATATAAACGGCAAGTATCGTTGTCGCTATAACCCAATTTAGGTAGACCAGTACAGGATAAACCTAGGCTATCAGACGTCAATAAAAACCTGTAATCTTGATACTTAAATAGCGACTTTGATTGGAACTATGCCTGACCCTCTGCTGTACTTTACAAACAATGGTTTACACACCCATTTGATTCTACCAAGCCAGGGGCTAAAGACATTAGTGCCTCAGCTATCCAAGTACTTTTTGGATGAACCGTGGTTGCAACTTGGCTGGGGCGACTTTGATTACTATGGGTCGGCAAAGCAGACTAAGCTATTGGGTTTTCGTGCGCTGTTTATGCCGACTAAGGCAATCATAGGTGTGCGCAGTATCACGGATCTCACCAACGACTTTCATCCGCGGACGCGCATATATGCTATCCCTTTGCCCGAGACGGCTATGGACGCTACCTGACTGTCGTTCGCAAAAAAGCAACCGGAGAGCTTTTTTTTAGCGCTAGTGGCACCTACAGTATTTTAAATACATGTAACAACTGGACAGCCTATGCGCTTAAAGAAGCTGGCTTGAAGATATCCCCAAAATTGACCATAGGGCCTGACCAAGTAGAACGCAATGTAAGAAAAAACGGTTATTTAAGGACCCGAAAATAAGCTTTGCTAAATGCATCGCTACACAGGTTAAGCATCCATCGCCTTGATAGGTTGCAGCCCTCGCCAAGTCAAACGATACACCGGTGCCTTCATCGCATCCATAGTGTCGGCAATGTCATGAAATAGACGACGATACCGATAGAATGGGACCCTTGGAAAGAGGTGATGAATAGAGTGGTAATTTTGGTAGCCCCACAGCACTGTTGCTACTGTAGAGAAAGGCCTGGGAATCACTATTGTGGATGTGTCGACATAGCGGCCCATAACGTCATGAGGCCGATGGACTATATAAGCGAAAGAATACACCAAGACAATAATGCCCAGCAATCCTGCAACCACAAATAACATGAGGCCTCGCCACCAACCTGCGATTAATTCAGGATCACCAGATCGCCACAGCACAATGAAAGGCAACACTCTAAGTAGCACTGTAAAAGCAATTTCAATAACAAAAGTAGCCTTCTTTCCCACTGTGGCTTTGGACCAATATCGTTGAGAATACAGCTCATATTGGATCGCTATAGCTCTCCAAGCAGTTTGCATCATATCTAGGGGGGAACTGACGATGTTAGCAGAATAGCCGTCGGGATCTTTTTCCGCGTGATTTGTGTTTGCGTGATGCGTAAGGTGCTCAATGCGGTGGGCTGTCAGAGGGATTGCTAGAATAGTACCTGCAAGATACCCTAACCCATCGTTTACCCATTTCATTGACGTGTTATTTCCGTTGATACTGCCATGCACAGACTCGTGTAATACCGTATAGGCAGCATAAGTCAGCGCCACCATTGTCGGAATAGCCAGCCACAGGCTAAAGCCATTCAACAGGACTAGGTATGGAAGTGCCCAATAAGCAAGAAATGACGTCAGTCCAATTAGCATGGTGGGCCAGGCTAGACCACAGTAGTAGTTCTTGGCTTTTTGGCTGGCAATTTTATTCAAGGCTGCAATATCGTCCACGTTTTTATCCTTCTAAAAGTATCCAGCCTTAAAAAGGCTAATGTGCAAAAGTAGTGCTTTGCGTTGCCAGTTTTATTTCCACTTATGAAGAGATTATAGTTCACAGTCTATTCCTTAGGCGGGTTAAATCACGTCAACATAGGGCTCATTTATAGTCAAGCTAGAGTTCTTTTGCCATTAAAAACCGATGCGTGTCGTGCACCTTTAGGTTTAGTTTAAGCAGGGAATAATTTTACCACTTGATTATATTTTACCAATACAACCACCACCCTATAGGGGTATAAGGCTTGCTGGGGTTAAGTCGTTACCCTGATTGACATAACATCCTCCAACCGCAGGTTTACCATGAACATAGATGACAAAACGTATTTTGACCGGTTTGATACGGCAACGATTAACCGTCAAGACAAAGAGCATTTTCTGCATCCATTCCAAGTGTTTGATGTGTTTTCTGAGGAAGGCGCTCTGCCCATTGCGGCCGCACGTGATGCTTATATTTATGATAGCGATGGACGTAAATATTTAGATGCTGTTGGTGGGCTATGGTGCACTAACATAGGGTTGGGCCGCGAAGAAATGGCCGATGCCATTGCTAATCAGGTACGTCAAATGGCCTACGCCAGCCCGTTTGTTGATATGACTAATATTCCTGCGGCGCAATTGAGCGCTAAGTTAGCTGAGTTAGCCCCAGGCGATCTAAATCACGTTGCGCTATCTTGTGGTGGTTCAACCGCTATTGATACCGCCTATCGCTTGATCCATTTTTATCAGAACTGCCGCGGTAAGCATGATAAAAAACATATTATTTCGCGAGTCAATTCGTATCACGGGACAACCTATGCCGCAATGTCCATTGGCGGTAAACCGGGTGATCATCCTCCTGAGTTTGACTATATTCAGGACACTATCCACCACATTTCTTGCCCTAATTTTTATCGCGCTGACGAAGGTATCAGCGAAGCTGACTTTCTCACCGCCAAACTTGCTGAGCTCGAAGATAAAATAAAAGAAGTTGGCCCTGATAAGGTTGCCGCGTTTTTTGCCGAACCGGTTTTTGGTGCCGGAGGCGTGATCATTCCACCTAAAGGTTATCACCGCGGAACATGGGAAATTTGCCAGAAATACGATGTACTGTATGTTTCAGACGAAGTTGTAACCGCCTTTGGTCGACTTGGCCATTGGTTTGCGTCCAAAGAAGTTTTTGATTTTGAGCCTGATATTATCTGCTCAGCGAAGGGTCTTACCTCAGGGTATCAACCACTGGGAGCAACCATCTATTCAAGCAGTATCCATAACGTAATCAGCGAACCGGGTCACGGGCGATGCTTTACCCATGGCTACACCTACTCAGGCCACCCCGTTGCCTGTGCCGCCGCACTGAAAAATATAGAAATTATCGAACGAGAAGAGCTGTTGAAGCATGTTCGAGACATCGAACCCTATTTTCAGCAGCGCCTTAAGACGCTGAGTGACCTGCCGATTGTGGGGGATGTGCGAGGTATTGGTTTAATGGCGTGTATAGAGTTTGTTAAAGATAAGGAAACCAAAGAGCTGTTCTCTGAAGAGCTTGATATTGGCAAGTGGGTATCCAACCAAGCGGATAGTCGGGGGTTAATTGTTCGTCCGATCATCAATTTGAATGTAATGTCACCGCCATTAATTATTAATCGAGAACAAGTCGATTTTATCGTCGATACCCTGCGTGCTAGCATAGTCGCCTGCTTGGAAGATCTTCGTCTAGAAGGACAGCTTTAATGCTGTAGACTTTTTTAGGGTCTCCCATTGATATTCTAGACGCAGACCCCATCTGATAGGTTAACCATCAAAGGAGTTTAGCTTTGGAACAGTATCGTGGAACAACCATCCTCTCTGTGAGGCGCAACGGGAAAGTCGTGATCGGCGGTGATGGTCAAGTTAGTCTCGGCAACACTATAATGAAAGGCAATGCTCGTAAAGTACGACGCCTGCACAATGATCAAGTCATTGCTGGCTTTGCCGGCGGCACTGCTGATGCATTCACTCTATTTGAGCGATTCGAAGCCAAATTGGACCAGCATCAAGGGAACTTGACTCGCGCTGCCGTAGAACTTGCCAAAGATTGGCGCACCGATCGAATGCTACGCAAATTAGAAGCTCTTTTGGCCGTCGCGGACAGCGAGGCATCATTGATCATTACGGGCAATGGCGACGTCATTCAACCGGAAGATGATCTTATTGCTATCGGCTCGGGTGGACCATTTGCTCAATCTGCTGCTCGCGCTCTGCTGGAAAATACTGAACTAGACGCAAGAACGATTGTTGAGCAAGGCTTGAAAATCGCTGGTGATATTTGCATCTACACCAACCACAACAGAACTATTGAAGAGTTAGACTCTAAGGTTTAATTAGGATTTATTATGTCTCAAATGACTCCCCGTGAAATTGTACATGAGCTCAATCGTCATATTATTGGTCAGGACAATGCAAAACGAGCCGTCGCTATAGCTCTGCGTAATCGGTGGCGTCGATCGCAACTTGATGACGAGATGCGTAACGAAGTTACGCCAAAAAACATCCTTATGATTGGCCCCACCGGGGTCGGTAAAACAGAAATCGCTCGTCGTCTGGCTCGGCTTGCAAATGCGCCTTTTGTTAAGGTCGAAGCCACTAAATTTACCGAGGTGGGGTATGTAGGTAAGGACGTCGATTCAATTATCAGGGACCTGGTTGAAACCTCGGTTAAACAATGTCGTGAAAGCGAGATGGCTAAGGTAGAACAGCGTGCTATGGATGCCGCTGAAGAGAGAGTACTGGATGCCCTGCTCCCGCCAGCAAGAAACACAGAAGGCAAGGAAGAAACCGGCTCTACTACCCGCCAAGTATTCCGTAAAAAATTACGTGAGGGTGCTTTGAATGATAAGGAAATTGAAATTGAGATAAGTCAGACGCCCGTTGGCGTTGAAATTATGGCTCCTCCCGGAATGGAAGAAATGACATCTCAGTTGCAGAACATGTTCAGTTCTATGGGCAAGGGGAAAACCGCTAGCCGTAAGATCACTGTAGCCGATGCGTTAAAGCACTTGAAAGAAGAAGAAGCGGCAAAATTAGTCAATGAAGAAGATATAAAAACAATCGCTGTTGAAGCTGCCGAACAAAATGGCATCGTATTTCTTGATGAAATCGACAAGGTCTGCCGTCGCGGTGAGACTACCGGAGCGGATGTATCGCGTGAAGGCGTGCAAAGGGATCTGCTGCCATTAATTGAAGGCTGTACAGTATCGACCAAATTCGGAATGATTAAGACTGACCATATCTTATTTATTGCCTCTGGCGCCTTTCATCTTTCTAAGCCATCGGATCTTATTCCGGAGCTCCAAGGGCGGTTGCCCATTCGAGTTGAACTTAACGCTCTCAAAATTGGGGATCTTGAACGCATTTTAATCGAACCCAAGGCATCGCTAACGAAGCAATACGTCGAATTAATGTCAACTGAAGGACTTTCTATTAAGTTCACCAAAGAAGGTATCCGGCGCATCGCTGAAATCGCTTTTGAGGTTAACGAGGGTACCGAAAATATTGGTGCAAGGCGTTTACATACAATTTTAGAACGACTGCTTGAGGAAATTTCTTTCGACGCCTCAGACCTAGGCGCAACAGCTGAGTCGATCACCATCGATAGCGCATTTGTTGAGAAACATCTGGGTGAACTTGCCAGCGACGAAGATTTAACCCGCTTCATTTTGTAATCAAATGAAGTCATAGAGAGTACTTAGCCATGCCAACGCCAACCCGAGTTCTGGTGACCGAGGCCAAAGATGCAATCAAATTGGAGTATGGATCTGATGGCCAACATAAGCTCCCCGCTGAATACTTGAGAGTCTTCTCCCCAAGTGCGGAGGTTCGTGGCCACGGAAAAGGACAAGAGGTTTTGCAGTTTGGGAAGCTCAATGTACTTATCCAATCCATAGAAAAGGCTGGCAACTATGCCATTCAAATTACCTTTGACGACGGTCACGATTCAGGGATCTTCTCCTGGGATTATCTTTTCGAGTTGGGTGAAAACTATACTGATAACTGGATTGGCTATCTCGGCCGCCTCCATGAGGCGGGTGAGTCTCGTGACCCAGAAACTCAAGTCGTACGATTCTCCAGTTAGAGCCCATGACCCTCAGCGGCTTATTGGGCAGACCGAACTATTACCAACGACAGGCATCTAGCTTATTTTATACCCTGCCGAATACCCAAACACCGCAACTAAAGCTACAATACTCGCCCAGCAAATGTAGACTCTAAATGTCATGGATCAGAAAACAACGCATTTTGGATACAAAACCGTCAACGTTGAAGAAAAGGCCGGCAAAGTTGCTGACGTTTTTCACTCGGTCGCCAGCAACTATGACCTGATGAATGATCTCATGTCCGCTGGTGTGCATCGACTGTGGAAGCGAATGACCATCGAGATGTCAGGTGTACGCTCCGGTAACAAGGTATTGGATATCGCTGGTGGCACCGGAGACCTTGCCGCTAAATTTTCTCGAATAGTCGGCAAGGATGGCTATGTAGTCTTAGCTGATATCAACGAATCTATGCTTAAAGTTGGGCGAGATCGACTAATGGATCTAGGCGTCGTAGACAATGTTAAATTTTCTCAGTCCGATGCTCAACATCTACCTTTCCCAGACAACACCTTTGATATTATTACCATCGCCTTTGGGCTGCGTAATGTGACCGATAAAGAGCTGGCGCTGAAGTCCATGTTGCGTGTTTTAAAACCAGGTGGCCGACTGCTGGTCCTAGAATTTTCAAAGCCGGGAAATCCGGTGCTATCTAAAATCTATGACACCTATTCCTTTAGCATACTGCCTAAGCTTGGCAAATTGTTTGCCGATGATGCAGAGAGCTACCAATATCTAGCCGAATCTATAAGAATGCATCCAGATCAACAAACGCTCATGGGTATGATGAATGACGTTGGATTTGCTAATACTGACTTTCATAATATGACCGGCGGTGTAGTCGCTCTGCATCGTGGAGTGAAACCTTAGTCATGCTGGCCGTCATGCAGAAAACGGCTCTAGAGGGTGTCGAGCGTCTAATTAATAGCGCCTTGGAATACGATCCTGTATCCGCAAAGTCTCTGATTCATTTGGACGGCCAAATTATACGCATAGATAGCACAATGCCTCCGATCTCAATATCAATAGAACCTGTAGGTCAGGGTGTCAAACTCCACAGTGAGCGACAAGAAGATAGCGATGTAACCGTTGAAGGGACCTTAGTATCTATGGTGGGCGTGGCATTGAACTCCAAAGAATTGATGTCTTTTTCGGGAACTGGAGTCAAGGTTAGTGGTAATTTAGACACTCTGAATCAATTAAATAAGATCATTGGCAATCTCGATATTGATTGGGAGGGCGCTCTGGCTCAGATCATTGGAGACTTACCCGCTCATCTGTTCGCCAAAACTGTGCGTAACTCTGCCGCGTTCAAAACGGAGGCTACAGCCAGAGCAACCTCGGCTATAGTTGAGGTTGCGCAAGAAGAGTTCCAGTTAACACCCAGTAAGAACGAATTTGAGACCATAGGCCCACAAATTAGACGCCTGTCCTCAGACGTCGATCGTTTAACGGCCAAAGTGAAAAAGTTTCAGGTGAAAGTGAATCAACACATCTCAGCAAAGGTCGCCTCGTAATGCGCCTGCGACGTATCGGAAAAATTATTAAAGTCGTAGGCAAATACCGGCTAGATCAGCTATTGGACAAACAACAATTACCGTTGGGGGTTCGTGTTTTACTATCTCCAGCCGTCCTTTTTGGGAACGCTAAGGGAACTCGCGGCGAGCGATTACGACAGGCACTGGAAGAGCTAGGTCCCATTTTCGTTAAATTTGGTCAATTACTCTCCACGAGACCAGACTTGGTGCCTGACGATATCAGTGAAGAGTTATCCATCCTCCAAGATAATGTACCGCCATTTTCTTCTGCCCTATTTAAGAAAAACATTGAAACTGCTCTAGGTGGCCAAGTAGAGGATCTTTTTGACAGTTTTGAAAAAGATCCATTAGCCTCAGCTTCCGTGGCACAGGTGCATGGTGCCGTTTTAAAAAATGGGCAAAGAGTAGTGATCAAAGCCGTTCGCCCAGGTATCGAGCAAACGATTAGAAAAGATTTGGCCCTGCTTTATACCTTGGCCAGATTAGTGCTGAAATACAGTGTAGACGGACAAAGACTTCATCCAGTAGAGGTGGTCAAAGACTATGAGTCGGTCATTACTGAAGAGTTGAATCTGCAATCTGAAGGCGCCAATGCGTCCCTTTTACGTCATAACTTCACCGACTCCCCGTTGTTGCACGTACCAGAAATACACTGGTCTTACTCCAACAAAGATGTGCTTGTCATGGAGAGGATTCAAGGTATTCCGGTGACGGATATAGCGCAACTAAAGGCATCTGGGGTTGATTTTAAGCTGCTTGCCGAACGTGGTGTAGAAATATTTTTTACTCAGGTGTTCGAGCATAATTTTTTCCATGCAGATATGCATCCGGGTAATATTTTTGTCGATGTGACCGATCCAGCCTCACCCAGTTACATTGCCGTAGACTGCGCGATCATGGGCTCGCTCTCCAGCGAAGACCAGTTTTATATGGCGCGAAATCTACTCGCTATGTTTCAACGAGACTATCGATTGGTAGCCGAACTACATATTCGCTCTGGATGGGTTCCTAAAAATACGCCGATCAACGAATTTACCGGGGCGATACGATCTGTCTGCGAACCTATTTTTCAGCGCCCACTTAGCGAAATTTCTCTCGGACATATGCTGATAGACCTTTTTGCTACGGCACGACGGTTTGATATGGAAGTCCAACCTTCCTTGGTTTTATTGCAAAAAACGTTGCTTAATATCGAGGGACTCGGTCGTCAGCTGTACCCCGAACTTGATCTTTGGCAGACAGCACAACCCTATTTAGAAAAATGGTTAAAAGATCGTTATTCGCCAAAAAGCATTTTTAAACAATTCCAGCGTTATGTGCCCGATTGGTTAGAGCATCTCCCTGAAATACCACCGATGATATTTCAAGCTCTCAAGGCAGCCCAGCAGAACAACGCTCAGCCTTCGCATGACAGCCCAGATCTTGTTAAACCGTCATCTGGGCGCTCTAGACATTTGACTATCATCGGTGTTGTAGCCATTGCTGCTGCCGCGGGACTTGCGTTGCCCCTATGGGCTGGATCTCTTACCCATTTATCAACTGTCAGCGGTATTCTTGCAGGTGTCGGGCTCGTCATTCTAGCTCTGCGCTAGTTGCCACTTTAGTTCACGCTCAACAACTGCCATAATTAGAGCCTCATTCCTTTTTAGTAATTGGTACTATTCAATGAGTTACATTGACGACATCGGTTGGAACAGCGATGGATTGATACCCGCTATCGCGCAAGACGCCGATACAGGACTCATAATGATGGTCGCTTGGATGAATCGCGAGGCCTTAGAACTCACTGTTGAAGAAAACAGGGCTGTTTATTGGTCTCGTTCACGTCAGAAATTATGGCGAAAAGGAGAACAGTCAGGTCACGAGCAGCAATTACTAGAGCTGCGGTTGGACTGTGATAACGATGTAATTATACTCAAGGTTAACCAAATTGGTGGCCTAGCCTGTCATACGGGCAGAGCATCTTGCTTTTATCGCGTACTGCGCGATGGCCAGTGGCAAATAGTCGATAGAGTAATTAAAGATCCACAGGATATTTATTAATGAGTGATTCGGTCTTAAATACATTGTCCCAGGTGATAGAACAGCGCAAAAATGCGTCTGCTGAAAGCTCTTATGTGGCCAGCTTACATAAAGGGGGTCTTAATGAAATCCTCAAAAAAGTGGGCGAGGAATCAACAGAAACTATATTGGCCGCCAAAGATGCCGCGCAGAGCGGCAATAATGAACAATTAATCTACGAAACGGCTGATTTATGGTTTCACTCCTTGGTCATGCTATCTAACTTGGGCGAAAATGCAGAATCTGTTATAAGTGAACTACAACGAAGATTTGACTTATCCGGCCTTGAAGAAAAGGCTCAACGCACCAAACACAAATAGAACAGGAGATACGTGATGGGTTTTGGATGGCAAGAATTACTAATCATTTTAGTCATAGTAGCGCTGATTTTTGGTACGAAAAAACTACGTAACATTGGCTCTGACGTCGGTGGCGCAGTAAAAGGATTTAAAGACTCAATGTCCAATGATACCGCAGACTCAGTCGATACTGACTCAGTGGAAAAGTCTGAAGAGCACGCCGAGTCCTCTGATCAAAAAGACTAAAACAAATTCATTTAACAAAGTGCTGATTTGCGACTATGTTTGATATTGGCTTTTCTGAAATTATGGTCGTAGCTATGATTAGCCTTATCATCATGGGGCCTGAAAGACTCCCAGAAACTGTGCGAACCATAACCCTATGGCTTGGTCGGTTACGTCAATTTGTCTCAAGTGCTCGTTCAGAGTTAGAAGACGAAGTTGGCGTCGACGAGATTCGTCGACAGTTGCGTAACGAAAAAATCATGCGTGACTTAGAAAAATCTAAAGATGAACTGGCTGGTTTAACTGAGGATATAACTAAAATTAGTCAGCCCGAGAGTAAAAATGACTGACCAAGAAGCCCTGCCCAGTCAGCCGTTCATGTCTCATTTAATCGAGTTCAGGGATCGTGTACTGCGTTGCTTTATCTCTGTGCTGATTATTTTTGCAGGTTTGTTTTCCTTTAGTAACGAACTTTATCTCTATGTGTCAAAGCCTATTCGAGCCTACCTGCCCGACAACTTAAGCATGATTGCAACCGAAGTGGCCTCCCCATTTTTGACGCCCTTCAAGCTAACGCTAGTGCTGTCTATGTTTGCCGCTATGCCCTATATCCTCTATCAGGCTTGGGCATTTTTAGCGCCAGGCCTGTATAAAAGAGAAAAGAAGATCGTTCTGCCTTTGTTTTTTTCCAGTGTGTTGCTTTTTTATGGTGGTATGGCGTTTGCGTACTACGTAGTATTCCCGTTGGTGTTCATGTTTTTTTCCGGTATTGCTCCAGAAGGCGTTAGTATCATGCCTGATATCCGCAGTTATTTGGATTTTGTGCTTAAGCTGTTTTTTGCTTTTGGCATTAGCTTTGAAATCCCTATTGCGGTGGTAATACTGTCTTGGATGGGCGCTGTTGATCCAAACAAGCTCGCCAAAAAACGACCCTACGTATTTGTACTCTGCTTTATACTTGGAATGTTACTAACACCCCCAGACATTATCTCCCAAACCTTCCTAGCCATACCCATGTGGTTACTCTTTGAAATCGGCATCATGTTTGGTCGCATGGTGGCCCCTGTAGCAGAATCTGACTAATCGGTTATTCGAACAGGGCCTGTTTAATAGCGCGGTAGTGCGTATCTCTTGCCAGCCTAGCGATCTTGGCATTTGGCACCATAAACTCAAATCCATGGTATCCGCCGGGAAATATTTCCAGTTGAGTAGCCACGCCTGATCCATTGAGACGCTCCGCATAATCACGGTTCTCATCAAGAAATAGGTCAACGGATCCAACCCCAATGTAAGCGGCTGGCAGGCCATGTAAATCAAGCGCGTGACTTGGCGCTGCGTACTTAGATGCTACGTAAGGCTCTTGCTCTGAGGTCTTTTTCCGCCCCAAATAATGCATCCAACCTTCTAAGTTTGAGCGACGATTCCAGATACGATTATCCGAAATACTGTAACTGGATACTGAGGTACTATTGTTATCAATCATCGGACAAAGTAATGCCTGAAAGACTACCGACACTTCTGCTTTGTCCCTTGCTAGAAGCGCAAGGCCTGCGGCTAACCCACCTCCCGCGCTAATTCCGCCTATGGCTATGCGCGAGGCGTCAACCTTGAGCATGTCCACATGATCAAAAACCCATGTTAAGGCCGCATAACAGTCATTGAGAGGTGTCGGGAAAGGAAATTCAGGAGCTAGTCGGTAGTCTACTGATATGACGACGCAACCAATTTCCTCTGCCATTCTCTTCACCGTATAATCATCACCCATCAGGCTCCCAAAGCAGTAGCCACCACCATGAATCCAAAGTAGGGCCGGCAGCACATTAATCTGGTCCTTCGGCCCGTAAACTCTCACGGGAACTCCCTCATCGCCTGACTGAGGAACAATATAATCCGTGGTTTCAACATTCTTAACGGGGGGTAGCATTGACGCCAATTGAGTATTCCGTTGCAAAGACAATAGGCGTGTGACACTTAAATCTGCCCAAATATCGAATTCTGGTATAGCCTCTAAGGCGGGAATAAGCTCCGCATCAACTAAATCTAAATCCATGAATAAATAGTTCCTAACTCTAAAAGGCAAAAACGTCTTGAACGCAAAGTCTACTTAATCTCTCCGCCGACATAAAGCCACCGGCCACCTATTAAGCTAAATATCGATCTTTCATGCATGACAGAAGTCACATCGTTAATCTGATAGGTCGCCTTAAACTCCACCCAACCTTTAGCGCCCTTAGCATCGGACCCGAGAACCTCAAGTGACAGCCACTCTTGAGTATGTTTTGATAGTTCAATAGCGGTCAAACCTGAGGCCATTGGTGGAAACCAGGTCTTCAACAGATATTCACCATAGCCTCCCAAAGCATAAGCACTATAGCGTGACCGCATAAGTTCTTCCGGCATTGAAGCAACGGCTTTGCCTGTTAAGTACGGCTCACAACATTGTAAGAAAGGTATATTTTTGCCACAGATACACTGATTGTTCATTTAGGTAGTTTGACCGATGATATTTGGTTTAAAATAATACCTTAAATTATTATTCAAGGGTCATAATATGCCTAGTTTAGATATTGTTTCAGAAGTCGACAACGCTGAAATCCTCAACGCAACCCAAAATGCCGCAAGAGAGTTAACCACCCGCTTCGATTTTCGTGGTGTTGATGCAAGCATTACCTTCGCTAACGAAATTGTGACCTTAAAAGCCGAAGCGGACTTTCAATGTCAGCAATTGCTCGATATTTTTGCAACTCAGCTAGTTAAGCGAAAAATTGATCCCACTGTCATCGAATATGATGATGAAGCATTTCATAGTGGCAAAACATTTTCACTTAATGTCACGTTTAAGCAGGGTATCGCCGCAGACGTGGCGAAAAAGATAGTTAAACTGACCAAAGATAAGAAGCTTAAAGTCCAAGCCCAAGTGCAAGGCGACGAAGTTAGAGTGACAGGTAAAAAGCGCGACGACTTGCAAGCTGTGATGGCTTCAGTGCGCGAAGCCGATCTAGGCCAGCCATTTCAGTTTAAAAACTTTCGTGACTAGCTGCTGAACTAAGCATTAATCACTCGAAATGAACCTCATGGATATGCTATTAACACAGTGGCGAATATTTTTATCGGTGTAACCCTCGCCAGTAAATACATGTCCAAGGTGGCCGTCACAATTGGCGCAAAGTATCTCGACTCGGCGGCCATCAGCATCAGTCTCACGTCTCACTGACCCAACAATTTCGTCATCAAAACTGGGCCAGCCGCAGTGAGATGGAAATTTATGCTCTGATCGATAGAGTGGATTATCACACTGCTTACAAATGTACAGTCCACCATCAAAACAATCAGTATACTCACCCAGAAATGGTCGCTCTGTCCCTTTCTGTTGGATCACATACTGCTCTTCTGGTGTCAAATTATTAAGTGATTTTGTCATTTTATGTCCCTAACTGATTTATCGTTGCCCTTCACCGCGTGCCAGAGTTTTGTGAGGCCATGTTGCAAGACGACAAGAGCCTCAACAATACCTGCATCAGCTTTACTAGTGCAATACTTAGGGCCAAATACCCTGAGATAGTCAATGAGAGGATGTCCCAGCTCAGCATATTCCCAGTCAATAAAATAGATCCCCTGATCATTGCAAAGGATATTTTCAAATAATAAATCATGATGGCTGATGACAGGTTGCCAGTCCGCTTCATCTATGGTCGTAGAAGCTCTCTCTATAGTCTCTAAATCCGTAAAACCACTAAGCTGATCACTGTATGACCGGCTATATTCTAAGTAGTTTCTTCTTGGCCTATTGCCTAGTCTTATCGCCTGAATTTGTTTAAGACTGCCTTCCACCTGTGCTCGAAGAGAAGGATTAGCTAAATCATTATCGGTTAAGCAACGGCCCTCAAGAAATTGTGTTACCTGAGTATCCGAATCGGCATAGAGAAGCCGAGGCACACAGCCAGTTGACTGCAGCATATTCAAAAATAGAGTTTCGCGGTCTCTATCAATAGCAAAAGAATCAGAATCAAATGAGTTAATTCTTACAACAGCTTTAAAGTCGCCCCTACCGACCAAAAAGGACTGATTGGTCAATCCTCCAGTTAGCTGCGCAATGACCTGAGGCTGCTTTGAAGGTGCATTCTCGCTGACAATTGACCACTCACGCCAATGCACAAGCGTCTTATGCAATAATGTCTCTGCTCTGGCCAAAATATTTTTTTCTCCAAGCATAATAACCCATTGTCGCTAACACCAAATACAGCATAAACATTGCCGCTGTTTGCTCTAGGCCGCGGTCGAGGTACAGGTAAATCGAAATACTATTAATTACAATCCAGTACAACCAATTTTCTAATACCTTTCGCGCTACCATCACAGTTGTCAGTATACTGCCCCAGGTAGTTAAGGAGTCCATATAAGGCAACTTTGCATCAGTCCCTATTGATAATAAGTAACCTGATACTAAGGCCGCGAGTGCTATTGCAAAAACAGCCAAAACATGCTGTTTTGCAGTCCAGCGAATAATGTCTAACCCTTCATGATTAATCCCGCCTCGCTGCCATTGAAACCAACCATAGATAGCCATGCCCATGTAGTACACATTTAGTGCCGACTCCATGTACAGGCTTACATCGCCAAATATCCACACATAGAGTGCAGTACTAAAAAAAGCACAGTACCAACAGAGGCTATTTTCACGCATCGCAAGGACAAGATAAGCGACACCCAAAGCCACCGCCAATGTTTCAAGATTAACCCAATCTAAACTCACTTATAGTGCCTCGTAACCGGGAATAATTTTAGCTACATACACTGCCATATTATATTCTTGGTAACAGGCGGAAATAGTATCCTGCACGGCCTTCATCGCATGCTCATACTCACCTTGGACCACAGTACTGGTTGGAAAGGTAGTGATTTTAAGATGTTCAAAACGATTAATTTTTTCAATAAATCCATCAATGGGAGGAATAAATTCCTCCCGGTTGGGGTACATACTGATATCAATAGTAACTTGCATCACACCTGCCTCACATTAATTGATGAGAATTAAAAGTCATATTGCCCGCTAACACCAAAGGTCCGCGGTTCACCAAGCTGATAGTATGGTTCAGTAGCATAGTATTTTCGCGGATCGTTACCAAACCCCCCGAAGCCACGAACGATCACATCCTCATCAGTGAGGTTGCGACCCCAAACAGACACAGACCATTGATCTGCTTGGTATTTAGTAGCCAGTACGACTCAGATTGCTCGTCGTGACTAGAGGACAGGTAAAACTTGTCTTTTCCCTCAACATCGGTTGTCCAAATAAGGTTTTCACTAACCTGCAGACTAGCGCCCAGCACAAACTGATAAAGCGGTGCGTGGGCCTGATCCCGACGATCTAAGGTAGCTGACAGAGGCGTGTCGTAGTCAGTCTCCAATAAACCCAGAGAACCTTGAACCGAGAGTACCTCAGTGGCTAGCCAGTTGACTTCGACCTCCATTCCGTAATTGCTCCCTTTGCCCGAATTGCCAAAATAATCGGTGAAGTCACTGGCACTACTGTCATCTCTGGATTGAACAAGTGACTGTTTAATCTGAATGTCTGTGCGCTGCTGGTAAAATACCGAAACTCGTGTCTGCAGTTGCTGTTCAAACCAACTTCCTTTAAAGCCTGTCTCGAAGTTCCACATAAGCTCAGTGTCAAATTCACGGTCTTGCGCGGACAGCGACGAGTCACTATTCACACCCCCCGCTTTGTAGCCTCGCGATACCAGACCATAAACCATAGTGCTGTCATCGAGTTTATATTGGAGCGCAATACGCCCACCCCACAGATTCTCATCAACACTGTGATCCACACCATCACTATCATTGTAGGTTGCCTTTCGACCCTCCAACCTTAAGCCTGTAATAAGACTTAAGTCAGAGGTCATATCAATATCCAATTGACCGTAGATCGCTCGATTTTTAGTATCAAAATTGCTGCTAAAGTCACTGGCGTTATAGGTGTACTGGCGCAAGAGTTGCTCGTCTTGCTGGCGAGCATAAACACCGAACACCCAGTCAGCATTTCTGCCCAACAAACTTACCGGCTTTTTGGAGACTAATTTAACATCAAGGGTACTGTTATCTCGATCACGCAAATAGTTATCTTCTGAATTGTATTCCCACCCATCACACTCTTGGCCGGCGCATATGGCAGGGAAGGCCCAATCTTCGTCATAACCATACTCAAGGTCACTGTCTGCAAAACTAATCAAACTAACCACATCAAATTGCTCATGCACCTGCCAGTTGCTTTGTAGGGCAAATGCAGAGGACTCTTGGCGGTCATGGCCGGGCTGATCAGAAAGAGTATTGCGAGTATTATCAAGAGAAAATGCGTCATAGCCATTGTCTGTATCAACCCGAAATAGAGTTAACTTAAGATTGAGATCTTCACTTGCCCGCCAATCAATAATTGCCCGTAAACTCAGCTCATCAATGTTGTCTGTGTCATCCCTTTTTAAAAAATCATTGGTTATATATCCGTCACTGGTATGACTTTGCGCCGCCACACGGTAATTCAGATCATGACGTAAAGATCCTCCCAGAGCGCCAGATACTGTTTTAGTATTGTGACTTCCAGCCGCCAGAGAGAGATTACCCTGAGTGATTTCACTTGGCTGGTTAGAGGTCAGATTAATCAAACCTGCTAATGCATTCGCACCATAAAGTGTTCCCTGTGGTCCGCGCAGTATTTCAACTTGCTTGATATCCATAGTTGTCGCTGCACCGGCAATACCAGTGAAGTCGATGCCGTCGACTAAAATGCCTACGGAAGGATTAAGGGGTTCAATAAACTGACTGCGCTCGCCAATACCACGTATCTGAATAAAACGGCCTCTTGATGCGCCGCTTGAAAAATTTACATTGGGCGCCAAATTTAACAGCTCTTCTAAATGCTTGGCCTGACGGTTTTTAATTATTGAATCATCAAAAATGGTTATGCTAGCTGCAGTATTTAGCAAAGCTGCGTCACGAAAATCAGAGGTGACTATAACCTCTTCAATCTCCTTATCAGCCGCAGCCAAAGGTGGTCCGCAGATCAAGATAATAAGGGATAGATTTTTAACTAAAGTGCCAATATAGTTGGCGTCAGTTTTGTTACGCATTGTACGGTAAAAATACATAAGAGCCTCAGTAACGGTAGTTAAGGAGACCCGGAATCAAAAGACGGAGTAAAGGCGGTAAAACGTATCCTATTCCTACGCCGGCATAATCCGGATCAGGTTCAAAGGGTACCTCTCAGGTTAACAAAGATTAACCGCCCCTTAGGAATCCGTATAATAACATGGTCATCGACTGTGACAACATCAGTATCTAGTCTAATATTGATCTACCAAACATCAATGTAATTAGGCAATAGGGATAGCAGGCAACCGACTTTGGTTGCAATTAATGGAACGAAACAGGGCCACACAATGAAACAAATATTGATTTCACTCTTAACACTTATATGCGTGCTGTTAATCAATGGCTGTGAAAAGACGCCAGAGACGTCTATAAAAATGGGGTCTACAGAAGTTATCGAATTCCTCGACGAACTATTTATGGAGGAGTTGCAACAAAGCCCCGAATTTCTAACCTATTTGGGGAAGCGTGAACGATACGGGGAGTGGGACGACATTTCTGATAAAGCCAGAGATGCCAGTATGGAAATGACTCGTGAACATCTTAAAAAGGTCCGCATGCTTGATTTAACGCATATTGATGACGCCACCAAACTAAGTGTAAAGATGTTTATCCAACAGGCGACTCTGCAAATAGAAGGAGACAAATGGCGATACCACAGCTATCCAGTTAATCAAATGCGGGGCGCCCATAGTATGATCCCTTCATTTTTAATCAACCAACATCTCATCGCTAATGTCGAAGAGGCCCAGGCGTATATTCAGAGAATTGTCAATTCATCTACGCTCTTAGACCAACTGGTTACTGAAATTAGAATCCGCGATAGTAAGGGAATATTGCCGCCTAAATTCGTTTTCCCCTTAGCCCTAAAATCCATCGAAAACATTATGACAGGCATACCTTTTAGCGAGGGTGCAGATAGCACCATACTGGCTGATTTTAGACAAAAAGTAGCAGCTCTCGATATTGCAGACGCCGAAAAAGATGAGCTAGTGGCTACCGCAAAAGCAGGCCTTGAAGATTACCTTGCTCCCGGCTACAGAAAGCTCCATAAATACCTAACCAACTTACAACACAGTGCCACCAATGATGACGGCGTTTGGAAATTTCCTGAAGGAGGCGATTTTTATAACTTTGCCCTAAAGCGCACCACCACGACTAATCTCACAGCTGACCAAATCCATAATTTGGGCCTTGAAGAAGTTGCACGTATTCAAACAGAAATGCGAAGAATCATGCGGCGAGTTAAATTTGACGGTGATCTACAGGCCTTTTTCGATTTCATGCGTAATGAGCCTCAATTCTACTATCCAGATACTGCAGCAGGTAAGCAAGCTTACTTAGATCAGGCAACGCTATTCATTGACACCATGAAATCACGTTTGGATGAGCTATTTATCACAAAACCTAAAGCTGATCTCGTGGTAAAAGCGGTGGAGGCATTTCGTGAAGCCTCGGCTGGACAAGCGTTCTATCAAAGCCCTGCACCCGACGGCAGTCGTCCGGGAACATACTTTGCTAACCTGTATAAAATGAGCGACATGTCCAAATATAACATGGAAGCATTAGCCTATCATGAGGGTATTCCTGGACATCACATGCAGATATCGATTGCACAGGAACTTCAAAATATGCCCAAATTCAGACTCTTCGGAGGCTACACTGTATTCAGTGAGGGTTGGGGTCTCTACTCTGAATCAGTACCAAAAGAAATTGGCTTATATGCGGATCCGTACTCGGATTTTGGGCGACTTTCTGGGGAGCTATACCGGGCCTGTCGGCTGGTAGTCGATACCGGAATTCATGCTAAGCGCTGGACTCGCGAAAAGGCACTTGAGTACATGAATAGTAACGTTCCTCATTCCAGTAGCTATAACGTACGTCAAATAGAACGGTACATCGTCATGCCATCTCAGGCTACTGCTTACAAGATCGGTATGCTGAAAATTCAGGAATTGAGGCGAATAGCGAAGCAATCATTGGGCAACAAATTTGATATTCGCCAGTTCCATGACGTGGTACTTAGAGATGGTTCAATTCCCCTACCTATCCTTGAAGAAAATGTTAACCACTGGATTGCTAAGTCAACCTTATACAGAGCATTAAAATTATGAAATTACTAAGCTTTGCACTATGTCTACTGCTGTCATTAAACTTATCAGCAAGCCCTTCAGAAGAAGAAAGACTAGCTGTGTTGTTTGATGATATTTGGCATCAAACCATGATCAGCAATCCAACTTACGCTACCTATGTCGGGTATCCAGGGCAAAATGCGCTATGGCCCAACCCGTCTCTAGCGGCACATGCTAAAAATGCTGCCGAACGGAAAGAGTTATTAAGGCAATTGAGGTCAATTGATGCTGAAAAACTAGACACAGATCGATATTTAGAATGGATGCTAGTTGAGAAAAGCCTTTCAGACGAGGTCGCTGGACAAGCCTATCCAGAGCAGTTCATCTTGGTTCACCAGCGCACAGGTGTGCAACAAGATATTGCCGACACTCTTTCAATGATGCCGAAATTTAGTCACCAGGATTTTACAGATCGCCTGGCAAGGCTAGAAAACGCTGAAAGTTATATCCTGAGTACGATCGAAGTGCTGCGAGAGGGGCTAGCTAGGGGTATTACACCACCACAGATCACTCTGCGTGATGTGCCAGAACAAATCCGCAATACAATCCCCACAGACATAGACAAAAGTCCATTACTCAGTAGTTTCAGCGGCTTCCCAGACAGTATTGATCAGGCTGAACAAGAAAAAATAACAGCCCGTGCCCGACAAATTATCAAGCAGAAAATTTACCCCGCTTTTGAAAGCCTTCTTCATTTTCTTGAAGACGACTACATCCCGAATTCCAATGCGTCAATTGCGCTTATTGACATGCCAAATGGAGCGAACTGGTATCGTCATCGAGCAAAAAGCTTTACCACCTCTGATCTAACGCCAAAGCAAATTCATCAGCTAGGCCTCTCTGAGGTCAAACGTATACGCAAAGAAATGGATAAGGTCATTTCCGCGTCAGGCTTTGACGGCACCTTCGACGAGTTCACTCATTTTCTTCGCACTGATCCGCAGTTCTACATGACGTCGGCAGATGATCTTATGGTTGGCTACAGAGACATTGCCAAGAGAGCGGATCCTGAATTAGCAAAACTATTTGGCAAACTCCCCCGGATGCCCTATGGCGTGATCCCCATCCCTGACTATGCGGCTAAATCTCAAACCACGGCATACTACTGGGGCGGCTCTAGTAAAGATGGGAGACCTGGGTATTTTTACGCTAATACATATGCCCTGAACACACGCCCGACCTGGGAAATGGAGGCATTAACGTTGCATGAGGCCATGCCTGGGCACCACCTGCAAATATCGCTTGCACAAGAACTACCTGAAACTCATCCCCTATTACAAAATTTGAGTTATACCGGATTTGTCGAAGGTTGGGGGCTATATGCCGAAAGTCTAGGCGTAGAAATGGGATTTTACACCGACCCTTACAGCAAATTTGGTCAATTAACCTATGAGATGTGGCGTGCCGTGCGCCTCGTCGTTGACACCGGCATGCACATGTTTGACTGGGACCGGCAAAAGGCAATTGACTATTTCGCCAACAATACGGCCAAAAGCCTTCATGATATAGAGGTCGAGATAGACCGCTACATTTCGTGGCCAGGCCAGGCTCTCGCCTATAAGATTGGTGAATTAAAATTCAAAGAGCTGCGCGCACGCGCAACGAAGAAACTCGGTACTAAATTTGATCTACGTGCGTTTCATGATCAACTTCATGTGAAAGGCGCTCTGCCTATGGATGTGCTTGATAAACGAATGGACAAGTGGATCGAAACACAGCTATAAAGAATTTAAACCGTGCAAGCTAGAATCCGGCTGATTTCACAAAGAGATCGGCCAGACTGATCACGCAATGCACCAAAAACAGTCTCTACCTGCTTTAAATCACGCTGTGAGGTCTGGCTGATTTTGTCTACAAAACCATGGTTAACCAGCGCCGCACACACATCCTTAGTTATCAGAAAAGTATCCTTACCCATACTCCTCAACATCATCGGGCCGCTGTTCCCTCCTAGCCGGCAGCCCTTTTTCTTTAGCTCCAACCACAAACCAGTAATATTGCTGGTTGGCCATTCAGCTATAAAAGCACCGAAACTGCCATGACTACGTTGTTTATCCAAAACATAAACGGCGTTGTTCCGCACAGATACTATCTTAGTGAAATTACGCACAATACTTCTATCTTGAGCTAACTCTTCCAACCGTTCATCGCTAAAGTGGGCTACAGCCATGGGGTTAAAATTAGAAAAAGCACTTTCAAACCCAGGCCATTTGTTGTCTATCACCCGCCACACAAATCCCGCACGAAATACGCAACGAGTCATCATTGAAAGGTATCGGTCGTCAGTTAACTCAGCCAAAACCTCAGGTGTTTTATGTTTCGGTAAAATTGCCTCGAGTAATTCGACCGAACCACGGTTTTTAACCGCTATGTCATAGATCGATTGAAATGAAGTCATTGATATTTCCTGCAATCGCTGTCGATAAAAAAAGCGACTAGTTTAGCCCGTGCGCTTATGTGAAGCACAAAAATAAAAGCTAGAATCACTGGAGGTCATTATGTAATATTTTTAGCCTTGGGTAATCTGAAATATAAAGTTTGATGCAATGATAATTAATACAACCGCAAAAATCTTATCTATCACCCCACTAATCCGCTGATAACGGACAACAGACTGAAAATGTGAGAGCGTTAAAGCAACCAACAGATACCATATGGCATCAACACCACTTGCAATCAATGCCAGCGTTAGTTTTTCCCATAGATCACTTTCCAATCGAACAAACTGACTAAAAAGAGCCGTAAAAAACAAGAGAATCTTAGGGTTTATAAGAGCAATCAAAAAACCATCAGCTATCGCTTTTAGGCTAGATGATTTAGAGGCGACAGGCAATCCTGTATCAATGGAGTTCGGCGACGAAAACAGAATTTTTGCCGCCATTAGCAGCAAAAATAGACACCCTAACAATTGTGCAATATCAAATATTTCTTGATTTTTTTGAATGACCACCGCCAGGCCAAACACGGTTATAAGCGCATAAATACCTACTCCAACGCCATGACTGATCGCCGCATAACACCCAGCGGCTCGGCCATGAGCAAGCGTATGATTGACCACTACAGCAAGACTAGGACCTGGAGACATGGCGCCCAGCGCACAGGCCAAGGTAACCGCAATCCAAAATCCGAGACTGACTTCATTTATCCACGAAATGTCCATAAAGCTTTTATACAGGGATAGCCAGATAAAACAAGTTAAAACACTATTGCCTCGAATAGCCTGCAGTTATAAACGCACCTTAAATTTGAATTAAAAAAACCAACTCGATCACGGTTTTCCGACATTATAGAAGCTAAAATAAACTAAAAATGATCTGGGTCTTACTAAGATCTTGTGTAAGTCGACCATGATCAACCGCCTAGAAAAGCTGAAATAAGAGTCTAGTAATTACTGATTAACGTAGATTTAGAGAGACCGGTTTTAAAGGAGAGCGATATGGAACAAATGGCGGATCCAACTCAGGGAGTTTTTACTCTCAGGGGAAAAAAGCATAGCGGAAGCCTATGTCTCGGGTTATGAGGTTTTCCGAGAGTTTGTAGCAGAGCTGCCAAACGACGAATGGGTGAACTTAATCACCACACTCGACGAGTATTCTACTTAAGGTTAGTCGACACTCGATCAAACAGCTCAGCTCGCTCATTAATGCTTAACATAGCTATTCGTTTATATATTTCTTCGACTGTCTCTGCTGTAGGCGTTCTGGCTGCTTTAACACCACCAGATTCATAAAGTGACTCTGGAGTGATGCCAAAAAAATTAGCTATTCTAACGACTGAGTCTCTTCTAGGCTCACGAGTCACCTCACTAAGAATGCGGTTAATAGTGGGCTGCGGTACCCCTGTAGCTCTCGATAGAGCGCTTTGAGACAGGTTATTATCTCTCATTAATTTCGATAACTGCTTGCTAATGTCTAACTTCATGGGATCTCTCCTTGTTCATCCACTAGGTTTAATATTATTATTTTTGTTGGTGGATGCTACTGAAACGTATATCCATTTTACCCCTAAATCAAAACCGGAGCGTAGTCTGTTTATGTTATCTTTCACGAGTTTATAAACGGGCCGTGATTATCGTATAGTTTTATATTTTAATCGATACCTTTCATGCAACGAAAATGCATTAGCTCATATCGTCTAATTATAAAAGCTTATTGACTGGGGGTTTTAAAGGAGACTTAACAAAATATCGGGCCGGTCAGTAATAATACCATCCACTCCAAAATTTATTGATTGACGCATAGAGCCAGGGTCATTAAGAGTCCAAGTATCGACGCGAACATTACGTGCATGCATCTGATTAACCAAACTTAGACTAAGAATATTAATAACACCATAGATTACTGGAATATGAATAGCGTACCCCTCAATAGTAAATAAATGGCTTAGGCCCAGCTTCTCAAGTAAGACTAACTGGGTTATTTCTGTTCTTCCTAAAGATGTCGGTATTTCCGGACACTCTCGCCTGAAGTGTTTAAGCACTTGGGTATGGAAGGAGCTCACCATTACTTGTTCCTGCATATTATGCTGGCGAACGAGGCGGCACAGGCCATTTGCTGCAGACACATCTTGCGGCTTTAGTTCAATTAGGTATCGTTGATTAGGCAGTTCTGCAAAAAGATGCCCTAAAGCTGGAACCCTAAGCGACTCTTGAGGCACTGCATCCGGATAGTCTATTTCATGGAAGCCGGCATCATAGTCTTGTATGTCAGCTAAACTCATTGCTGATATCTGACCAGTCCCATTAGTGGTCGTGTCAATCGAAGCATCATGCCTGACCACCAAAATATCATCGGCGGTTAAATGGACATCGATCTCGATAATGTCAGAGCCAATATTGACAGCATTTGTTGCAGCCTCAATGGTATTGCCAGGCATCAGCCCTCTGCCGCCTCTATGAGCAATAACCGAGAAGCCCGTATCACCATAAAAAGGAATATCCTCCATAGGCTCGGGTTCTGGAAGTAACAACAGCACCCCATATAAACAGGCCAACACCAATACCAATTTCAAAAAATATCTCATCATTCGGCTTTTCCTTCTCCTGACATCTAACATCGATAGCCCCTTAAAGTCCCGAGAGGCACCTAAGGTAGAAAAATTGAAGTAATTTCAGTTTTTCTCCAAGCTATACATGACGGTTAGCTATCAACTCATCTACCACCGATGGATCGGCAAGTGTTGATGTGTCACCAAGGTTGTCTAGCTCATTTGCAGCGACCTTTCTCAAGATACGACGCATAATTTTCCCCGATCTTGTTTTTGGCAACCCAGGCGCCCATTGAATAATGTCAGGTTTCGCAATAGGCCCAATCTCTTTAACGCACAGAGCCACCAGCTCTTTTTTAAGTGCGGCATCGGGCTCAATGTTTGTCATTGGCGTGACATAACAATAGATGCCCTGCCCCTTAATATCGTGAGGGTATCCGACCACGGCAGCCTCAGCAATAGACTCGTGAAGGACGAGAGCACTTTCAACTTCGGCTGTACCCATCCGATGCCCTGATACATTTAAAACATCATCAACGCGACCAGTAATCCAGTAATAGCCGTCAGCGTCTCTCCGTGCACCGTCACCGGTAAAGTAATAGCCTGGGTAGGCGCTAAAATAGGTCTCAATACAGCGCTTATGGTCCCCATAAACCGAGCGAATCTGGCTGGGCCACGACGATTTCATCATCAACAACCCTTCACCTTCACCCTCAATTTGATTCCCCTCCGTATCCAGTAAGATGGGTTCAACGCCAAAGAATGGTAACGTCGCAGATCCAGGCTTTAAATCAGTAGCGCCAGGCAAAGGCGTTAGCATGTGAGCACCTGTTTCTGTCTGCCACCAGGTATCAATAACAGGACAGCGAGACCCACCAATCGTCTGGTAATACCACTCCCAAGCTTCAGGGTTAATCGGTTCGCCCACAGTACCCAATAACTTAAGTGATTTTCGCGACGTCTTGTTGACGAAATCATTACCCGCACCCATCAGCGCCCGAATAGCAGTTGGTGCTGTGTAAAACTGATTAACCTGATGTTTATCAATAATCTGCCAAAATCGTGAAGCATCTGGATAGGTTGGCACACCCTCAAACATCAGCGATATACCTCCATTACAAAGTGGGCCATAAACAATATAACTATGGCCGGTGACCCAGCCGACATCAGCGGTGCACCAATAGACGTCTCCCTCTTTATAATCGAAGGTGTACTTATGACTCATAGCCGTCATGAGCAAGTATCCGCCTGTAGTGTGCACCACACCTTTGGGCTTGCCGGTAGATCCAGAGGTATAAAGAACAAAAAGTGGATCTTCAGCATCCATTATTTCGGGTGAGCAATGAGAAGGTACATCCTCGATAGCTTGGTGATACCAAATATCTCGACCCTCGTTCCATTCCACCTTACCTTTGGTTCGCTCCACCACCAGACAGGTATGCACCTCTGGGCAGCTTTGTAACGCTCTGTCGACATTGGCCTTCAAAGGAACGATCTTACCGCCCCTATATCCTTGATCAGCTGTAATGACGACCTGACAGTCAGAATCAAGAATCCGATCTTTTAACGCATCTGGTGAAAAACCGCCAAAGACTACCGAGTGCACAGCACCAATTCGCGCACAGGCCAACATTGCGTAGGCTGCCTCAGGAATCATAGGCATATAGATACACACCCGATCACCCTTCTTTACGCCCCTTTGTCGCAAAATATTACCTAGACGGGATACCTTATTATGCAGCTCCTTGTAGGTAATTTTCTTATCTTCTATCGGTTCATCACCTTCCCAAATAAGTGCCGTTTGATCCGAACGCTCAGCAAGGTGTCGATCAATACAGTTAACTGAGACATTTAATTTTCCACCCTCAAACCACGCTGCCTCACCCTTACCAAAATCATAATCACACACTGTTTGCCACGGGGTCTCCCAAGTCAAAAATTCAGTCGCTTGCTTAGCCCAAAATTGCTCTGGATCGTCGACAGATTCACGGTACATTTCTTGGTAGTTTTCTTTGTTGATCCAAGCTGTTTTAGCCCAGCTTTCGGGCACCGGATATAACTTCACATCAGACATAATATGACTCACTATTTTTCGACATGGTGACATCTCCGGAGGATTGCCTAGAACAATACCTGAATGACTGCTTTCAGAGCAATATACATTGCATCAAATCTTCTTATGCCCTTTCAAAAGCATAATATCTAATTTCTTCACTCGAAGCTTGTTTAACTCTCTTTCTTTAGGCGGGTTGGTAAGAGACTATTTTTAATCTTTTCAAGATGGGGGAGAAAATCAGGCCCACGGCGCAACGTAAATCCTGTTGCCAAAACATCTAGAATAACCAAATGCACTATCCGTGAAGTCATGGGCATATATTCATCAGTATTTTCAGGTACATCGACATCAAGACTAATGCTACTAATAGCGGCCAACGGAGAGCCTGGCGACGTAAGGGCAATAATCGTTGCACCGTTTTCACGCGCAATCTGCACCACATCAATAATCTCTTTTGTACGTCCGGTATGGGAGATAACAAAAAACACATCGCCAGTAGTGCCTGTCGAAGCAAGCATTCGCATCATAAGCACATCATCATGAAAGGAGACCGGTAAGTTAAATCGAAAAAACTTATTCTCAGCATCTCTGGCAACTGAACCTGAGGTACCCAAGCCGAAAAAGTAAATTCTTTTTGCTTGAATAAGCTTGTCCACCACGTTGTTGACTACCGTATGACTAATTTTGTCGCGAACCAAGGCTAAATCGTTAATGGTGCTGTCAAAAATCTTGGGCGTGTAACTCGTCACGTCATCATCAGGATTCACATTACGATTTACAAAGCGAATCCCACTCACTAAAGATTTCGCTAGCTTAAGCTTAAAGTCAGGGAACCCAGTTGCATCAAATCGCTTACAAAATCGGTTGACGCTCGGCTCGCTCACGCTCGCTTTTTTGGCTAGCGTGGCAATACTTGAGCTGGTTGCTGCATCAGGGTCAGCAAGAATAACCCGGGCGACCTTAGTCTCTGATTTATTTAAACCCGGTAAAGCATCAGTGATGATATTAATAAGATTCTGACTATGCATTAAAGGCATCCTATTTTATTCAGTAAACTTACGTAACTATCGATTAGTTTAGTTAATTTTTAACTGAAAATCTGTAAAAAACAAAGTAATGTCATAAAAACCCATACAGTCCTCGTTAAAACCGCTTAAAATTACTGATTATTAGTAATATTACCAACATATAACTCTGATTCGTTGCTTAAAATAGCATATTTGTGTATAATTTACGTTATTTTATTACGTAATCTAAGAGGGAATCATGTATAAAATCGCCATCAATGGCTTTGGCCGCATTGGCCGCAATATTGTCAGAGCACTCTACGAGCGTCCTGACCTTCAAGACAAAATCAAAATCGTTGCTATTAATGATTTAGGTGACGTTAACATCAGCGCCCACCTATTAGAGTTTGATACAGTGCATGGTCGCTTTAACCAACAGGTCGAAGTGGGCACGAAATCTCTATCTATTAACGGCGATCACATTCAGTGGTTCTGCGAGCGCGACCCAGCGAATATCCCTTGGGGAGATTTAGGCGTCGACCTAGTCTGCGAATGCACAGGTGTATTTACTAGCCGCGACAAGGCCGCACTCCATATCACTGGGGGAGCAAAAAAGGTATTAATCTCGGCGCCGGCATCCAATGTTGATGCCACCGTCGTTTACGGCATTAATCACAATATTTTGACTGCCGAACATCAAATTATCTCTAACGCTTCATGCACGACTAACTGCCTCGCTCCGCTCGTCAAGCCTCTGCATGAGTCCTTGGCGATTTTGTCTGGCTATATGACCACAGTCCACGCCTACACCAACGACCAGCAACTTAGTGATGTTTATCACTCAGATGTCTATCGCGCGCGATCAGCAACTCACTCCATGATCCCTACAAAAACGGGCGCTGCTGCTGCTATCGCCGATGTTATGCCAGAGCTTGCAGGCAAGCTCGACGGGCTAGCAGTGCGTGTACCGACCATTAACGTCTCTCTGGTAGATTTAACGTTTAATGCTGGCCGTGACACCTCGGTCGAAGAAGTGAACCAAATCCTCAACCAGGCTGCAGCTGGTGAACTTAGTGAAGTGCTGAGTTACTGCGACAAACCGCTAGTTTCAATCGATTACAACCATATCCCATACTCTAGTAACTTTGACTCACTGCAAACTCGCGTCAATGGTTCTCTCGTTAAAGTTATGGCTTGGTACGACAACGAGTGGGGGTTCTCTAACCGAATGCTGGATAATAGTCTCGCTCTATTAAATGCAGATAGTAGCCTCTCTCAATTGAATGCGGCAGCTTAGAACGATGCCTAGAAGAACTAAAATCCTCGCCACGCTGGGACCTAGCAGTAGTCATGAAAGTGTCATTAAGGCCCTAATCGTAGCCGGAGTGAACCTGTTCAGACTCAACTTCTCCCACGGAAGCGCTCAGGAACACACTGCGCGTGCAGAGTTAATTCGACGTATCAGCCTGTCACTGAAAACCCCAGTGGGAATTCTCTGTGATATGCAGGGCCCAAAAATACGTATTGGCAGTTTTATTGATGACAAAAAGGTCGATCTTATTGAAGGAAGCATATTTACGCTAGATAGCCAAGTCGACCCCCAGATGGGCGATGAAAATACCGTCTTTATTGCCAGAGACCTGTTGGAAGATATTGATACAAGCGATATTCTTCTACTTGATGATGGCCGTTTAACCTTTCAAGTTAACGTGAAAACAGCTCATGCAGTGGAATGTACCGTAATCCAAGGTGGCATTCTTTCAAGTAAAAAAGGCGTCAATAAATTTGGTGGTGGCCTTTCAGCAAAAGCACTAACAGAAAAGGACAAGGCCGACATTAAAACCGCGGCCGCACTGAATACAGATTATTTGGCTATCTCTTTTGTACAGTCTCAAGAAGATGTTATAGAAACCAGAAAACTACTCACTGAAGCCAACAGCACTGCACACATTATTGCCAAAATTGAGCGAGCAGAGGCTATTACTGAGGAGTTTCTGCCAGGCATCATCGCCAGCGCTGATGGCGTAATGGTTGCCCGTGGTGATCTGGGCGTAGAAATTGGTGACGCCAATCTTGTAGCGGTTCAAAAACAGCTCATTGAGGCCGCTAATGCGGCTAATAAAGTGGTTATTACAGCAACCCAGATGATGGAATCAATGATCAGTGCGCCTACACCCACGCGAGCAGAAGTGTTTGATGTGGCCAATGCCGTACTCGATTCATGCTATCAGCTGAAACTGCTGTCGGTAAATATCCCGTTGAAACAGTCAAAGCAATGGCAAGAGTCATTGAGGGCGCAGAGAAACATCCTCTTGCCCAGCGTTCAAAACACAGAATTGATCAAACCTTTGAGCGTATTGACGAGTCATTGGCGTTATCAGCCATGTATGTGGCGAATCACCTGAAAGGCGTAAAGGCTGTTATCTGCATGACTGAAACTGGCTTTACTCCGCTACTGATGTCACGTATCACATCGTCCCTACCTATTTACGCCATGGCCGAAAAGCCTGGCACCTGTGAAATTACTGCGCTATATAAAGGGGTAGTTCCGGTACCTTTTAATGCATCACAACTCGACCCTTCAGAGGTGAACCACCGCGCCGTCGAAAAACTGCTTGAAGACAATGCCGTAAACGATGGCGATCTCGTTCTGGTGACCAAAGGTGACTTCGTCAATGTGCACGGCGGCACCAACACACTAAAAATTGTTAAAGTAGGTGATGTTATTCGCTAGCTTTAATCAGGGTCTCACTCTAAAGCAATTGAAAGCCCAGCTTATTTAGCCCAAAAGATCGATAAGGGCGCAACCTGCTGATTTAAAATCGCCCGAATAGGCAACTCAGTAATATCCTCACCGGCCTGAGCAGCCTGCAAGACATCCTGCTTACCAGCTCCGCTGATATGAATAATAATCTCCTGGCTGTTCAGCAGGCGCGGCAAAGTCAACGTCATTCGCTGATGAGGTGCTGCTGTTGGCGTTACTGCAATTGCAGTGCGGCCTGAATTCATGTCTAGCCCCAATGCCAAGGTCCCAGCGCCAGGGAATAACGATGCAGTGTGGCCGTCATCACCCATTCCTAGAATCACTACCGTAAACTGACCCATCGGTTCGATATCGCTCTCAGACTGGATCTCACCCTCTGCCGCGTCCATGGCTGCATTTTTTAACGGTATAAATTCTGCCCTGTGAGCCTCATTGATTAACAAATTCTTACGGACCAACTTTTCATTGCTATCGCTATGGTCAGCATCAACCCAGCGCTCATCCGCGAGTGTCACGACAACCTTAGACCAATCCAAAACCTGTTGAGATAGTAGATGAAAAA